>Ga0209536_100017195_pt1 | contig 10255 bp, 4 predicted proteins | sample DeeMarSeWOR28_12_FD_187461 | JGI IMG/M metagenome (GOLD analysis project Ga0209536, IMG submission 187461) | Marine sediment microbial communities from White Oak River estuary, North Carolina - WOR-2-8_12 (SPAdes) (version 2) | ecosystem: Environmental > Aquatic > Marine > Intertidal zone >... | reverse complement strand
CACGGCAACATTTTCGGTAGTAATGCTTGAAATGCTATCCCTATTAAAATTAAATGAGCTGATCTCAAACGGTTTCTCCTGTTGACTTATTTCAATAAAATGCGATTTAAAAGATACACCAGGTGAGGCTGTATAGAATTCAATTTTTTCTATTTCATTGTCGGGTTTGATCTCCCTGAACTTGAAGTAGTCGAAGATCAGTGGCCAGTCCACACTGTGATCCCCATACCAGTGGGAGCCATTGGGATATTCATAATAGGTGAAATCATTGTGGAAGGTTCCGAGGTTTGCGCGCATTTCCCGGGCGATGAATGTCGGCACGACCGTATCCACTTCTCCATGAAGGATGTACACCCCATAATGCAGGTAATTTCTCTTTAATTTCAGGGTACGACTCGGGTTGCCTGCCCTTCGCATCATCGAGTCGATCAGGATATCTTTCGGTTCTGATAGTGTGTTGGCATTCTGCATTGTATTGACCTGCTCTCTGGTCATTCCAAATCTCTCCAGTCGCTCGTCACTCATATTTTCCAACCTTCGTGTAAAGCTACCCCGGTAACTCAAAAGGTCTGGGTACCCGGCACATGGAGCAATGGCTGCCCAGCGGTCCGGATAGGTAGCCCCCAGGTACCAGGTACCATGTCCTCCCATGGAATGACCGGTAAGATACGTACGTTGGGGATCCGTTTTGAGTAGATCTTGAGCATGATTAAATACTTCCAGGGCGTCCAGTCTCCCCCAGTCCTCCCAGGCAAAGCCAAAGGGTCTGCGGTTGGTGGGTGCCACCAGGTGTCCCCAGTCCTTTTTCTTGTAGGCCCGGGCCTGGTTGACCGCCTCTACGGAGGCCCCATGGACTGAAAAGAACAATGCCGGGTTGTCAATATCTTTCTCGGATGAAGGGGCGATGCTGTAATATTGAACGCTTCCATCCATGTCACTCAAGAAAGTCTGTTTGTGATGGTCGAATTTGGATTTGATATCCAGTGTAAAAACTTCCTGATGTAATACCTTTCCCCGTTTATCTTTTAGCAATATCGAGAATGAGGCGGTATCGATTTCCAGGTTCTCAGGAGTTGGAATTTGAAAGGGGACCTTTCTAATATTCATGGGTGAGATGGAAGGTAAGGGGCTTTCCACACTTATTGATCCAATCTCGCAGGTAATGATCCCGTCTTTAAACCAGGTGTTGTTTACATTCATCACCCGTATGGCCGCCAGGTAATTGGTTTGCTCTTCTTTTAGGATATCCGGGGTGGTCATATCTCTTTTGGTGAAAGCGATGTTGTTCTCCGGCGTCAGGATCCTTGCCCGCATTCTTGGAAATCTTCCTCCCTCCAGAACGAAAGTATTCTTCCCTTTTTTCAATCGTATGGGGATCAGGCTCCACCCGTAATCATAATGATCCCCCTCATGTGGAAAACCGTTGATGAGAACCATGGTATGACCGGAGGCCTCAAAGATCACATGTTCTTCCATGTCAGCATGCAATTCAAGATACAAGTAGCCTGATCTCAGGGAATTATCATTAAATTCATTTGTTTCTCCTACCTCAATTTTCTCCCACTTGACCGGATTGCCCAGAACATCCTCAATAAATGCCTCGCCTTCCCTGATCTCCGTTGGATTCTCCAACAGGAATTTTGCATAGACCGGATTTTTGGGTGTGGAACTGGAGTTGAATCCAAAGGACCTGATCTTCAGGATCAATCCCTCTTTGAATATGTGTTTTACCGTGCCTTCACTAATTTCCTCCACCTTTTCCTTGCCGAAATATTCTACAATATTGCCCTGCCTGTTTTCTTGTGCAGAAACGGATATTGAACCTACAAGGATCACTACGTATAACAATGGCTTAGTAATTGACTTTATCATGGTGAAAACTAATTTAGAAGCGTCACAATGTATATTTGATTATCATTTTTATTAAAGAACCTAAAATGAATCTTGTTTCAGTAAATCATAAAGACTTATATTGAGAAATAGCACTTGATTACCTCTGGGTATTGCTTTAAGAATCCCATTGTGTTCGAGTGCTCTTAAATACTTCATCGCTGTCCGCCTTTCATATAATCCTTTATCAACCAACGAAGATACCTTGCAGTATGGTTGTTCAAAAATGATTTCTATCAACTCTTTGGAATAAATTGACGGCAGGTCTGTTTTAACCTGGTCAATTACCTTTTCAAGTAAATCTTTTATTCTTTTGATTGTTTCTGTCGTCTGCCTGGCTGTTTTCTCAATCCCAATAAGAATATAGAGAATCCAGTCTTCCCATTTGTTTTTTTCCCTTACCTCTTGAAGTAATTGATAATACTCTGTTTTTTCTTTGATGATAAATGCACTTAGGTACAAGATTGGAATGTTTAATAGACCTTTCATAACCAGGTAGAGTATATTGATAATACGTCCTGTTCTTCCATTTCCATCATAATATGGATGAATAGATTCAAACTGGTAATGTATTATCGCCATCTTAATTAGAGGATCTATTTCATCATTATCAATGTTTATATAATCTTCAAGATTCTTCATTAACGATCTTATTAGGCTTTCTCCTTCAGGAGGAGTGAAAATAATCTGACCAGTTGATGCATTTTTTAGTTGTGTGCCTGGTTGCTTTCGAATACCAGCATCATTATCTGTAATTCTTATTTGTATACTTGTAATATCATTTGTTGTTAAAATTCCACGATTCCGAATGATATTGTATCCATACCAAAGTGCCTCCCTGTAATTTAAAACTTCCTTTATTTGTGAACTAATGTTTTTCTTTTGTGTAGCAAAAGCGATATAGAGATCATCCTGAGTGGTTACAATATTTTCAATTTCGGAACTGTCCTTGGCCTCGCGCATCGTTAGAGTATTAATTAACATCGATTGATTCGGAATTATTTCTCCAATTCCTTTCATTTCCGCTAATGCGGCTCTGGCATCAGCCACTTTCCGCATAACAGGTTTTGTTTCTAAATCTATCTCTGGAGGAATTTTGGGTAGATTGTTATAGGGAATATTTGGTTTTTTTGTATTCATGCTTCCATTTATTGTGCATAAAATGAATAATTATGCGCAAATATACTTATCAATGTGCATAAAACAATAATTTATGTACACTATTTGGCTTAATGTGCATGACAAGTACATTCTGATATTAAATGTACATAAAAGCTAATATTATGTACATATATAATGAGCCCTTGATTTAATTTCCTCGTCTTTATATTTTGTCTGAAGTTTCTCCAGCTAGTTTTTTAATTTTCAAGTAATGACTGCCTATCTGGGCTGCTGAATAAATCCCCGAAATTACAATTGCCCAGTGATGGATTTAAAAAATTGATCATTTTCCGTATCTTATCAAAAAGATTCTGAACCCAGGATAGGAATCCTGCTAAAAAGACCATCTACTTATTGAGACATGACACCTAGAGAACGAATGAACATGGCGATGCGAGGTCAACACCCTGACCGGGTTCCACTGATGTGCCAGTTCAGCATCGGGTTCATGAATCAGCAATTGAAAGATGCGGGGATCAGCCCGATGGAACTCTGGCTGGATGCCTATAAATATGTCGAAGGACTATTGATACTTCGTGAACGCTTCAATTTTGACGGGATCCTCGTATCGGTCCACGGTCATTTCGCGGATTGGCGCTCAAAGATAATTAAGTTGGAACATGAACAAGGCGTTGAGATCGCTACCTTTAATAACCGGAAAGAATCTTACCCGGAGGATGACCTGCCTTCTGCGAAGTTTTTTGACGCCCGGGTCCAGGATATCGAAAGTATCCGAATCCAGGATATCCCTGAGGAGATAAGCTATATCCCTTCATCGGGTGACTGTCATATCTTCATTGATACTGAAAATCCCTTCCGTGTATTTGATATCATCAATGAGCAGGTAAATGGAAAATATGCAATTCACGGTGAGGTAACTTCCCCATTTGATTATTTTCTCGACCTGATCGGGTATGAAAATGCCCTGCTGGCTTTGCTGCTGGATCCGCAGAAATGTACAATGATCCTCCAGCGATTTACAAATGGACTGGTTCATCTTGCAGAGAATTTGTGCGAGCAGCCTATTGATGCCGTAAAAATCTCATCTCCTTTTGCGGGAATGGGTTTTATTTCACCGGACCAGTATCTTGAATTTGAGCAACCCTACATCCGGCAGATCGTGGAATCGATATCGCGTTCTGGTAAACCGTCATATATTCACACCTGTGGCATGATCGATGACCGGCTGGAGCATATGAGAGATACCGGAACCAACGGGCTGGAATGCCTGGATCCACCTCCGATTGGGAATGTGGAGTTGGAAGATGCTTTTAATCGTATAGGAAGTGAAATGTTTATAAAGGGAAATATTGATCCGGTGAACATACTATACAATGGGAATGAGGATACAATATCGAATGATGTCAGAAACAGGCTCCAAATCGGGATGCAGAATCCGGGATTCATTCTGAGCACGGCATGCTCAATAGCTCCTAAAACACCCCCTGAAAATGTCCTTTTACTAAGACAATTGGTTGAAGAATACGGCCAATATATTTAGCCTGTACAACTGCCTTTCAGTCCTGTTTATATGTGTAATTTTTGATTGAAGGAAATTATATTGGCCTCAGGTTTTGATTGCTATAATATTTTGTAAATTGTATCTAGAAAGATCTGTGCTATTGTTTTTTATTTGACAGTATAACCATGCAAGAAAGACGCCTGGCAGCGATCATGTTCACCGACATCGTAGGCTACACTGCCCTCATGGGTAGAGATGAGCAAAAAGCTTTCAAACTTCTGGAAAAAAATCGACTGCTTCAAAAACCACTGATTGAGAAACACAGGGGAACTTTACTGAAGGAAATCGGAGATGCTACCCTGGCGAGCTTTCAAAGTGTTTATGATGCTATACGTTGTGCAGAGGAGATTATTCTGGCCTCATTAAATGAACCTGGACTCTCTTTAAGAATAGGAGTACATGAAGGAGAAGTAGTTTTCCGGGATGGCGATGTGTATGGGGATGGTGTAAATATAGCGGCACGAATACAGGAACTGGCTGTTCCCAATAGTGTTCTAATTTCTGATAGTGTACATGAAGAAATTAAAAATAAATCTGATATCCAGGCAAAATACCTCGGTAGGATTCAATTAAAAAATGATTCAAAGGTCAGGGAGATTTTCGCCATAGCTAAATCCGGACTGGCTATACCAGGGCAAGACGATCTCAAAAATTTTATCGTTGAAGCAAAACCTGAGGCCTCGGAGCCAAAAAAGTTACAGGACAAGAGTCATAAGATCAGAAAACCATTCTTCAAAAAATTTTCAAATATTTCCCCCAGAACCGGATTGATTATTCTTTTCTCATCGATGGCGCTCATATTTGGCAGTTTATTTTTGGTTAACCAGCGACAAAATTCAAAAGTAGATTTGGCAAGACAGGAATTACTTCCTCAAATTAGAAGGATGTCAGAAGAAAATAATTTTACGAAAGCTTATAATCTCGCCTATGAAGCAGAAAAGTATATTCCAAATGATTCCATGCTTCAAATTCTGTGGGAAAATATATCCCAGAAAATTAACCTGGATACAGATCCTCCCGATGCCTCCATTTATATAAAACCGATTAATGAACCGGATACAAATTATTTATATTTAGGACAAACACCGCTTAACAATACAAGAATATATCGGGATTATTCCATCTGGCACGTTGATAAGCCAGGCTATCATTCAAAAACTTTTTTAGCTTCATCCTACGAATTGAATGATGCAACTATAAAGCTAACCAATTCCGATAGTCTAAGCGATAATGAAATTTATGTACCATTTGTTGGATGGAGCTACCGGCCTTTTGGTACGATGGCCTTAATGAAATTTCACGATAGGCCAGATCTTGAAGATTTCATTATCGACAAGTACGAAGTGACCAATAAGCAATATAAAGTGTTCATCGATAGTGGCGGATATGAGAAGGAAGTGTATTGGGATTATCTTATTCAGCAAACTGGAGGGACTGATGGCTTTGATAAAGCCATGGAGTCATTTATCGATCGTACAGGTCAAAAGGGCCCTGCCACCTGGGAGGTAGGTGATTATCCGGCGGGTAAAGGAGATTTCCCTGTGTCAGGTATAAGTTATTATGAAGCTGCTGCGTATGCGAAATTTATAGGAAAGGAATTGCCAACGGTTTATCATTGGATGTATGCCGCTACTCCTTTGCTAAGCGATTACATCAGTCCCTACAGTAATTTTAAAAATACCACCGCAGCCAAGATCGGTTCATTTAATGGGATCGGCTTTTTCGGCACCTTAGATATGTCTGGGAATGTTCGTGAATGGTGCCAGAATATACAGTCTGGTTCCGGAAATGCATTTATACTTGGCGGTGGATGGAGCGATGATCCCTATTCCTATAATATTATTTACGGTCAGGATCCCATGGATCGATCTGAAATAAATGGTTTCAGGTGCATAAGATATCTCAATAAGCCTGAGAATATAGAGGCGATCAGTGGAGATATTCCCATGCACTACAGAGATTATACCAAAGAGAAACCTGTAGATGATCCGACTTACGAGATTTTCTTACGGCAGTTTAAATATGATAAAACCGACTTTAATGAAAAAATTGATTATCTAACCACCGCAGACGGAGAGATCAATTATGAAAAGATTACCGTTGATGCGGCCTATGGAAACGAGCAATTATATATGTATTTGCTTCTGCCGAAAAATGTACAACCCCCATATCAAACCATTATCTGGTTCCCTGATACCTATCCGTTCGGTTTATCAGAATCCAGAGATTATATAGATGGCTTTATGAGAAATAATTCCTTTTATAAAAATGGTCGTGCCATTGTATTTCCAATATACAAATCTGCATTGGAGAGACAAGACCGCACGTTTGGCGCTGGTTCTTATGGTTTTGAATCGACAGCTTATAAAGATCTATTTATTATGTGGGTTAAAGATGTGAGTCGTTGCATTGACTATTTAGAAACCCGGGATGATATTGATTCGGATAAAATAGCGTATGTCGGGGTAAGTTTAGGCGCTGCCAATGGCGCAATAATTCCGGCAGTTGAGAAAAGAATAAAATTAGCAGTGCTCAATGTCGCCGGATTATGGCATGCAAATATATTGCCTGAAATTGATCAGATAAACTATCTGCCGAGAATCGATATTCCCGTACTTATGATCAATGGGAGATACGATCACATTTTTCCATATGAATCATCTCAAAAACCCATGTATGAATTAATTGGCACTTCTCCTGAGAATAAGAAATATTTTGTCTACGAGCGTGGTCATCACGTACCCTGGCATATTTTTCTACGGGAAACATTTGCCTGGCTGGATACCTATTTCGGTCCCGTAGAAAAAAGCAGTATTCAATAAAGGGGTTATTTAAGATATAGCAAATTTATCAATCCTTCTATAACTTGATTCCCATATTTCTACGCAAATAGGTCATGTTGATATTTTAACAATAATGACATTTGTTTCCTAAAGTCCATATGTCTATCTTACCCTGAAGATTTTGCTTTTTAATTGTTTGATTAAAATCTGCCAGCGCACACGGCAGGATTTTTATTGGGCTGGATATCAAAAAACACGCGCACTGAATTGAATGAATTGGTAAATACTAAACCTTAATCGTCATGATATACAAGAACAAAAAACTCCAACAGATCTTTAAAAATACCCTAAAGGAAGAAAAGGAACAGCAGACCAAGAATCGACGTTCATTCCTGAAAAAAGCCGGTTTGGGAGGGTTGAGTCTTGCCGGTCTGACAACGGCATCAACAGCTACCCAGGTCGCCTATGCTACCCAGAATGTAAACAGAAATTCAAGCCCGACGGAGCTGAAGATCACCGATATGCGCATCGCGGAAATCGGCAAGGGCGTGGTTTTCAGAACACCCATCGTCCGGATCTACACCAACCAGGGTATAGTTGGGCATGGCGATGTCCGGGATGGGGCTGCCAAAGAGTATGCACTGTTCTTAAAGAGCCGGATTCTGGGAGAAAATCCCTGCAATGTGGAGAGGTTATTTGGTATCATCAAGCAGTTCGGTCATCATGCGCGTCAGGGCGGTGGTGTGTCCGGAGTGGAGATGGCTTTGTGGGATCTGGCTGGCAAGGCCTATGGCGTGCCGGTCTATCAGATGCTTGGAGGCAAATACCGCGATAGGGTACGGGTGTATTGCGACACCACCGTGTCGAAAGATCCTCATGAGTATGCCGCCAGGATGAAGCAAAGGATTGAACAGGGCTATACTGCTTTAAAGATGGACATTGGCATCAACCTGATCAAAGACATCCCGGGTACGCTGATCAACAGTCCTGATTCGCCCTATAATCCCTACAGGTATGAATACAAATCCTATAATCTAACCGAGCACCCCTTCACGCGCGTTCAGATCACCGAAAAGGGTATGGATATACTGATGGAATATATTCATATTATGCGGGAAACGATCGGATACGATATACCCATGGGCACGGACCACTGGGGTCACTTTGATGTCAATGAAGCGATCAAGATCGCCAAGGCCACGGAACCTTATAACCTGGCTTATATTGAGGATATCATTCCATGGCAGTTGACAGAACAGTGGAAAGAGATCACACAATCCTCATCCACACCAACCCAGACGGGGGAAGACATATACCGCCTGGAAGGAGGATTTGAAGAACTGATACAGAAGCGGGCGGTGGATATTGTACATCCAGATCCGAACACGGCTGGAGGTATCCTTGAAACCAAGCGGATCGGTGACTTTGCCACAAAACATGGCGTTGGATTTATGCACCATCACGCGGCTGGTCCGGTTTCATTCCTGGGCGCTGTGCATAGCGCAGCGGCAACTGAAAACTTCATGTGGCTGGAACATCATGCGGTGGACAATGAAGACTGGGAAAATCTGGTTACCGGCCTAGACGGCCCGGTTGTGGAAAACGGCTACGTCAAAGTCCCTGAAAAACCGGGCATTGGTGTGGAGCTGAATGAGGAAGTCGTTAAGAAATACCTCATCGAGGGTGAAAAACTATTCGCTCCAACTCCGGAATGGGATGAGATCCGTGCCTGGGATAGATTATGGAGTTAGAATTTCTTTAAATTCTAAGTATATATACTTTAAACCTTGAATTGAGTTTGTAGGGAAGAAAATTTTTGATAAAAACAGAGTGTGTTTCTGTCACCTGGATAGATATTATATCTATGCGGGAAGGTTAATACTTTTATTAATTAATCGATTATTTTTATGATAGCTTAATCCATCTTCCCGAAATACACGTTTCTAACCCTACCGCTGGAAACCCGGCATCCGTTGACCATTCCATTTTGATCACGACTGAAATTTACATTTCCAAAATACCACGCACTACCCGTAAATTGATCTTCTCTAAGTGGTCTTAGGGTGATCGGATCATGTCGCTGGTGAAATGCAGTCAGGGTATCATTATCCAATTTTATTTCATATGCCGTCTGCAGTTCCTCACTGTAAAATGTCCCGGTGAAATCATCGAAATTGATTATTTCCGGATCAAAAGGAGGCAATTTTAGGGCTTCATCTTCCCCGCCTTCATAGAGAACGATCATCCGATCAATTTTACCCTTGGGATTTCTTCTGAATGCCAAATTCAGATCAAAATTCGAATGATAAAATGTAGTGTCGGAACGGGCAACCAATGTTTGTGCAGGTTGATCCATTACGCTCATGGATATTTCCCCATTTTTAGCCCTAATATCCAAAACAATGCTTTCGTTGACCAGATAGCGGCCAGTATATTCCTGCAATAGTGAATCGGGCACCACGACAGCTTCTTCACCACCCTCGTCACTGTTTTCCTCCTCTTCTTCTGTTTGCACCTCATCCTTAAGGTATATGCCTGCTACTTCGAACGCCATGCGTCCGGTATTGAAAGACCCCAGGTTACTGAAAACGCTTATGGAATATCCAGGATCCGGGAACCGAAGCAGGAAGGTCCGGTATCCGGCATCGCCTCCACTATGCGCCCTAGTGGCTAATCCCCTGTACATACCGTAGCTCTGTCCAAATGCGTAGTCCAGGGTATCGCCATTATTCAGGATGCCTCGCTCATCCATCTTGTTCATAATGTTTTCATTGCCCACTTTCATGGTCCTGTAATTATCAGCCCAGCGCTGAATGTCATCCACGGTTGTAAACAGGCTGGTTGCACCTACATTGGCATAACTCAAAACGCTTTTTTTATATCCATTCTCATCTTCTTC
>Ga0209536_100017193_pt1 | contig 10256 bp, 7 predicted proteins | sample DeeMarSeWOR28_12_FD_187461 | JGI IMG/M metagenome (GOLD analysis project Ga0209536, IMG submission 187461) | Marine sediment microbial communities from White Oak River estuary, North Carolina - WOR-2-8_12 (SPAdes) (version 2) | ecosystem: Environmental > Aquatic > Marine > Intertidal zone >... | reverse complement strand
GCACCGGGGCCCGTTCGTCACGGTTTCCGGGGTGAGTGGAAGCCCGGCCCGGGCCCGCGTTTTGGGCAGCCGCTTCGGGGCCTTGTGCGAAAACATGGAAGGTGGAGCCGCCGCCCAAGTGTGTCTGCGCTATCAAGTGCCCTTTCTGGAAATCCGTGGTTTGAGCAACTGGGCAGGTGATCGGAACAAGAAGAGATGGTGCCTGACAGAGGCCCTGGACAACTGTCAGCGCGCCGTGCTCTACTTGCTCGAATCGTGGGACAAAGTTTGAGACCAAGCACACCAACGCTATGATATTATCCAGTCTTGAGCCGAAGTTGCTGCTGATCGGTGTGACGCGAAGAGGCGGCGACGCGGAGATTGCCATGTCTGAAGTAAGATCTAGTTTTTTTTCGCCGCATCTCCGGATCCCCGCGTCCCCTCGTCTTCCTATCTTCGCCTCGTTCCGCCTAACCGGGTTGCTTTGCGGGCAACTGACAACGAAGGGACCATTGGTATGAAGACCCTGAGGCTTGGGTTCTCCCCTTGCCCTAACGACACCTTTATCTTCGGTGCACTTGCAACCGGCAGGTTGGATGTTCCCAACTGGGCGCTGAAAGTAACCCTCGAAGATGTTGAAACACTCAACAATTATGCCAGGGAAGGAATTCTGGAGCTGACGAAAATCTCGGTTCACGCCTTCGGGCTGGTGGCGGAGCATTATGGACTCATGCATTCCGGCGCGGCGCTGGGTAAAGGGTGCGGCCCCCTGGTGGTGGCTCGAGAACCAAGAAATATGGACAGCCTCCGTGGTGAGACCATTGCCGTTCCCGGCGAATTGACCACCGCAAATCTACTGCTCCAGCTCTACGGTGAAGGCTTTTCCCGGGTGGCACCCAGGCCCTACGATACGATCATGCCTAGTTTGCAGCAGGGGGCGTTTGCCGCCGGTGTAATAATCCATGAAGGCCGTTTCACTTACCGTCATTACGGGTTGCACCAGGTGTTGGATCTTGGCGCCTGGTGGGAAGAAACCCAAGGGCTTCCACTCCCTCTGGGAGTGATCCTGATTCGCCGTAATCTCGGGTTGAAGGTCGCTCAAGTTATGGAAGACGCCACCCGACGAAGCCTGCTTTTCGCTCGCCAACACCCGGATGAGCTGTGGCCCTACATCAAAATGCACGCACAAGAGATGGACGACTCGGTAATCCGCCAACACATCGACCTCTACGTCAACGACTACTCTTTGGCGTTGGGTGGGGACGGCAGTCGTGCTATCATTAAATTGTTGGAACTCGCCCATGCACGTGGACTGGTGCCCCCCTTGCCTGCAAGTCTTTTTCTTCACGAATAAAGGGACAATGATGGAAGCACAAACTGCCAGCGTCACCTATTTCCCTTACACGTTTCTGCAGGAAGACGACCTGAAACGTTTGATTCTCTACTTTGACAATATCCGTTTACTGCAGGTGCTGCCCGACCTAGATCTGGGGTTGCCTGCCCCTCTGAGGACTTCCTCGCTGGTGCAATCGTTTTGTCCCATATCTTCTTCCTCCCTCCTTGAAACCATTAGACGAGCACAGCAAATCTATCATCAGCTCGCCAGCGTTCACCGAGACGCTGGGCTGGTTCACTTATTTCGAGCCTATGCTCTCCAGGAAGACTTCGAGAACTCCCGTACCGGTCTCGTTGCTCGCATCCGGCAGGGACTGCCCCGCCTGGCCCCGGAAGAGTTTGACTTGGTGAGCGATGCGGTCTTTTTGCTCTTCGCCCATGAGCTGGACCGTGAGCATTTGGAGCTGGACCTCCAACTAGACCGCATTCGAGGATTGGAGACCAAGCTCCATGAAGAGGTGGGAATTGGAACTGAAGAAGAAAGGGAGGCCGTGGCCATGAAATCGCCCTTGTTGCTGGAATCGGACCCCCCTCGAGCCCAGTATCCCCTTCAGCGTCTTCGGGCCTGGACCCGCCTATACTCCATGCACCACGAACCTGTCTCTTTACTGCCTCTCACCACCAGCCTTGAAGTCCTGGGGGAGATTACTGAGCGACTGCCGTCCCATTTGGCTGCTCTCACCGACGGACTATATGCAACGGGGCCGTGTCAGCACCTTTTAGCGATTCTTCCTGACCCGCAACCGCTTTCTCTGGAAGAGATCCTGAAATTAAGACAGTCACTTGGCAGGGAAGGCGTCTTAAATAACTGGTGGGACTGTGTGGCCGCCGTTACTGCTTGCCTAGAGCGAGAGACATTAGCAGAAGAGCAGTGGAGAGACCTGCAAGAGAATCTCCAGAAAGCGGCCGATGAATTTCGATGGCACTGGCCGACTCTGGATAAACCGGCCCAGACCCTGCGACTGGATTCCGTGATATACCCGGGCCTTCAGTCGGTCGTTGCCTTTGCCATCGCCACCGGTTTGCAGCAGCCTGTTACCGGAGCGGTGACCGCCAAAGTTGGAAATGGTATCACGCTGTTACTCTCCCCAGCAGCACTTCCACAAGGTGATGGACGGTGAGTCCCAGGCCATGACGCCAGTTCCCCTCCTGGAGCTGTAGAAGACAGCCCATGCAGCTGGTGGCCAGCGCTTCGGGGCCAACCTGTTTCACTTGAGCCATCTTCCGACCGACGATCCGAGTGGAGAGGCGATAGTTGCTCACATTGAACAGCCCGCCGTGGCCGCAGCACTGATGACCTCCCGGTAACTCCGCCAACTCAACTCTGGGCACGAGGGCCAGGAGTTGGCGTGGTTCCTTGAAAACGGCCTGGTGGTAACGGAGGTGACAAGGGTCATGGTAGCTTAATTTCAAAGGTCCCGGCGACTTCAACTCCCGGCGAATCCGTTCAGGCCGCAGTTCTCGGGTAATGAACGCCAGTAGGTCCAAGGCATGTTGCGAAAAAAATCGGGCCGCATCATGAGCAGGTTCACCCAGCAGTTCGGGCATGCGGATACGCAGGTGAGTTGAGCAGGTGCCGCAACCGCTAACGACCCACCGGCAGCCGGATTCCAAAAAAGTGCGGCTATTGTGCTCGGCGAGAGCCGCGGCTGCTGCGGTATCTCCCGAAGCCCAGGCTGCCATTCCACAACATCGCTGATCCGCAGGGATGATTACCTGAAAACCCGTGCGCAACAGTAATTCAACTATGGCCTCGGAGATCTGCGGGGCGATGTAATTTCCCACGCAACCCACAAAAAGCCCTACCTTGGTACCGGAGCCAAGCCGTTGTCCGCTCACCATTGCCAGAAATGAGGTATCACTCAACTTGGGAACGTAACTCCGCTGGCTCAGTACCGGTAAAGAAAACCGCAGTTGCAGGCCGCTGTCAGCCGGGAGCTTCTTGCAGAGAAGGGCCTGGGCCAAACTGCCCGCCTGACCCAGCAGCCGGGACCATCGGCCGGTCGCTTCGAGGAAGTTTGTGGCCACTCTGGCGGTCCAGGACGTTCGGCCTTGCTGTCTGAGCCTGCTGCGTTGCCACTGGATGAGGTCGTCTGCCCTCACCCCATTGGCGCAGTGGTTTACACAGCCGCTGCAGAGCAGGCAGGCTTCTATGAGCTCCTGGAACTTGCGGGAATGGAAGAGTTCTTCTTTTTGATGTGCCTCCATGAGGCTCAGTTTGCCGCGCGCCACCATTCCTTCTTCACCCGTCTCCCGATAAACCGGGCACACAGCCATACAGCTGCCGCAACGGCTGCAGCGCTCAAGTTCGTGGATGATTTCAGATGGTGCAGACAAATTCATCCCTCCGAGGAACATCTGAGGTGGGCGATCTCCGCGTCACCGCATCGTCAGGCATACCGCCCTTTCCAAAGCTTGCTCAACACCGCTGCCTGTTCATAGGCTTCAAGGAAAATTTTCCCTGGGTTAAGAATGCCCTTGGGATCAAATGCCTCCTTGATGCGACGCATGGCCTCCAGACCCATCTTGTCAATTTCCATCCCCAGATAAGGTGCCTTGGTGATGCCAATGCCGTGCTCTCCTGAAAGGGTTCCGCCAAGTGCCATGGTTGCCTGAAAAATCTCATTGACCGCCTGTTCTGTCCGGGATAGCTCGTCGGGGTCATTCCGGTTGATCATGATGTTGACGTGGATATTCCCGTCACCTGCATGGCCAAAGCACAGAATGATGAGCCGGTGGTTCCGGCCAATCTCCTCCAGCTTGGCCACAATTTCAGGGATGCGACTCCGGGGCACGGTAATATCTTCGCTCACCTTGTGAGGATTGAGCTTGAAGAGGGCTGGTGACACCGCCCGTCGCGCCTGCCACAGTGCCTCCGCTGCCTCTTCGGTCTCCGCCAGGTCCACTCGCCGAGCTCCCTGCCCCAAACAGAGCGTGCGGATTCCTTCGGCGTGGCGGATGACTCCCTCTCTAACGCCGTCTACCTCGATAAGGAGCAATGCCCCAGCCTCTCTGGGCAGGCCGGTGTTCAAGTAGTCTTCCACACATTGAATTGACCTCTTGTCCATGAATTCTAGAGCACTCGGCCTCAGCCCCATGGTAATAATCCGGGTTACTGCGGCGCCAGCCTCACCAAGTCGGTCGAAAACTGCCAGTAGAGTCCGGCGGCTTTCAGGTTGAGGCAATAATTTCAACACGACTTTGGTGATGATGGCCAGGGTTCCCTCCGAGCCCACCAGCAATTTGGTCAGGTCATAGCCCACAACTCCTTTGGCAGTCTGAACTCCAGTGTGTACCAATTCACCGGATGCAAGCACCGCCTCCAGGCCGATGACATAGTCTTTGGTGACCCCATATTTCAAGGCCCGGGCCCCGCCCGCACATGTCGCCACGTTGCCACCTATGGTGCAGAAAGCCAAGCTGGCAGGATCGGGTGGATAAAACAGTCCTTGACTGGCCACCTCCGCCTGCAGATGACCTGTCACCACGCCAGGTTCCGCCACCGCAACCAGATTCTCTGGGTCAACGGAAAGAATTCGATCCATGCGGCTCAGAGCAAGAACAACACCTCCTTTTACGGGGAGAGAGCCCCCGCTCATGCCACTGCCCGCCCCCCTGGGAATCAGGTAGAAAGGGGTTTCGTTGGCCAGGCGGACGATGGCAACGAGCTCGTCTGCATCCGCAGGAAAAACCACTGCATCCGGGGTGTAGCGGAGATCGGTTGCATCGTACCCATAGCAGATAAGATCTTCCGGGTCAGTTCTGCAGTTACGGTGACCCACTATTTTCACGAGTCCACGGACCGTCTCTCTAGCCAGCATAGGAACCCTCGCGAAAGTAAAGGCTGGAACCGTTCATCAGTCCACTGATATCCGCCTTTCTCAAAGTGCTATCGCCCAGCTAGCAGGTAGCAGCTGGCAGCTAGCAGCAATCATGCTTCTGACCTCTAACCAGTCGCTCTCTGCTGCCAGCTGCAAGCTGTTTTGCGATGAGCTTATTCTAGCCCTTGAAGGTGGGAAAGACAACTCGGGGAATTAGAAGTGCGGCGAGACAACTCGAGGTTATGGGTAATAGGTTATGAACAATAGGTTATAGGTGAGGGGGCAATAGAGATAGACGTATGTCCATTAACGAAACCCGTGCGGCACCACATAGATCCCATAACCAAGTGGCTGGTGCTTATGCGCTCTAACTCGGAACGGGGAATGGGGAACGTGGAAGGATAACAAGCAAGGCACGAGTCACTTGGGCTGTTTGATTAGAACATTCCGTGTTCCGCGATCCGAATTCCGCGCTTTTGCTCTTGGTGGTCAGGGCCCAGTGTTTTCCAAGGTGAGCTCTTTCTAGCCCTTGGAGAGACTTTCCAGTTGTTGTCCCAGAAACTCCACCTGATTTCTGACACCACTTTTTTGCTGAATTTGGCGAGAGATGCTGTCCACAGCGTGGATGACGGTGGCGTGAGACCGATTGAAAGCTCGACCTATGGACTCCAGAGTCTCATCAGTGTACTTACGGCAGAAATACATACCAAGATTGCGTGGATAAACCACGTGCTTCTTGCGCGAGTTTGACCTCAGGGCTTCCAGTGAAACCTTGAAATACTGACCGATGATTTGTTGCACTCGTTCAATGCCAATTTGCTCGAGGCTGTCGCAGACCGAGTCCAGGACCTCGTGCGCCAGTGCAAGATCGATGGGCTTGTCCAGGAGTGAAGATTTGACGACGATACCGATGACACTGCTTTCCAGCTGCCGCACATCCCTGGTGATATGGGTGGCCAAGAGTTCCGCCACATCTGAAGGCAGCTGGACCCCTTCATTTAACGCCTTTTTCCCCACTATCTTCAGTCTCGTCTGAAAATCAGGCGGTTCAATATGGGTTACCATGCCAGCGGTCAGCCGCGATTGCAGTTTGCTCTTTAGCTTGGGGATATCCCTGGGAAACTGTGTTCCAGTAAATATCACTCGCTTATTGTCTCGATGGAGGGCATCCAAAGTGTAGGCAAGTTCGGCCTGCGTCTTCTCCTTGCCACTGAGAAACTGAACTTCTTCCAAAAGGAGCACATCGCAACTGTTGCGGTACTTCTCCTTGAAGGCATCCATGCGTCGCTGTTTGATGGAGACAACCATCTCATTGGTGAACTCCTCCGCGGTGAGATAGTAAACCCGGGCATTGCCGTTGTGCAGCAGGATATGGTTACCGATGGCATGAGAAAGATGACTCTTCCCCAATCCAGTGTCCGCCAGGACGTAAAGGCATCGACTAAGGCTGTGCTCACCATTGGCTAGGGCATAGGCTGCAGAGAAAGCAAAGCTATTGCCACTGCCCACAACGAATTGGTCAAAAGTGAACCGCCGATTGAGCCGGTAGGTGTGGCCGTTTCCCGCCCTAGGAAGAGGAAGCGGCAATTGTCTGGAGTCTTTTGGGTCGCCAGGGGATTTTCTGCGACCGCTCGACAATTTGAGATGGATATCCTGGGGCGTGCCACTTAGCCGTTGCCAGCTCTTCTTTATTTCGGTGAGATAGTTGTCTCGAATCCAGTTGAGAAAAAAACGGTTGGGACATTCCAAGTAGACCTGACTTTCACGAGAGGTTGCCATTGCCAGAGGGTGGATCCACATCTTATAGCAATTGCTGGAGATCCGACTTTGCAGATCCTCCTTTGTTCGTCTCCAGATATCTTCCATGGCAGCTCCCCTAATAAATTTCATCGCAGCGGGACTCTGAGCTAACTCGATCTTCTCAGGCGCAATGATCTAGTTGAGACTCGCGAGGAACAGACCCAGGCATCAAAAAAAACCCCCTCACGCACCGACCACCGTGCTACTATGACCAGCTGAACCTCTTTGTCGCTTAGTTTCCGTCCGGTTGGTTTCTTCTGGAGCGGAATGCCGGGAACATGTCTCGAAAATGCGCTGCGGGCTCTGAAACTATGGAGCTCTCGACTCAAGACCGGTTGAGAAGAGGCAGCAAGGTCATGTATACCCGACGCTGACTAGGCATGAGGCGCATCACCACATGGCGTTGGTATGTAATCTATCCGGATTCTGATGTCAAACTTGATATGCGGGAATTTTGCTCCAATCCCGCTTGAATTGTTGGTAACGCATTTTCACCCAGATTTCCGGACGTTGTTAAAGTATACAGGGATAAGGCTCCGGTAATAGGCATTTTTCCATGCTTCCTCGAAATACTGCTGAAATTCAATGGCTTACAGGTCCAATTTTTCAGCTCTTTCCGTTATCAACATTCGTGATCTTGTTATTCCTCCTGTTTCCTCCTTTTTTTCACATCGGCCAGTTTTTCTAACACACATCGAATTTGCCCATTGAATATAAAATCAGATTTTGCCAATATACTTAAGACATTTCATTCCACGTTCTCATTGACGAAATATTAACAGTACCGGTGACCCGCCTGCTAAGGCTTGTCTTGTCAAGACCTTACAACGGGGCGACGCACTCTGACCACAAGTCACCCTGGAAAGACTGGAGAGCAACCATGGATAAACTGACTCTGGCATTACTCAGTGGCGGGCGCTCCGCCGAGCGCGAGGTGTCGCTGAAAAGTGGTGAACAGGTGTATCGAGCTTTAGACAAAAATAAATATGAGATCCGGCGCTACGACCCCAGGAATGACCTGGCCCGATTGATCCAAGACGCCGCGGACATCGATGTAGCTTTAATCATACTCCACGGCCGTTACGGCGAAGACGGCACCATTCAAGGGCTTCTTGATCTGCTGGACATTCCCTATCACGGCAGTGGCGTCCTCGGCAGCGCTCTGGGCATCAACAAGATTCTATCCAAACGGCTGTATGAGCACGATGGCCTTCCTGTATCCCCCTACCTGATCGTGGATCGCACTGACTCCGATGCCCAAGATGAAATCCAGGACGTTTTAGGTCTCCCGGTGGTGGTCAAGCCTGAACATGAGGGCTCCAGCATAGGTCTGAGTATAGTGGGTGAGTCCAGCAAACTCAAGCCAGCGCTGGAAATGGCAGGCCAGTATGACCGGCTTGTTTTGGTAGAGAAATACATTGCCGGCACTGAGATCACCGGTGCTGTCCTTGGCAACATGAACCCAGAGCCACTCCCACTGGTAGAGATCATCCCCGGCGATCAGTATGATTTTTTCACTTATGAGGCCAAATACGAGCCTGGGGCCACAGAAGAAATTTGTCCGGCTCGGATCAGTGAAGCACTCACCAGGAAAGCCCAGGAGTATGCGGTGCGAGCTCATCAGGCCTTGAGGTGCCGCGGCTACAGCCGCACCGACATGATCGTCAGTGGTGATGAAATATATGTCTTGGAAACCAACACCATTCCCGGCATGACAGCTACCAGCCTGTATCCACAGGCCGCGGCGGCGGCTGGAATCAGCTTCTCCGAACTCCTAGACAGACTGATTGAACTTGCTTTAGAGAAAGGTTAGCAGGAACTGACCCAGGAGCGAGCCGGGCGAGACAGCGAGACCGTTGAGGGGAAAGTCGTCAAATCACTACAATACCCGACCTCTCGTCTCGCCCGGACCACCCGTCTCGTTTCAAGGCTGCCCCCCAAACTCTAGCCCGGACGTTTCATGAATTGCTGTCGCGAGACCGTGAAGATGGACGTGCCACCGGGCAACCGCAGGGTGTTGGGCCCGAGGCGTACCTGAACGGTACGTCGCAGGGCACGACACCCGAGGACGCCCGGAAGGACGGCCATATCCGCGGTCGCAGCAAGTGATTCATGAAACATCCGTGTTAGCATATTCTCGGTAGTTGTTCTCCACTCAGCATATCCACTATGCGGTTGCCCCCGATTTCGGTTTGGAGCACCACCCTCCCGGGATGCTCGGAGATCACCTCACCGATGATACAGGCATCCTGACCCAGGTGATGCCTCCGCATGGCATCTAAAACCAAACCCGCATCTTCTGCTGCTACTAGAGCCAGAACCTTGCCTTCATTTGCCACGTAAATGGGGTCCAGACCCAACATGTCGCAAGCTGCACTAACCGCCGGCCGCACCGGCAGTCTCGACTCTTCCAACCGAATGCCCACCCCGGACTGCTGGGCAACTTCATTGAGAGCAGTGGCCACCCCACCACGGGTGGGATCTCGCAGCACGTGAATCTTTCGACTCTGCTCCAGCATCCGACTCACCAGAATGTTGAGGGACGCCGAGTCACTCTTGATCTGAGTCTGAAAGGAGAGTCCTTCCCGGGTGGAAAGCACCGCAATACCATGGTCGCCCATTGGGCCGTTGATCAAAACCACATCGCCGACTTGCGCGTTCTGACCGGCAACGTCTACCCCGGGGGGAACGGCCCCTACACCGGCTGTATTGATAAAAACCTTGTCCGCCTTGCCTCGTGGCACCACCTTGGTGTCAGCAGCCACCACTTGAACGCCGGCCTCCCTGGCTGCTGTGGCCATCGAGTCAACCAGTCGCTCGAGGTCAGCCAACTCAAGTCCCTCCTCCAAGATGAAGCCTGCGCTGAGATAGCATGGTTGGGCCCCGCGCATGGCCAGATCGTTTACTGTTCCATGCACTGCAAGGCTGCCTATATCTCCACCTGGGAAAAAGATGGGATCCACCACATAGGAGTCCGTGCTCATAGCCAACCGCATACCCCGGAAGTTTAGAAGGGCGCTGTCGTTCAGTTCCCTGAGAATGGGATTTTCCAAAGCAGGCATAAAAGTGCGGGCAACGAGTTCCTGCGAAGCCCTGCCGCCTGCACCATGGTCCAGCTGAATCCTTGCAACCTTCATGAGTTTCTTCCTCAGAATCTCTAAAGTAAAGAATCCGGGCCCAGAGGACCCGGCATTGAGTTCACCCCGGAGGGGTGCAGTTTAATCCCGATGGAATAGTGGAATGATGGAAAAATGGGAACCC
>Ga0209536_100017192_pt1 | contig 10256 bp, 7 predicted proteins | sample DeeMarSeWOR28_12_FD_187461 | JGI IMG/M metagenome (GOLD analysis project Ga0209536, IMG submission 187461) | Marine sediment microbial communities from White Oak River estuary, North Carolina - WOR-2-8_12 (SPAdes) (version 2) | ecosystem: Environmental > Aquatic > Marine > Intertidal zone >... | reverse complement strand
ACCATCCAATCCAGGGATCAAATCCTTCTTCGGTGCGGGCTGAAATTTCGAAAACCGGCATGTCCGGATGGACCTGGTGGATAAAATCGATAGCTTTCTGTTTGTCGTAATCCAGATGGGGTAACAAATCGATCTTATTGAGCAGGGCGACCTCGCATTGCCGGAACATCAGCGGATATTTGACCGGTTTATCCTCACCCTCGGTTACACTTAAAATCACTGCACGCGAATCTTCGCCGATATCAAACTCTGCCGGACATACCAGGTTGCCCACATTTTCCACAATGAGAACATCAATATCGTTCAAGTTAAGGCCCCCTGCCGCTTTCTCGATGACATGGGCCGCCAGATGGCAATCGCCGCCAAACTCATCGGTATTGACCTGCACGACGGGGGCGCCTGAGGTGGCCAGGCGGTCGGCGTCATAGGTTGTGCAAATATCTCCAACGATCACCGCGCACCTGAAGGCCGGCATTATTTTTGTCAGGGTTTTCTCGAGGGTGGTGGTTTTGCCGGATCCCGGGGAGCTCATGACATTGATCACGAAGACACCTTTTTCGGCAAAAAGCCTTCGATTTTCTTGCGCCATTTTCTCATTGACGTCCAGAACCCGACGAACCACTTTGATTTCCCGGGTCCCGCTTTTTTTCACGTGCACGGCGGATGAATTGCGGTCTGCATGCGAATGCACATGGGGATGACCATCTTTATGATGATAATATTTCTGTCCTTTGATGCTATGCTCCAGAATCATTTTTATCCTCTTCGGCTATTTCGATGGATTCGATATCAAGTTCTCGCCCGGAAAGAATGTCCAGAGAACCGCTTTCGCAGGTCCGGCATTTAAATACGGGTTCGTCGATGGTAAATTCGGCATGGCATTGCTTACATCTGGCTATGACCGGCATTTCCTCGACGGCAAGCTCGGCGCCATCCAGGGGCGTGTCTTTAACGGCGATACTGAAGCAAAAGCGCAGGCTCTCCGGCACAATCGCCGCCAGCTTACCGACTTTTAGATTGACCCTTTCAATCTTAACACTTTCCAGTGAGGGCGGTATGGCCGCAGTGGCAATTTCAACAATTTGCAGGGCAATCCCCATTTCGTGCATACGAATCCGTCCTTTGGCAATTACAAGCGCCTAAATTGCCGGTGATTTGGTCAAAAATTGCATATTTCGGGAAAAAATCCGAAACTCGAATTCCGAAGCACGAAACAAATTCAAAATCTGAAATTCGAATTTTCCAAACGTTTGAATTTTGGCCAGATGAAAAACTCAACCGAATACCCGGGCGCATAGTTCCCCGAGTGTGCCGAGGTCTTCGCATACATGAACGCCATTGGCTTTGAAAGCCTCTATTTTCGCCTGAGCCGTTCCACTGCCGCCGCTGATAATGGCACCGGCGTGGCCCATCCTTCTTCCGGGCGGAGCCGTCAATCCGGAGATAAACCCGACCACCGGAATGGTCATGTTTTTTGAAATAAATTCGGCGGCTTCCTCCTCGGCAGTGCCTCCAATTTCGCCCACCATGACAACTCCCCGGGTTTCGGCGTCATTTTCAAAAGCACTGAGGCAATCGATGAAATTCGTGCCGCATATCGGATCCCCGCCGATGCCGATACAGGTGGTCTGCCCGATTCCCTGCAATGTCAATTGATGCACCACCTCGTATGTCAGCGTACCTGAGCGTGAAACCACGCCTATCGGACCGCCGGCTTTGTGGATGGGGCCCGGCATAATCCCGATCTTGGCTTCCCCTGGAGTAATAATCCCGGGGCAATTGGGCCCGATCATACGCAAATTCTTATCGCTGAGATAATTCTTGGCTTTCATCATGTCCAGCACCGGAATACCTTCGGTAATCACGACAATAAGTTCGATGCCGGCGTCGGCGGCTTCCATGATGGCATCGGCGGCAAAGGCCGGCGGCACGAAGATTAGGCTGCAATCCGCACCGGTCTTGTCCACGGCATCCTGTACCGTATTAAAGACCGGAACATCATCCATTTTCTGGCCGCCCTTTCCCGGCGTGACTCCGGCAACCACCCTGGTACCATAATCGATGCAGTGCCGGGTGTGAAACTGCCCCTCTTTGCCGGTAATCCCCTGAACTGCAACCCGTGTGTCCTTGTTAGCAAAAATGCTCATAAATTTCACCTTGTCTGTTATAAAGCATTGTATCTTTCGGGTTATCTTGAATCCTTTTTTCTTTTAATTCTCATCCTGTTTTGCCTGAGCAGGCCGACCCCAAACCGCCAGCACCCAATCTCTATTTACCGACCAGCGCTGCGACTTTAGCGGCAGCATCCTTTAAATCGGCGGCCGTGATCAGATTCAACCCCGATTCGGAGAGAATTTTGCGGCCTTGCTCAACGTTGGTGCCCTCCATCCGGACCACCACCGGCACATTGATTCCTATTTTTTTTGCGGCCTGAACCACACCTTCGGCCAGCACGTCGCATCGCAGGATGCCGCCAAAAATGTTGATCAAAATCGCTTTTACATGTTGATCCCCCAAAATGATTCTGAAACCGTTTTCGACCATTTCCGCATTGGCACCACCGCCAACATCCAGAAAATTGGCCGGCTCCGCACCGACAAGCTTGATCAGATCCATGGTAGCCATAGCCAGACCGGCACCGTTAACCATATTGCCGACGTTTCCGTCCAGATTAATATAGTTGAGATTGAATCTGGAGGCCTCGATTTCCAGTGGATTTTCCTCGTCAAGATCCCTGTATTCCAGAATATCCTTGTGCCGGAAAAGGGCATTGTCATCAAAGTTGACTTTGGCGTCCAAAGCAACGACCGTCTTTTCCGCCGTGATCACCAATGGATTGATCTCCACCAGGGAACAATCATATTCAATGAAAAGCTTGTAAAGATTTCTTAACATGCCCACAAACGGCTTTATGACCTCGGGGGCAAGGTTGAGCCCATAGGCAACCTTGCGGCAATGGTATGCCTGAATGTCGAGCAAGGGGTTGATGGCAACCTTAATGATCTTCTGCGGTGTTTGGGCGGCAACTTGCTCAATATCCATTCCACCGGCTTCGCTGGCCATTACCACGATTTTGGATGTGGCCCGGTCCGGGATAATGCTCAGATAAAGCTCTTTGGCTATATTTAGCCCCTGCTCTACCAAAACCTTTTTGACCTGCCTGCCCCCCGGGCCGGTTTGATGGGTTATCAGGTTCATACCAATAATTTGCCGGGCCGAGGTGTCGACCTCGTCTTTGGTTGCGGCAAGCTTTACGCCACCGCCCTTTCCGCGGCCCCCGGCGTGAATCTGGGCTTTGACCACCACCGGATATCCGCCCAGTTTCTCGGCAATGGCGGTCGCTTCTTCAGCGCTGAAAGCCACTTTGCCATCGGGGATGGGGATATTGTATTTGTTGAACAATTCTTTGGCCTGGTATTCGTGGATCTTCATCTTTCATCCTCTCCTCATACAGGGGTCAGCGATCAAAAACAGAAGACAGATATCAGAACTGCATATCAGTTGCAAGCTTTGATAAGTCATCAGATCATAATTAACAGGCCTAAAAAGGGGACCGGGCTGGTTTATAAATTCCGCGATGCCCACCCGGCGGCATGCTCTTTTTCCACCTGGGGAATTATGATTGAAAACTATCCGATAATAGCCAGGACATCCCCCTTCACAACCGAATCTCCGCTATTGAAATTGATGGCCTTAATGGTACCGCTGGTTGGCGCCGGCAGTGCATTTTCCATTTTCATGGCTTCCAGAATGACAATGGTATCGCCTTCATTGACGCTATCACCGACATTTTTCTGATAGTTTAGAATCATTCCGGGCATCGGCGCGCTAAGCGGTGTTCCTTCTACATCTGCTGCCGGGTTTGCTGTTTCAGGCATCGCTGGGGCAGATGCGGGCACCCGCATTCGAGGTACAGCCGTTTTTGGCGACGAGTCTGGCTGGACATAGGTTACCGTGGGCGCTCCGCCGATCTCCTCCACGCCGACTTCAAAGTATTCATCGTCAACGAAAATATTGAAAGTACGTAAATGATCGCTTTTGGCCGGAGCCTGTTTTTTGGGTTTTTCAACCAATTCCCCGGCCATGGCCTTTCTAATCCATTCCCGCTCGGCCGCCACATCTTCCAGGGTTCTGGGTTTCAGATCCGCCGGCGGCTGCTCCTTGCCGTATTTCCACTTCAAGAAGCGCTTGCCGGTGACCGGATAAAGCGCATAGATCAATACATCATCCATATCGACTGCCAGATCACCGATTTCCTTTTTGGCCTGTTCGAGTTCAGGCTCCAGCACCTCCGCCGGTCGACAGGTGATCGGCTCCTGACCTCGTTCATAGCCTTTGAGAGCCTTTTTCTGAACTTGAGGGTTAATGGGTATGGCTGTTTTACCGTATAAACCATAGCACAGGTCTTTAACCTGGCCGGTAATCATCTTGTAACGCTCATTTTCGTCATCAAAGAGAACGTTGTTGACGGTCTGGGTACCCACAATCTGCGAGGTGGGCGTTACCAGGGGGATCTGCCCGAGCTCTTCCCTTACCCGCGGCAATTCGGCATAGACCTGATCAATCTTATCCAGAGCATCCATTTCCTTTAACTGATTGACTAAATTGGAAAGCATGCCGCCGGGGGTCTGATGAAGCAGAACGTTGATATCGATGATCGATACTTTGGAATCATCCAGCAGATGCCTGTATTTGGGCAGAATTTCCTTTTCGAGGATTTCGTTGATAGCCGCCAGATGCCTGATATCAAATCCGGTGTCTCTGTTTGTGCCGAGCAGCGTCATGACAAAGGGCTCAATGGCAGCATGAGAGGTTCGATAAGCATAAGGCGTCATGACGGTGTCTATAATATCGACTCCGGCTTCAATGGCTTTCAAAAAAGTCATTGGGGACATCCCTGAAGTAAAATGGCTGTGCAGATGAATAGGGGGCTCGATTTCGGCTTTCAGGGCTTTTACCAGGGCAAAAGCATCATAGGGTGAAAGCAACCCGGCCATATCTTTGATGCAGATACTGTCGGCGCCCATTTCTACCAAATTTCTGGCCTTGTTAATGTAATAATCAATGTTATAGACCTCCCCGCCCATCCGGGGTTCGGTCATCGTATAGCAGATGCATCCCTGGAAATGCTTGCCGTTCTCCTTAATTGCCGGAACCACCGTCTCAAAGTTCCGATAGTCGTTCAGGGCGTCAAAGGTGCGAAAGATATCCATGCCGTTTGCGCAGGCTCTGTCTACAAAGGCTCGCGCGACGTCATCGGCGTAATTTCGATAGCCCACCAGGTTCTGCCCCCTGAGAAGCATGGAAAAGGGTGTTTTCTTGATGTATTGTTTTAGGGTTTTAATCCTTTCCCAGGGGTCCTCGTTCAAAAAGCGGTGCATGGTATCAAAAGTTGCACCCCCCCAGACTTCCATGGCCCAAAATCCGACCTCGTCCATCATTTCCGCTACCGGAATCATATCTTCGGTTCTTCCCCGGGTCGCAAATAAGGATTGATGGCCATCACGGAGTGTGAGGTCCTCGACCTTGACGGGATTTTCCGCCTGCGGCCGGTCCTTGTTGTAGTTCATCGCTGTCATTTTTACCTGTATATCATCATTCATTTCAGGTTATCCTTGGATATGGTGTTTAGGTGTTTGGTTTTTTGTTTTTTGGTTGTTCGGCTGTTTGGCAATGAAACCCAAAACGCGGAACAACACACAAAACACTATTTGATAACTCTTTGAAACGTCCTCATCTGCATCAAATTGCGCATCTGCATTTGGGCCTGTCTGCCGCTGGCCCGCCAGGGGCTGTAGTTCATCTCCGGCAAGCTTTCCGACAGGGCGTCCCCGGAAACAGCCCTTTGCGCATGAGCTGCTTCTTCCTCGGTCCTAATATAATGCAACACCGCAGCAACAGCAGCGGTGATTTTTTTTTCAGTTTCCATTCAGCCACCAGTTATTCGGACCTGGACTAACGGGGGGGTCAGGGTGTTTTCACCAGCGTTTGCACCCCGATGAGAGCATCCCCTTGATCATCGTTGGCTGCCCGCCTGGGGGCAATCCCCTGCGGGCGGCGACAACCTATTAAACTACATGGGTATGTTTCCGTGTTTTTTCGGAGGCCTGGTTTCACGCTTGCTGCACATGGTTTCCATGGCATCGATCAGCCGCGGCCGCGTTTCACTGGGGACAATCACCGCATCGATGTATCCCCGGCTGGCGGCGACATACGGATTTGAAAAAAGCGCTTCGTATTCCTTTATTTTCTCATCACGCTTGGCCGCCGGATCCTCTGCTTCCTTGATCTCTTTGCGATGAATGATGTTGGCGGCACCGGCTGCGCCCATGACCGCGATCTCCGCCGTCGGCCAGGCGAAAGCCATGTCGGCTCCCAGATCTCTGGAACACATGGCCAGATAGGAACCGCCATAGTCTTTGCGGGTAACGAGCAGCAGTTTGGGAACCGTCGCTTCGGAGTAGCACCACAGGAGCTTCGCACCATGGCGGATAATCCCGCCCCATTCTTGCTGGCTTCCCGGCAAGTAGCCCGGAACGTCTGCAATGGTTAGAAGCGGTATGTTGAACGAATCACAAAACCGGATAAAGCGGGTGGCTTTATCCGAGGCGTTGATATCCAGGCACCCTGCAAGGTAATTCGGCTGGTTTGCGATAATGCCTATGCTTCTGCCGTTCAATCGCGCAAAACAAACGACAATATTGCGTGCAAAATATTCATGGGGTTGGAAAATCTCACCATTATCGACAATAGCGCGAATTACCGCGGTCATGTCATAAGATTTGTTCGGGCTGTCGGGGATGATTGTATCCAATTCCGGGGATGTTCTATTGGGGGCATCGCCGGTATCGAGAACCGGCGGGTCTTCCATGTTGTTAGACGGCAGGTAAGAAAGCAGATTGCGGATTTGATTCAGAGCGTCCTCATCGTTTTCACAGGCAAAATGCGCCACACCGCTTTTTTCGTTGTGCGTTTTTGCTCCGCCCAATTCCTCAAAAGTTATTTCCTCCCCGGTTACCGACTTAATGACCTCCGGTCCGGTAATAAACATATAGCTGCTTTGCTTGACCATAAATATCCAGTCCGTCATGGCTGGAGAATAGACCGCTCCACCGGCGGTGGGGCCCATGATCGCCGAAATCTGTGGAATAACTCCCGAGCAGGCGGAATTTCGGAAAAAAATTTGTCCGTATCCGGATAAGGCATCCACCCCTTCCTGAATTCTTGCGCCGCCGGAATCGTTTAAGCCGACAAAAGGAACCCCGGCCTTCAGGGCCAGGTCCATTACCTTGCATATTTTCCTGGAATGCATTTCCCCCAAACTCCCCGCCCTGGAGGTAAAATCCTGAGAGAATGCAAAAACCGGACGTCCGTCGACCAGACCGTGTCCGGTAATAACGCCGTCGGACGGAATATCGACCTGATCCATGTTATAATTGACACAGCGGTGGCTGACAAACATGTCGATTTCACGAAAACTGCCCTCGTCGAATAATTGATTCAGGCGTTCCCGGGCGGTTAATTTGCCCTTCTCGTGATGTTTGGCAACAGCTTTTTCGCCTCCCATTTGAAGCATTTTTGCTTCACGGGCTCTAAGTTCTTTTATCTTTTCTTCCACAATTCCCATGCCGGCAATCCTTTCACTTTGGGCCGGACTGGCATTTAACGAATGCATCGCCATCGGTTATGCAAGCTACCTGTCCGGAATATTTAACGCTGATACAATCAATCATTCCTTTGCGCCTGTCGGCGTTTGTCTTTTCGATCGGAAAGAACAGCGAACTGATTCGGAAATCGAATCGAAAAAACTCCCAGATCTTCCGAATAAAGCGAGAAGTTTTCTATATTTCAGGTTTATTGTCAAGAAATAAAAGCAGTTTGGTGGCTGCGATTGTGGGTGTGGTCTCCCCTTTTTCAACCGAGCGGGCAATCAGTGGCAAGCATTTTTTTACCTCGGGGTGCTGATAAAACCTTTCTTGGAGCCCTTCCCGCACCAGGTTCCACATCCAATCCAGTGCTTGCTCCCGACGTTTTTGATTCAATTCCCCGCTGTGAGACATCTTCTCGCGGTGATCGACGACAGTCTGCCAAATTTTATCGATCCCCGACATCTCCAGTGCACTGCATGTCAACACGGGTGGTGCCCAGGAGGGTGTGGGGGGTTGCAGAATATTCAAGGCCGACGCATAAATTTTGGCTGCTTTTTCAGCTTTTTCAGCATTATCGCCATCAGCTTTGTTAATTGCCAGGGCATCGGCCAGCTCCAATACCCCTCTTTTTATTCCCTGAAGCTCATCCCCGGCTCCGGCCAGCATCAGGACCAGGAAAAAATCGACCATTGACGCTACCGCAGATTCAGACTGGCCCACACCCACAGTTTCAACAATAATGACATCAAACCCTGCAGCTTCGCAAACGAGCATGGTCTCTCTGGTTTTTCGGGCAACACCGCCCAGGGTGCCTCCTGAAGGAGACGGCCGGATAAATGCATTTTTCTCCAGAGCGAGTTTTTCCATGCGGGTTTTGTCGGCCATAACGCTTCCGCCGCTCCTTGAACTGCTGGGATCAACAGCCAGAACTGCCAGGCGGTACCCTTTTTTCACGAGGGCCCCGCCAAGGCTCTCAATGAAGGTGCTCTTGCCGACACCCGGCACCCCGGTGATCCCCAGACGAACAGCCTTTCCGGAATACGGCAGCAAGGCGTCCAGCACGGCCCTGGCCAATTCCCGGTGGGCCGGCAGCGAGCTTTCGATCAGGGTGATGGTTTTTGAAAGCACCCGCCTATCCTGAGCGCGCACGCCGTCTATGTAAATCTGGGGATCCTTGATATTCATGTGAAAAATGTATTCTTTGACTTTCTTAAGATCTCACTTTCGAGACCCAAATAAATAAATTCGAATCCCGAATATCGAAATTCGAGACAATATCTAATTTCCAAATTAAAAATTGTGTGTTATTTCCTCTTCTCCAGTGCATTGAGCACCTGATTGGCGGATTCGGTTATGGGGGTGCCGGGACCGAAAATACCGACCACTCCGGTATCGTATAAAAAATCATAATCCTTTGGAGGGATAATGCCTCCGACAACAACCAGAATGTCTTCGCCGCCTTCCTTTTTGAGTGCTTCGACCAGTTGGGGAACCAGCGTTTTGTGCCCGGCGGCCAGACTGGACGGACCGACAACATGGACATCGTTTTCAATGGCCATTTTTGCGGCCTCCTCGGGTGTTTGAAACATGGGGCTGATATCCACATCGAATCCGAGATCCGCAAATCCGGTGGCAATTACCTTGATACCGCGGTCATGGCCATCCTGTCCCATCTTGGTCACCAGTATCCGGGGGCGCCGGCCTTCCTTTTCTAAAAATTCATCTGTTCGTTTGCGCACCGATCTGATAATGTCACTGTCGCCATACTCAGATGCATATACACCCGATATACACTGGGTGGTCGCCACAAAACGCCCGAACGCCTTTTCAAGCGCATCGGAAACCTCGCCTACGGTTGCCCGGGCCCTTATTGCCGGGATACAGAGTTCCAGCAAATTGCCGCCAGCTTCAGCGGCTTTTGTCAGGGTTTCAAGTGCCTTTTCCACCTTCCGATTGTCCCGGCTCGACTTAATCTCATGGATTCGTGCAACCTGCTCATCACGCACACTGGCCGGCACCTCGAGAATTTCGAGATCTATCTCTTCTTCGATCTGATATTTATTCACCCCCACGATAACATCTTTGCCCTGGTCTATCCGCGCCTGCCTGCGGGCTGCAGCTTCCTCGATTCGCATTTTCGGCATACCGGTTTCAATCGCCTTGGCCATGCCGCCCATCCCTTCGACTTCTTCAATAATTTTAGCGGCCTCACGAACGATGCCGTTCGTCAGGGATTCTACATAGTAGGAACCTGCCAGGGGATCGACCACATGACAGATCTGTGACTCTTCCTGAACGATAAGCTGTGTATTTCTGGCCACCCTGGCTGAAAAATCCGTCGGCAGCCCAACGGCCTCATCGAAAGAGTTGGTATGCAAAGACTGGGTGCCGCCTAAAGCGGCAGAGAGGCACTCGAGGGTTGTGCGGATAATGTTGTTGTAAGGATCCTGGGCCGTCAGACTCCATCCGGAGGTCTGGCAATGGGTGCGCAACATGGTTGATTGTGGATTTTTCGGATTGAACCGGCTGATCAGCTTGTGCCACAGGAACCGGGCAGCTCTCAACATGGCGATATCCATAAAAAAGTTCATGCCGATGCCGAAAAAA
>Ga0209536_100017191_pt1 | contig 10256 bp, 7 predicted proteins | sample DeeMarSeWOR28_12_FD_187461 | JGI IMG/M metagenome (GOLD analysis project Ga0209536, IMG submission 187461) | Marine sediment microbial communities from White Oak River estuary, North Carolina - WOR-2-8_12 (SPAdes) (version 2) | ecosystem: Environmental > Aquatic > Marine > Intertidal zone >... | reverse complement strand
CCGGGGAGGTGGGCCGTCCGATTTCTGGCAGCATTGCCTGGAAGTGGCCGCGCACATGGTCCATCTGGCGGGGAAAGCGGAAACGTTACCGGAAGCCCGGAACCTGCTGCGCGCCGCCCGCGAAAGTGGCCAGGCCCTCTCCCGTTTTCGGGACATGGTTGTGGCCCAGGGGGGCGAGGGGCGACAAGTCGACGAACCGGAGTTGCTTCCCCAGGCCGAGTATGTGGCCGAGGTGACCGCAGCAGAATCAGGAGTCATCGCGGCAATGGATACGATGGCATTGGGATGGGTGGCCGTGCATCTCGGAGGTGGTCGGCAGGTAAAGGGAGCGCAGATTGACCATGCGGTTGGATTTATTCTGCCCGTCAAGGTTGGTGACCGCGTACCGGCCGGAACAAAAATTGTTACCATCCATGCCAATGACAAAGATAAATTGGAGTGGGCTAAGGAAGAGATTCTGGCGGCCATAACCTGGTCGGCAGAAAATGTGCCCCCGCTGCCCCTGTTCTACGAAACAATTACGGCCTGATAAAAACCGGCTTGCCCTACCACCACATTCCGCCGCCGCCCCGTGCCGCCCAGGAAAAATACGTGTATTGTTGCCGCGGATTTGCTCCCTGGGTCAATAAGAATTGATTCCCCCCTTGATTATCGCCTACCGGACCAATGGATATGGCCTGCCAGCCTTGTTCCCGGCCGGTACGCAGCGCAGCCAACCAGAGCTGCCGGCCGATGCCCCGGCCCCGATAGTGGGGAAGAACCGCGCCGAATAATAAGCGGCCCTGCGTCACCGGCCGGTTTCGGGCCCACCGGAACCAGGCTCGCCACCAGAGGAAATGCCCTCCACGAGCACGGCGTAAGCAATCGGCCAGGTCAGGTTGCATGAGGATAAACCCGGCCGGGCTTTCATCAACAAGCGCCAGCCAGCCAAAAGTTGGAAAGTGGGCCAGATAGGTCTGGAGCAGACGGGTCTCTTCACGGCTGGGGCTGCCTGGGGGGGTGTCTTGAAAAGCGGTTATCATCAGAGGGTACAAATCACCAGCTAACGCTGACGGCTCGAGAGGGGTAAGGAGGGCGGGTTCATTTGTGGGGCGGGGTACTACCTCGGGCGGCACTTCAGCCCAGTACAGGCTGCTGGTGCCGGCCGGTTCCATGACGTTAGACACCAGGTCAAGTAAGAATGGTGGGGAGTAGGGGGTGTGCAGCGGGGGTTGCTCGTGCCAGTGGCTGCCCAAAACCCCGTACTGGAGAAAAGGGGAGATGCCGGTCGGCCCCTGAAAATTTTGTAGATTCGTTTCTTCGGCCATCGTTTCAAAAAAATGGCTTAAAACCGTTGCATCGTTGGTGCAATGGAACAAACCAAAAAACGCTTCCTGGCGTTCGACTGTGACCGGCATGAGCATTGTCACGGCAGCCGGTTCGGGCATGAATGATATGTTTGTGGGGGTTATTGCTCCCGGTTGCATGAGTAAGTCTGTTCTCCGCCGGCGCATGGCTTCCAGCACAAAGAGTTGATAGGGGGAGTTGGAAGCGGAAAGGTGATCAAGTCCCGGAAAATAGGGCGGAACAAAGCGGCGGTCATTACGGGCCATCCGGCGCCACTTGCCCCAAAATTCAACCTGTGACCAACGGGAGGTGGCTGGTTTCAGGTTGAAATTAAAGTAGATATCATCCACGATATTAGTTTGATGGAGGTAATCCGGAATTAATCTTCGTCTATCGGGGCGATCCGGGGTAGGACGTAGATGAGAAAGACCCCGTAAACTTTATCGACAATCCAGACAATGAAGACAGTGATGGTGCCGAATAGCAGGTTGATCACCATGCCGCTGATCGCCCCGCCCAGGGGATCGCCGGCCGGATCAAAAACGCTGGCCAGCGCGCCGATGATCAATCCACTGATAATGCTGGCCAATAACCCGCCGATGAGCAAGCCGAGCCAGTCAATGAAAATGGCAATGATGAGGCCGGCAAGCGGCGCAATGCTCCGTAATTCCGGGAGCAGTAAACCCATGACTAGACCGCCCAAAATTCCGGCGACCGCACTGCCGAGAAACCGGCCGGTCCGGCCGGGAAATAGGTCGCGGATGATGAAGTAGGCCAGATAGCCGAGAGCCACGCCGAAAGCACCGCCGATGATGCCGGCTACCCGGCCGGGTTCATCCGCCCGGCTGACCACCCCTACGCCGATGCCGCCGGCAACCGCGCCAAGTATGGCACTGCGTACTATTTGGCTGATCGGTAGGCCGGATAATATGGAAGTTAACATGGGGGGGCCAAAGAGGGTTGTGGTTCAGAATTGGCAAATGCCTTGCCGCCTGAGCAGGGATGATGGTCGTCTATGCCTGACTGAACCTGTTTTAAAGAAAAACTAGGGGGCAGAAGTATCATTCTGGATTTCCAGCGGTGGCAAGTATACAGCATCATTAACGGGTAAATCCGGTATGGTTACGGCCAGCCGCCGGCCGGTTTCAGCAATGTATAATCCGATTTCTAATGGATAATCTCCCGCTGATCGCTCCGGCGGCAAGATTATCTCATATGTGTCGATCACCACTTCTCCAGGTAACCAGCGGCGCGTAGGATAAGTACCCTCCACCGGATAACGATCGGCCTGCCAGGCACAGCAAGTGCCGTCCGGGTGCAGAAGGTGCACAAAAACGGTGTAGTCTGCAGCAGGTTCCCGCATTGCCTGCCACACCAAGGACAAATGGTAACGTCCTGGTTCCAATTCGTCCAGTTCGTAGCCATGCATAAGTATTTCATCGCCCAGGTTGGCGGACAAAGGGTTGGAAACTACCGGCACTGTAAAGGAACGTACGGTCTCTTTGATGGTGACCTGGCCGAGAGTTTCGGAAAAAATACTAATCCCATTTTCATCCAGCAAGCGTAAGTTAAGCATATATTCCCCGGGCGGGAAAGTAGGTGGTATGGTGGGATTTGAGCGGTCTATTAAAAAGAGCGACGGCGGCCAGGCGTGGAAGGGGAAAGTATCGTCGCCCGGCCGGAAATCAGCCAATATCCGGCCGGTGTTATCACTACGGATAAGTTCCAGCCGGACCAGTAAATTCGGTTGCTTTTCGGTGGCCAGCCACCATAGGGACAGGGGCAATATTTCTCCCTGGTCCACATTGCGGTCGGCTAATTCATACCCTAACCACTCCAGCCCCGGCCGAACTGTGACCGGCATACCAAAGGGGGGGACAGGCACAGGATCAGGTGGATTGCCGGCCAAAACTGGCGCCGGTTCCAGGTAAACACTGTCTCCGGCATAACGTCCTTGATCATCTAAGCGGGGCAGACGTTGGCCGGTTTGATCATTGAAGATTCCCACGCGCAAACGGTAATCGCCCGGCGGGGTTCCTGGGGGAACGGGAACCGCAACCCGTTGTAGAATAGTTTCACCGGATGTCCATTGTTCTGAAGGATACGCAAAGGTTTCCACCTGGCTCCAGCGGAAGCCCTGATTGTCTTCCAGGTGGACAAAAGGCTGCAATCCCGGCCCCTGGCCGTCGTTTATTTGCCAGTGCAGCAACAAAGATATGGCCTCCCCCTGTGCTCCAGGCTCCATTTCATAGCCAACCAACTGGATCTGGTTGTCGAAATTCATCTGCAACGGTTGCGCCAGCATGATCGGCATGGGGTCTGGAACTTGAAAGGCGGTAAAAACCGGTGTGCCGTCCGGTCCGGTTGGGTTGGCAACCGGTGGAGGTAAATAGGGGGTGCTCCATTCCGGTGGTGGGCTACTGTGGGGATAAAGATAAAAGGCCGGACCGGCGGCTGGAAAGACCAGGGCTTCACTTTGGGGCAGCCATTTGATCCGGTTGTATTTCTCGCTGAGGAAAGCCATCGTGGGGTGGCGATAGTGAAGGGCGGCTACATATATGGTCCCGTCAACATCGGCCTGTTCATCCAAATACGCTGCTGCCTGGACCAGGTCAGCGTCCGCAGCATAAAAGAGTTGGCTTTCACCAGCCCAGGTCACAAAGTAGTCCCGGCCGGCGTTAACTATTCCTATCACCAGGATCAGGATAACCACAACGGTGTAGTTGATGTCGTAGCCGTTTAAAAGGTGGAGGCGGCGGAAAGAATGGGTGATGGTCAGATCCGGTCGCCGCAATAGGCCTGCTAATTGCTCTAAAAGAAATACCAGACCCACGGCGGGAAGGAAGTAGATCAGGGGCATCAATCCAATCGCCCGTAAATTGCTGGGGACGATTTCGTTAACAGCCAGGGAACTGGCCAATATCATGATAAAGGGGTTCAGCAGTAACAGGATCACAGCGGACTTCTGCCAGTCATACCACCAGCGGCGCCAGCGTAAAAGCAACAACAGCCAACCAACGAGCAAGAAGCCACCCCATATCCAGGTGAATAGAGGTTGGTTAGGAATGTTAAAGCGGATATAGGGATCACCGACCAGGAAAAACATGCCCAATGTGCGTACATAGGACTGGATCAGATCGGGGCCGCTATCAGCCGGGGCTACCTGAGAAATGCGCACCCAGAAAGTGTCCGGATGGTTATAAAAGAAAATCAGTAGCGGTAAACTGACGATAATTGCCGTCAGGCCGAACAGCCCTAATTGGATCACCCGATACCGCATTGTCTGGCGATTTAATAGCAAAGGGAGGCAGCCAACGAGCAATAAGACCGGGAAAATGCGTATAGCCAGATAAGTATAGGCGGCAAGACCCAAAAAGATTCCACCGAGAAGCAACCAGCGCCACTGCTCTTTGCGTAAGCCGTGAAACAGAGCGGCCAAGGCCAAAGCTTGCAGTAGGGGTTGGGAAATGGCACGAAAACCAAGGCGGCTGAAAAGAAGATGCCAGAAACTCACCGCCAGGAGGCCCGCGGCAATAACCGCCATCCGCCGGTCAGCTAGTAGTTCCCGGCCGAGCCAATACGTAGCGGCAATAGTCAGCAAACCGATATAGACGGCGGTCAGCCGCAAGGTAAATGTCGATTCGCCAATAAGCCGCATTAATCCCCCGGCGGCATAAAAGAATATTGGTTCTTTACCGGTATAGCTGGTGATGAAGACCGGCCGGTCGCCGCGTACCCCAATATCGCCAGCCAGAATACCATTTGCCGCCTCGTCGAAATGTAAGCCGGGAGGCGTTTCGGTAATTAGGGGGATGCGCAAAAGTGCTCCTGCTAATAGAATCAGCACCAGGAGCAACAACACATTTCGCCGCGTCATAATCTGAATTCTAAAGCGGAACCAGGATTCGGCAATGTCATAAAACTATGTGAAAATATTCACGAGCGTAGGTTTCGCGTAGGTTCCGAGTAGGATGGGCGTACAGCATCAGCAGGAATGTCATCATATAATAGGTTTCGAAGGGTAAAAGATCTCTTCTTCTTCTCCTCCTTTTTACGAGAGTCAGGGTTCGGCGTCTCTGACTCTCCCAAAAACAAGAGCGGGCTGATAACTCAGCCCGCTTTTTTATTTCCCCGGTGGGGGCGTATAATTCCAGCCCATGCCAACAAAGCCAACCAACACGGAAACCCCTACCGGCCGGGGCCAGGTATTGCGCGCCGCAACCATTGTTTCCGTGGCTTTTGTCATTAGCCGCATCTTAGGTTTTGTGCGGGGAGCCATCATTCTCGCCATTTACAGCGTTGACACCCTGGATGTCAATGCGTACGAAATAGCCAGCCGCTTTCCCGATGCTATTTTCTACGTGATTGCTGGCGGGGCCTTGGGCTCGGCTTTTATCCCCACTTTTTCCACCTACTTTGTGCGCGATGATCAGAAGGGAGGGTGGCGGCTATTTGCGGCAATCATCAACCTGGTGCTGGTGGTATTAACCATTGTTTGCGTATTGGTCGCCATCTTTGCCGAGCAATTTTTGCTCTGGCTATACGCACCGATTATGTCTGCCCAGCCTGGTTTGTTGCCGCTGACGGCTTCATTAATGCGCGTCATGCTGATCTCCACGATTATTTTCGGTGTCAGCGGGGTGTTTATGGCCGCGCTGAACGCCCGCCAACATTTTGTCCTGCCAGCAATCGCGCCCATTATTTATAATATCGGCATCATCCTGGGCACAGTGCTTCTCGCACCAAATATTATGGGCGTGGCCATTGGCACTGTTGTCGGGGCGGCGGGCCATTTGCTTATCCAGGTTCCCGGATTGGTCCAAAAACGGGCTGGCTATTCATTGGTGTTTGATCTGGGCGATCCGGGGGTGCGCCAGGTGATTCGCCTGATGATCCCGCGGATGCTAGGGTTATCATTCGGGCAAATTAATCACTTCATTATTCAAATATTAGGCCAGACATTAATCTTCGGCAGCATTCCCGCCTTGAGTAATGCCTGGCGGGTGATGCTTGTGCCCCAGGGTGCCATCGGACAGGCATTAGGCATCGTATCTTTTCCAACTTTTGCGACATTGGCTGCCCGGGAGGACCTGCCCAGAATGCGCCGTATTTTGGCCGAAACTTTGCGTTTTATCTTTTACCTGGGCATTCCGACCACGATCCTCTTTATTGTGTTCAGCCGGCCGATTATCGCTGTTTTGTTCCAGCGCGGGGAGTTTGATGCTGGGGATACGGAATTAGTCGCTTCCGCACTGGCCTTTTATAGTGTGGGTTTAGTTGGTCTATCTATCCTGGAAATTGTCTCGCGCGCCTTTTACGCGCTAAAAGACACCTGGACGCCGGTATTGGCCGGCGGAGTGCAGTTGGTATTTATGGCTGTGCTGGGCTATTGGTTGAGCGTGTTTGTATTTCCCCAAATAGGCTTGTTGCCGTTAGGCGGGTTGGCTCTGGGAGCCAGTGTGGCTTCTTCCTTGGAAGCCGTAGGTCTGTTGATTTTATTAAGGCGCAAAATGGACGGAATAAATGGGTGGCAAATATGGGATGGTTTGTGGCGGATGAGTTTGGCCGGATTGGGAATGACTTTGGTGACCTGGTTTGCTTTTCAGCAATTTACAGACCTGGCGCCAATATGGCAGGTAATTGGTGGGGGTGTGGTTGGTGGAGGGGTTTACCTTATCCTCTCGATGTTGCTGCGAATTTCGGAAAGTAAGCAGCTATTTGGTTATGCCCAAAGATGGATTTTCCGGCGTTGATCATGCAGATGCCGGGCAATACGCTTTTTTTCTGAATAGGTAGGTGGTGCTGACTATTGGTTTGCCACGTTGCTTTCGATAGTAAGCGAAGATTGACCGAATAACTCCCCATTCACCCATACTTCCAGACTATAATCACCGGCCGAAAAACCTTCCGGCGGTTGGTAATAAATCCAGCCCGGTCCTTCATTACCATATTGCCAGATCTCATTGCCCCCATCGACGACTTCCCCATTGTATCGCCATACCCAGGCCCATTCTAGGCCATCGGTCATGGCTTCATACCGGAAGGTGGCATAAATGGTGAAAAACCCTTCCAAAAAGTTTTGCTGGGGGGTAACCGGTTCGTAATTTTCAGATATGTCCGTAGAAAAAATCAAAGGGGAAAAAGTGGTGTCTGGGGTTAAGGTGGCCGCCGGGTCAAATTGGTCAAATTCATCCGGCAAACGCGGACCGGCAACAAGCAGCTCACTGGCTATTGGATTTGAAGGGTCAATCGTTTCGTAGGAGACGACATCCAATTCGCCAGGTTGTCGTTCGGCAGTGGGTAACGCACTGATTTCAAAATAGGCTGGTGGCGCATCGTATGGAATTACCGTAATCCCTTGATCGGCTTCAATGGGATTTTGCGTTTCTTCAGCAGCAACCGGCTTGGCGTTGGTGAGCAGAGAATTGGTGACAGGGGTTTCAGTGGGTGCCTGCCGGGCATACACGGTAACCACCCCGGCAGCGATGATTAACATTGCGCTAATCCACAAGTAGACACGCAAGCTTTGGGCAGCTTGCCGGCGCATGTAAAAATATGGAGATTTTTTTGAACTACGCCAGAACTGAAATGTTTTTGCCAACGCAAATAGAATCAGTGCCCCCAGCCCCAACAACAGCCATGGCGCAACTGTTCCATTAAGCAATGCTGACAAATTTAACCCTCTTTAACAAATCTCTTCCCAAAAATTACATTAGATTATAACAAACGATGATTAACTGACAAGTTCATGGTGAAAAAATGAACAATCTGCCACCATACTACCGTTAATGATAACCCTGGCGGATAGAATGACGAGCCATAGCCGGATAATGTATCTTATTCGGTGACTTGTGCCTGTTCGCAGAGTGTTTAAAATAGGAGGTCATGATCAAAGTTAAGCAATTGATGAAACAATATGGATTGAACCCGGTGCTGCGCGGGGTTGACCTTCATGTTCGACCGCAAGAGTTTGTGACCCTGGTGGGTGCAAATGGTGCCGGAAAGAGTACTTTATTGCGGATTGTGGCGACCCTGTCCCGGCCGACCGCGGGGGAGGTCCGGGTGGGTGGCTGGCGCCTGCCGGATCATGCCGGCCGGGTGCGCCGACATATTGGCCTGGTTTCGCACCAACCGTTGCTATATGGGGATTTATCCGCTGCGGAAAACCTGGCCTTCTATGCCCGGCTTTATCATTTGCCTCATGTCGAAGAACGAGTGACAGAGGCTTTGCGGGGGGTGGGGCTGGTGGGCCGTCGCCGCGATCCGGTGCGCACTTTTTCCAGAGGGATGGTCCAGAGATTGACCATTGCCCGCGCTACCCTCCACCAGCCAGAGGTTTTATTGTTGGATGAACCCTATACCGGCCTCGACCAGGAAGCCTCTGCATTGCTGGATGATTTGCTGCGCGAGCAAATCGATAATGGCCGCACAATCTTAATGATTACCCATGATCTTGTTCATGGCTGGCAACAATGTGATAGAATTGCCATTCTGAACCGGGGAAAGATTGCCGCGAACGTAGAGCGGAATCAAGTTACCGCGGCTGAGTTTTTAGATTTATATGCCCGGGTTACACGGGGTTCACGACATGCAGGATGAGCGGGCATTAAGCCCCAAAACAGTCACCGAAGCGGTACAACCGGCCGGGTCTGGAACAGGCCGGTTTTTTGGGGCTGTCTGGTCCATAGCCTGGAAGGATCTGATGATTGAGCGGCGCACGCGGCAGACTGTGAGTATCATGGCTGTTTTTGCGGTGGCGGCGGTAATCGTCTTTAATTTTGCCCTGGAATTACAATTAGATGCCGCTCGGAATGTAGCCGGCGGCTTGTTATGGATTACCATTCTTCTAGCCGGTACATTAGGCTTGAATCGGTCTATGGCCAATGAACAGGAGAACCGCAGCATTGAAGCGGTGCTCATCGCCCCAGTGGACCGCAGCGCGATTTATTTAGGCAAATTTACCAGCCTGATGGTGTTCATGTTGTTGTTGGAAGCGTTACTGATTCCTTTATTTACCGTCTTTTTTAACAAACCATTTTGGCGGTTACCGGTTATTCTCATTGTTATCCTGGGCACCATCGGCTATATTGCCGCCGGCGTACTGATTTCGGCAATGACGATCCAAACCCGGGCCCGTGACGTGCTTTTGCCTATTTTATTGCTACCACTTACGCTACCTTCAGTTTTAGCCGCGGCCAATGCGGTAGCCCAGTTTATGTTTCCCGAACTCCCGGCATGGACAGATGTGCAGGCACCAATTGCGTTGGTGATTGCCTTTGATTTGATTATGCTCACCGCTGGGATATTGACCTTTCAATATGTCGTAGAGGAGTAACTTATGGAAGCAACAACAGATACAGGATTTATTCCAAGCAACCAAGAACGGATTACACAGGGGCCGTCCAAACGACTGGAAACTGCCGGCCGGATTCTAAATGTGGTGGCAGTAGTAATGGTCGTCGCTTGCGTGGCTTTGATCTTTTTCTTTGCTCCGGCCGAGCTGACCATGGGTAATGTGCAGCGCATTCTTTATTTCCATGTTGGTTCAGCCTGGGTGTCCTCTATTGCTTTTTTCGTTGCGCTGGTTAGTGGGATCCTTTACCTGCGCAAACCAGACCGCAAGTGGGACATCATTTCGCTGGCCTCGGTGGAAATTGGCCTTGCATTCACCACCATGACAATTATCAGTGGTTCGGTCTGGGGCCGGCCGGCCTGGAATACCTGGTGGATATGGAGCCCGCGGCTGACATCAATTACCGTGATGTGGCTGGTTTATGTGGCCTATTTCATGCTCCGCGGGGCCATTGAAGACCCGGAAAGGCGGGCACGTTTTGCGGCGGTTTATGTCATTGCCGGTTTTGTGACGGTCATATTTACCTTTGCCAGTATTCGCCTCTTGCGCGATATTCACCCGGTTGTGGTGGGTGATG
>Ga0209536_100017190_pt1 | contig 10256 bp, 6 predicted proteins | sample DeeMarSeWOR28_12_FD_187461 | JGI IMG/M metagenome (GOLD analysis project Ga0209536, IMG submission 187461) | Marine sediment microbial communities from White Oak River estuary, North Carolina - WOR-2-8_12 (SPAdes) (version 2) | ecosystem: Environmental > Aquatic > Marine > Intertidal zone >... | reverse complement strand
GGCCAAGCAGGGGCGCAACCGGGAGTTCCAGGCAATCCTGCCGCTGCGCGGCAAGATACTGAACGTCGAGAAGGCCAGGCTGGACAAGATACTGAAGAACAACGAAATTCGTACTTTGATAACCGCCTTCGGCACCAACATCGGGGAGGAGTTCGAGCTGGAGAAGGCGAGGTATCACCGCCTCATCATCATGACGGACGCCGACATCGACGGCGCGCACATCCGCACGCTGCTCCTCACCTTCCTTTACCGCTACATGAAGCCCCTCATCGAGGCGGGATACGTCTACATCGCCCAGCCGCCGCTGTACAGGATATTCAAGGGGAAATCGGAACACTGGGTGTTCACCGACCGCGAGCGCGACGAGATGCTCAAGGAATTGGGGGAGGGGTGGGGTGTTCAAAGGTACAAGGGCCTCGGGGAGATGAACGCGCACCAGCTCTGGGACACCACCATGGACCCGGAGAATCGGGTTCTGTTGCAGGTTACGATCCAAGATGCCATACTGGCCGACGAGCTGTTCACCATATTGATGGGGGACGCGGTCGAGCCCAGGAGGGAGTTCATTACCGCCCACGCGAAGGACGTGGTCAACCTGGACGTGTAGGAACATGGAGGAACCGGAGATAAACGAGGAAACCGGCGGGCAGAAGGTCGTGCCCAAGCCCATCGAGGACGAGATGAAGAAGTGCTACATCGATTACGCCATGAGCGTCATCGTTTCCAGGGCGCTTCCGGACGTCCGCGACGGCCTGAAGCCGGTGCACCGCCGGATACTCCACGGCATGAACGACCTCGGCCTGGGGCACAACCGCCCGTACAAGAAGTCCGCCAGGGTCGTGGGTGACGTTCTGGGCAAGTACCACCCCCACGGCGACCTCGCCCTATACGGCTCCCTGGTGCGCATGGCCCAGCCCTTCTCGCTGCGCTATACTCTCGTCGAGGGCCAGGGCAACTTCGGCAGCGTGGACGGTGATAGTGCAGCGGCGATGAGGTACACCGAGTGCCGCATGATGCGAACCGCGGAAGAAATGCTGGCCGACATCGACAAGGACACGGTGGACTTCGTTGACAACTTCGACGGCAGCCTCCGGGAGCCGACCGTTCTGCCCTCCAAGATACCAAACCTCCTCATCAACGGAACCGCAGGCATCGCGGTGGGAATGGCCACGAACATGCCGCCTCACAACCTCAACGAGGTGGTGGACGGCCTGGTCCATCTCATAGACAACCCCGAGACGGAGGTCATGGAGCTCATGGAGCTGATACCGGCGCCCGACTTCCCCACCGGTGGTGTGATATACGGGGTCGCCGGCATCGTCGAAGCCTACAACTCCGGCCGCGGCAGGATCCGTGTGCGGGCAAAGAGCCACACCGAGGAGGCGAAGGGCCGCGAGCGCATAATCATCACCGAAATACCCTATCTCGTCAACAAGGCCAAGCTCATCGAGAGCATCGCCGACCTGGTCAAGGCGAAGAAGGTCGACGGCATCACCGACCTTCGGGACGAGAGCGACAGGAAGGGCATGCGCATCGTAATCGAGCTGAAGAAGGGCATGATGGAGGAGGTCGTCCTCAATCAGCTATACAAGCACACCCAGCTCCAGACAACCTTCGGCATCATCAACCTGGCCCTGGTGGACAACCAGCCCCAGATACTCAATCTCAAGGAGCTGATGGAGCACTTCATCGAGCACCGCAGGGAGATAGTGAGGAGGCGTACCGACTTCGACCTGGGGAGGGCCAAGGCCAGGGCCCACATCCTCGAGGGCCTCCTCGTCGCGCTGGACAACATAGACGAGGTCATCGCTCTCATCCGCAAGGCCAAGAGCGTCGACGAGGCCAGGGAGGGCCTGACCGCGAAGTTCATGCTCACCGACCTGCAGGCCAGGGCCATACTCGATATGCGATTGCAGAAGCTCACGAACATGGAGCGCCAGGGCATCAAGGACGAATACTCGATGCTCCTCAACGTCATCGAGGACCTCAAGGACATCCTGGAGAAGCCCGAGCGCATACTGGCCATCATCAAAGAGGAACTCGCCGAGATGAAGGAGAAGTTCGGGGACGAGAGGCGCACCGACATCGTCATGCACGCCGAGGACATGGACATCGAGGACCTCATCCCGGTGGAGGACGTGGTCGTGAGCATCACCAACACCGGCTACGTGAAGCGCCTGCCGCTGGAGACCTACAAGCAGCAGCGGCGCGGCGGCGTCGGCCTCATCGGCATGGAGATGAAGGAGGAGGACTTCGTCACGCAGCTTTTCGTCACCTCGACTCACAACTTCATCATGTTCTTCACCAATCTTGGACGAGTATACTGGCTAAAGGCCTATCGCATCCCGGTCGGGGGAAGGCACGCCAAGGGCAAGGCGATGATCAACCTCCTGCCCCGCCTGGAGGAGGGGGAGACCGTTACAACGGCAATGCCAATCAAGGAGTACGACGATCAGCACTGGCTCATGTTCGCCACAAAGAACGGCATCATCAAGAAGACCATACTCTCGGCCTACAAGAGGCCGCGCGTCACAGGCATCTGGGCGGTCAGGCTGCGCGAGGGCGACGAGCTGGTCCGAGTTGGCATGACCGACGGCAACAAACAGGTGATACTGGCATCTAAGAAGGGACAGGCCGTCCGATTCGACGAGACCGAGGTCCGCGAGGTCGGCCGCCACTCGATCGGGGTGAAGGGGATGACATTGGCCCCTGACGACGAGGTGGTCTCGATGGCCGTCGTGGACTGCGAGGAGGACACCCTTCTCACTCTCACCGAGAACGGCTACGGAAAGCGCTCCAGCGTCGGAGATTACAGGAAGACCAAGCGCGGCGCCAAGGGCGTGATGACCATCCGCACGACCGAGCGCAACGGCAACGTGGTCAAGGTCAGGCGCGTGGACGACGATCACGAGCTCATAGTCACGTCGGAGCACGGCATGGTCATTCGTATACCGGTCTCGGACATCAGGGTCATCGGCCGCGCCACCCAGGGCGTCAGGATAATGAAGATAAGGAAGGGCGACAAGGTCACGACCGTCAGCAAGGTCATGAAGGCCCACAAGGAGGACGAGCTCCTCGAATCGGCGGAGACCGGGGCCAAGGTCTCTGACGCTGACTGGGCCGGCCTTGAGGACGAGGACGGCACAGCAGAAAAATCAGAGAAAGATGAAGAATAGCTGGGCCGAGAATCTTTTTTTCGGGGGAAAGAAAGGGAACAGACCTTTTACCAAAGCCCGTACAAATCGACTTATTTACAACTTTGAACTAGATCTAATCTATGAGAGTCGAATCGTATAGTATACCGAGGGGCAGGGAGAGTTAATCGCTCATGAGCATTGTCATCCAGATCATCGTGGCAGTACTTCTTGTTTAATCATGTTATTTTACTACTTCAACGCCCTGGCAAGACCGATTATCACCCTAACATTCTAAGTGATGTAATTCACGCTGGACCTGTCAAAATCATCCACCAGCTCGATGTCGGTGCTCTCCGGCTGCCATGCGATGTCCGGATAGGCCAGGTTGGGTATGTACTCGGTGATGTTGGCAGCGAGCCTGGTGGCCAAGTGGCCCTCGCCGAAGGCCTTTATAGAAATGTCGATGCACATCCTCCTGACCTCCCTCTCATCGAGGTGTCCGAGGGAGTGCAGGTACTCGTGCAGGAGTATGTGGAACACGTACGGTTTGAATAATTCGGGTTTGGAGTCCTTTATCCTGGACAACGGATTCCTGTTCATCACTATGATATTCGTTCCCACCGGGTAGAACGCCCCAAGGAAGCCGCGCGGGTGGTTTCCCAGGTCTGCCAGGCCCAGCATCAGGCCTCCGCGGTTCTCGTTCCGCGTTTGCCTAACGGCTGCCTTGACCACCTCGAATATGTCAGCCAAAGTATTGGCGTTCTCAAGCAGCGAAACCAACCATTTGCCCATCAATAATCACATTGTCCGAAGATAATATGGTTTTAACCCCTAAATTTTGGTCCCCAGGCCAATCCCAAAGCTGCGGATCGAAAATTCGGGCGATTATCACATCACTAAATCAAAAGTAACGATGGCAAGCCTTTGGGGGCTTGCCATCTAGACTGTCTCTGAAGGCCTGGCCTTCGAAGGCAGCGTCACCGAAAGGGATTCACCGTCTTCCAGGGGGTACTCGAACGTCTTCCTGCCCGTCCTCGGGTTGAGGAGTATCCTCGGCTTGACCTGCCGGGTCTTCGTCGTTCCCAACCCTCCGATGCGCCGGAGTTCCGCGCCAATGTCCCTCGGGCGGTGTCCGCCCCTCAGTTCCTCGTACGTCATCATTTGGTTCACCTCTGTTTTCATCCGGTCCAGAGTATTTCAGCGTCCTCGGTCGTGCTTCACATCACGCGGACCAGTACCGCGTTCTGCAGCGTCCCGATTGAGCCGCTTACCCCGGATGCGTTCGCGCCGCCTCGGCGCCCGTTCGCGTTTCTTAGCAATTTTATTTTCGTTTCCGTCATCTTTCATCACCTCTAAACAGTGATAGAGTGGTCAAAAGTCATAAGCGGAGCGAGAAGAAGTGACCACTTTCTGGTCACAGTATATATACCCCCCGATTGGTTCAAATATGTTTGAACGGAGAAAAGGTCTTTATCTCTCCCGGGATTCATTGCCGAGGACCTCCGATGCTTCTACTGGTTGGACGAGACGGAGAACTGGCGCTTCTTAAGGAGAACCTAGCCAAAGCGCTCACCGGAGAGGGCAACACCACTCTCGTATCGGGAGAGCCCGGCATAGGCAAGACCGCCCTGGCGGACGAGTTCCTGGCCCGGGCCAAGAACAAGGACGTAAGAATAATCTCCGGGACGGCCGTCGCAGACCGGTTCGAACCCTTCCTCATGTTCTCGAAGGCGCTGGAGGGCGTTGTCGAGCTACCGCTTTTTGAGGAGGAGGAATCCGTGTCGTTCACTGAGGTGCTGGCGGTCGACCTGAACGGGTTGCTGCTCGCAAAGGCGACGCACGGCGAGGAGGAGATAGACGCGGACATCTTCGCGGCCATGTTCTCGGCTGTTCAAAACTTCGTCAACGCGTCGATGAAGCAGGCCGGACAGTCCGACTCCGAGCTGGGAAGGCTGGAATACGGCGACCTGAAGATACTCATCGAGCACGGTCGCCACCTCTTCCTGACGGGCGTCTTCAAGGGGACTGAACACGGAGAGATGACCTCGGTCCTCAGGGACAACCTGCGGCACATCGAGTCGGCCTATTCCGGCATTCTGGAGGACTGGAAAGGGGACACGGCCTCGGTCAAGCCCATCTCCGATGAGCTGCAGAGCCTGGTTGACAGGCGGTTCACGGTGAAGCGGGACATGGAGGGCGTGGACATCGAGAGCGAGAGGGCGAGGATAGCCAACCGGGTCCTGGAGGAGGTCAGGGCCCTCGCCGACGAACGACCGCTCCTCCTGTTCCTCGAGGACCTTCACTGGGCGGACCAGTCCTCTCTGTTCGTGCTCAACTACCTGGTCCGGAACATCGGCTCCGACCGTATTCAGGTCGTCGCGACCTACCGACCGGGGGAGAGCCTGATACTGAAACCTGTGCTGGGCAACATGATCGAGTCAAGCATCGTCACGGAGATCAAGCTCAGCCAGCTGGGCAGGAACTCGGTGGGCGGCATCGTTGACAGCATCTACAGGCCCAACCGATTCCCCGAGGACTTCGTGGAGAGCATAGCCACCCGGTGCGAGGGCAATCCCTTCTTCGTATTGGAGATGCTCAGGCACATGGAGGAGGAGAACAACATCGGCAGGACCGCGGGGAGCTACGTCATCGTCAACCAGGACTACGAGATACCCGATTCACTGGAGGGCGTGGTCCACCGCCGCCTTGGCACCCTGGAGCCGGACGCCATGACGCTGGCCGAGTACGGTTCATGCATTGGCAGGGAGTTCGAGTGCCGGACGCTGTTATCCCTGGACTCCCTCCAGGACCCCGGCCAGGCCTTCGAGGAGGTGCAGGAGCGCAGCCTGATGGTCCGCAACAACGGCACAGGCGAGTTCATCCACGCCATCTACCAGAGCGTCATATACGACGAGATAAACCAGCGGTGGAAGACTGCATATCACCGCCGCCTCGGAGACTACTACGAGACGGTTTATGAGGATAACCTCGAGGACGTCATATACGAACTGGCCAGGCACTTTTCCCGCTCCAACGAGCACTCCAAGGCCTTCGATTATTCCTACCGTGCGGGTATGAAAGCCGAGGCGGCCTTCGCCTCCGAGCAGGCCGCAGAGTTCTTCAGGACCGCACTAGCAGCCCTTGACGCGCTCCCGAGGACCGACGGGAACCGCGCGAAGAAGCTCGAGCTCATGGAGAAGCTGGCCGACGCTCTCAGGAATCTCGGGGAGCTGCCCGGGGCCATAGAGCTGTACGAACAATTGGAGCAAGAGTACGAAGGTCAGGGCGACCCGCTCCTCCGCATTCTCCTGAAGCTCAGCCGCAGCCGCTTCGCCAAGGGCGACCAGAAGATGGTGCCCGACATCCTGAAGAGGGGCGTGAGTGCCGTCCCCGAGGCATCCACGGACATGGCCACCGAATACCTGGCCAGCCTCAGCAACGGTCTCATGCGCTCGGACCCCGAGGTCTCCCGCAAGTACCTCGAGGAGGCCATGCCGATGCTGGACGACGTATCCGACATGACAACGCTTTCCAAGGCCCTGTCGCTGCTGGCAGGCGTCCTCGCGGTCATGAACGAGGGCCAGAAGGCTCTTGAGTTGTACAGGAGAGGCTCGAAGGCCGCAAGGGAGAGCGGAGACCTCAGGGCGATAGCGAACGCGGACCGGACGATGGCAGGGCACATGCACTTCCAGGGCGACTTTGTCGAGTGCACAAAGATACTCCAGGACGTGCTGGAGATGCACGAGAGGCTCGGCGACATAGTGGCCATGTACGGGACCCTGAACAGCATCGGCATCGCATATTCGGACAACAACGCGCTGGAGAAGTCGGTGGAGGCCCACGAGAGGGCACTGGCCATCGCCCGGAAGCTGGGCAATCAAGGTTACATCGCAACCTCCCAGGGCAACCTGGGCTACACCCTGACAGGCCTGGGCCAGCTGGACAAGGCCCTCACGTGCCACGCAGAATCCCTGGCCATCCGCGAGAAGGTGGACGGCAAGGACGGGACCGCCTGGTCGCACTCAGACATCGGCCTGGTTTACTATCAGGCCGGTAACATGGAGGCGGCCGAGGCCAGCCACCGAAAGAGCCTGGATATCTGGGAGCGCCTGGACTCGAAGCTGGGCATCGCCCTGGAGAACTTCTACCTCGGCGAGATATTCGCGGCCAGGGGTGACAGGGAGACCGCGTTGGGGCACTTCAAAACCTCGATCGAGCTGGGGCGGAGGCACGGCCACAAATCCCCCCTGTTCTACTCCCTGAAGGGCTTGCTGGAGCTGCCGGCCGGCGGCGAGGCCGAGTTCGCGGAGTTTGAAGAGCTGGCTGAACAGATAGGCCGCCCGGACATGTTCATGATGGTCCACAGGCTGAAGGCGGACCGGAACGTCGAGGCAGGAGACCTGGATGCCGCTGCCGTTCACATCGCCAAGGCCGAGCAGGTCGGGAAGGACGCTGACCCGGGGGTCACGGTGGAAACGGAGGGCATCCGCGTTATGCTGGCCAAGGCGAAATTGTTATTAGCCGGTAACGATACGGAGGCCGCCAAGGAACTGGCCCTGGATGCCGCCCGGCGGTTCAGGAAACGCGGCTACCGCTTCGAGGCCGGGCAGGCAGAGAATTGGGCGGCAGGTATTTAGATGAGTGGCCCCGAGCCTGAACCAAGAATCTCACGGACAAGCGCCCAGGAGGACTGAGAATGGAGATAACCCAGGCAGGACCCGAGCACCTCAGGGAGATCCTGAATCTCGTAGAGGTCTGCACCAGCCACATGAACGTCGGAGGCTCCGAGCAATGGAAGAAGGACGTATACCCCACCGACGACATGCTGGAGGAGGACATCAGGCAGGGCAACCTCTACATACTGAAGGACGAGATAGACCTCATAATCGCCATCGTTGTCGTGGACGACACCGGCGACCCGGAATACGAACCCCTCGAGTGGAAGTACACCGAGGGCAACATCGGCTACATGCACAGGATGTGCATCCATCCCGACCTCCAGGGCACCGGCCTGGCCACGAAGATGTGGGAGTTCGCAGAGGACCTGGCAAGAAAGCGCGGCTACACCCACATGCGCCTGGACACCTACATGGGCAACAAGCAGGTCCAGGGAATGATACAGCGGCGGGGGTATGAACGGGTGGGAACGGTCAGCTTCCCGCCGTGGGACCTGCCGTACATCTGCTATGAGAAGGTATTATAGAATTCAATACCCCGCTTCCACATCCACAACATTTAAGAAATTACTGCGCCCGGCCGCCGCCCTCCGGTTTATATACTAACCAAACGTTCTGTAGTGAAAAGGGAGATGAGGACATGAGTCGATCGTTTACGCTCTGCATGTGTTTTATGCTAATTACTGGCATAAGTTTAACCGCTATGAACGGACCGTCGGAATCGGAAGGCTCAGCAGCGAGTGAAGGGCTGTCCACCGAGGACTGGAACGCCATCCAGGAACTCCTTCGGGAGAGTCAGGGGTCATCTTCGTCATATCAGATCGACCCGGACGATTCCTCGGGAATCGATCCCATCACGGGTAACGCTTGGCAGACCCAGGAGTTCAAGAAGCTGATATCTTCCGATGGCGCTGTAAATGATACCTTTGGTTTTTCAGTTTCCATATCCGGTGACATCGTCGTCGTCGGCGCGGAGGATGCCGATATCGGCGGGAACCCAAACCAAGGCGCAGCTTACGTTTTCGAGCGCAACCGGATGGGTGCGGACAACTGGGGCGAATTAATTAAACTCACGGCCTCTGACGGAGAAGCAACCGACAGATTCGGTAGTTCTGTATCCATATCGGGAGACACTATCGTCGTCGGCGCCTTGTACGATGATGTCGGTGGAAATCTTAACCAGGGCTCCGCATATATCTTCGAGAGAAATCAAGGCGGCGCTGACAACTGGGGCCAGGTTACCAAACTCACCGCATCCGATGGCGCAGGATTAGACACATTCGGTAGTTCCGTTTCCATATCTGTCGACACCATCGTCATCGGCGCTTATGCTGATAATAGTCACCAGGGTTCCGCTTACGTCTTCGAACGCAACCAGGGCGGTGCCGACCTCTGGGGTCAGGTTGCCATAATTACCGCCTCCGATGGTGCGGCAATGGACGTCTTCGGAGCCTCAGTATCCATCTCAGGTGACAGGATAGTCGTCGGCGCTTTTAACCATGATGTAGGCGGGAATCCTGACCAGGGCTCCGCATATATCTATGAGCGTAACCAGGGCGGCGCCGATAATTGGGGTGAAGTGACCCAGCTTACCGCCGCTGACGGTATGGCATCGGATGGTTTCGGCTCTTCGGTTTCCATCTCCTTTGACACCGTCGTTGTCGGTGCCTTCTGGGATGATATTGGCTCAAATTACAACCAGGGCTCTGTGTACGTATTCGAACGTAATCAGGGCGGCGCAGATACCTGGGGCCAGGTGACCAAACACATAGCCCCCGACGGTGCTACCGATGACTATCTTGGCACTGATGTTTCCATCTGGGGAGACATGTTCGTTGTCAGTGCAAGGGGGGACAACATCGGAGCGAACTCCGATCAAGGTTCTGCCTATGTATTCGAGCGCAACCAGGGCGGGACCGACAACTGGGGCATTGTTACCAAAATCACCGCTTCCGACGGTGCGGCATCCGACTTTTTCGGCATAACGGTTTCAACCTCGGTGGACACAATAATCATTGGAGCTCCTTGGCATGACGTCGGCGCCAATTCGAACCAGGGCGCGGGTTACATTTACATAAGGAGCGGCGAATCCTGGAAGGAGATCGCCCATCCGATTGCCTCGGACGGCGGGTGGGAGAACTACTTCGGTTTCTCGGCATCCGTATCCGGCGACACCGTCGTTGTCGGTGCGTATTTTGATGACATCGGAGCGAACATCAATCAAGGTTCGGCGTACGTATTCGGGCGGAACCAGGGCGGTGGCGAGAATTGGGGCCAGATCGCCAAACTCACCGCCTCGGACGGCGCGGAAGGTGACGACTTCGGTTGGTCGGTATCCATATCCGGCGACACCGTCGTTGTCGGTGCGATATTGGCTGACATCGGAGCGAACCTCGCGCAAGGTTCGGCGTACGTATTCGGGCGGAACCAGGGCGGTGCCGAC
>Ga0209536_100017189_pt1 | contig 10257 bp, 10 predicted proteins | sample DeeMarSeWOR28_12_FD_187461 | JGI IMG/M metagenome (GOLD analysis project Ga0209536, IMG submission 187461) | Marine sediment microbial communities from White Oak River estuary, North Carolina - WOR-2-8_12 (SPAdes) (version 2) | ecosystem: Environmental > Aquatic > Marine > Intertidal zone >... | reverse complement strand
TGTGCAAGTCGGCCATGACCGAAGGGCTTTCGGATGCGCAGTTGCGTGCCACGTCGCGGCACGCTCGGCTCTACCGGCTGTGGAGCGAGGGCGGGGCAGGCCTGCTGATCACGGGCAACGTGCAGATCGACCGCCGCGTGCTCGAGCGTCCGGGCAATGTCGCCATCGACATCACGGATCCCCAAACGACGTCGCCCGAGGCGCGTGCCCGCCTTGCGGACTGGGCCCGGGCCGGGACCGCCTCGGGAAATCACCTCTGGATGCAGATTTCGCACGCCGGTCGGCAGTCACCCCGCTACGTGACGGCGGAACCGCTTGGGCCGTCTGCGGTGCAACTCGAGTTGCTGGGCAACTACGCCCGGCCGCGCGCGCTCGAGGAGCCGGAGATCCTCGACTTCATCGAGCGCTTCGCACGCGTCGCCGCGATCGCCCGCGAGACCGGATTCACGGGCGTGCAGATTCACTCGGCCCACGGTTACCTGCTCAGCTCTTTCCTCTCGCCGGTGACCAATCATCGGAACGACGCCTGGGGCGGATCGCTCGGGAATCGCTCGCGGATGTTGCTCGAAACCCTGCGCGCCGTGCGCAGGTCGGTGGGCAGGGACTTTCCCGTCGGCATCAAGCTCAACTCGGACGACTTTCGCAAGGGCGGCTTCACCAACGCGGAGTGTGTCCAGGTGGTCCGCAGCCTGAATGCGGAGGGCGTGGACCTGCTCGAGGTCTCGGGCGGCACCTACGAACAGCCGCGGCTGCTCGGTTTCGAGGGCAAGCGCGACAGTGTGGTGCCCGTGAAGGAAAGCACGCGCCGCCGCGAGGCCTACTTCGCCGAGTACGCGCGCGCAATCCGCGAGGTCGCCGCGATGCCCCTCATGGTCACCGGCGGCTTCCGGACTCGCGCCGGCATGGAAACGGCGATCATGGAAGGGGACTGCGACGTAATCGGCCTCGGCCGGCCGCTGTGCACGGAGCCCGAGCTACCACGCCGCCTGCTGTCCGGTGAAACCGAGGCGGCCATTGCCTACGAGCGTTCGCTGGTCTTTCGCCGAACCGGATGGCTGTCACCGACCAGCCCGTTCCTGCCGGCGCGGGTGCTCAACGTCCTCGGCGCGCAGGCCTGGTACTACCAGCAGATCTTCCGGCTTGCCGATCATGGCCGGCCTGATCTGAACCTCGGACTGCTGCCGGCGCTCGGTGCCTATCTCAAGGACGAGTTCGCCTCGAGCCGCCGCATGCGGCGCGCGCATGATGGCTGAGCTTCAGGAAAGCGTCGGTTTCAGTATCCCGATCAAGGCGGACAGCGCCACGCCCGCCCAGATCAACAGCACGTAGGGCCGGCAGCGCGCCATCGAGTCGATCATCAAGCGGTCGCTTTCGGGCGTCGGCCCGGTCGTCGCGAGCGTCCGGAAGCCCTGCACGAAGGGCGGCAGGTTGCGGCGGATCATCAGGCCGCAGAAAACGAGGAACGCGAACAGCAGCAGCTTGGCCGAGAACCACTCGAGCCCGTCGAGGCGCCCGGTCCAGTGTGAGTGCACGACCGAGACGATGATCGAGACGATCACGATCCACCGGAACCAGATGTCGACGCGCTTGAGCGTCTCTCCCGCGGCCGAACCCTCCTTGGCGTGCACGACCAGGACCATCCCGAGCCAGAACGGCCCGAGCAACAGGATCGCTGCCATTTCCCAGGCAGGATGGGAGATGCCTATGATCTCGGCCAGCACACCGCCGACAGTGAGCATGAGCGCCATGCAATAGCGCGGAATCATGTCGAGATCGACGAATATCTTGGCCGCCGTCATGCGGGCGTCCTTAGAGAGCTTCGGGTTGATCACGAACTTGCTGGAGTAAAAGACGCCCGCATCGCCACCGAGCCAGTAGACAAACAGCAGGATGTGCAGGAAGCGGGTCAGGCCATGGGCCAGGCTCATGTCTTCCATCGAACGGCTCTCCCCGTCGTTGTTATTCTCCCGTGCGCGAGGGTAGCACGCAGCCGGACGGCTGGCCTGCGCAGCAGGGAATCACCCGGCCTTCGGCCCGAAGCGACGCGCGTAGTCCTGCCAGCTCGGCAGGGCCTCGGGATAGTCGGCGGCACGCGGCGTGTCGTAGGCGCGCATGCGATCGAGTCTGCCCAGCGCCTCGCCGTAGGCCTCGACGGGCAGGTAGTAGAGGAAGGACAGCAGCCTGTCGGCAAACCGCCAGTGGCCCTGGTGGCGCCGGTAGACGTCGTCGTAGCGCAGCGCCGCGACCATGGTCTGACCGTTGCGATGCACCTCGGCATGTGAGCTCAACAGGCCCCGGGCGATGTCGGGATCTTCGTCGTCGAAGTAGATGATGTGGTCGTGCGTCACGTGCAGCGAGAGCTTCAGTGCCGCGTAACGGCCGTGAAAGGTCTCGATGACCGCTTCGAGCCCGTGCGCGTCGATCACACCGTCCCTCGAGCGGAAGCAGCCGTCCGGCGTGAACAGCAGCGCGAGGCTGTCGATGTCCCGGTCGTCGACCACGAAGCCGTAGCGGGCCACCAGTTCGCGGATGTCCTCGCGATCCTCGAGACGCGCAACCCGCGCGGCGAGCTCGTCGACCCCGCTCACGGGTCGATCCTCCGCGCCTGCGGCTTGCCGGCCGCGACCTCGAAGGAGGCGAGGACGCTGCGCGCGGTCCGTGGGTCGCGGATGTCCTCGACGGCGACAAAGTCCGCCCGCAACCGGTCGGCGCCGACATCGCAGCGCACGTAGCCGCTGTGCTTTCCATCGTGGAACTGTATGTGAGGGTTCAAGTGCAGCACCTTCGACTTGTCGGTGGTGTTGGTCGCGATCGACGACGTGATGAACTCGAGCGCTACGGGAACGCTACGCTCGTTCCTGACCTCGTTCATGAAGAAGGCGTGAATGTCGCCTGCGAGGAACAGCGGATTGGCGACCTTATGACGGGCGAGGGCCTGCAGCAGCCGGTCGCGCGCGGCCGGATAAGCTGCCCACGCATCCGAGTACACCTGGGGTCGCTCGGGAGTGCCCTCGAAGATCGGCGCCACGGCGATGCTCTGGGCCAGCACGTTCCAGCGCGCCCCGCTCGCGGCGAGCGCGTCGTCGAGCCAACGTTCCTGCTCTGCGCCGAGCATGGTGCGGGCCGGGTCCTCGACCTCGGCCTTGCACGACGGATCGCCGGGCTCGATCAGCCGACCGCCGCCAGCGCCGATGAACAGCAGCTTGCTGCCCCGCTCGGCGTCGCAGCGCGTCCAGGTAGCCTCCCGCGGGCAGGCCTGAGGCGACCGGTACTGGCGCGTGTCGAGCAGATAGAAGCGCGCCAGCTGGCCCCAGTCGAGCGCACCGTAGACCTGCACCGCGGCCCCGGCCCGGAGTCGCGATGGCCGGACTGGCATGTGCTCGAACCAGGCCTGGTAAGCGGCCGCGCGGCGATGCGGAAAGGACGCGCGAACGGCTTCGCCGCCGCAGGCCTCGTGTTCCCCGGTCAGGCCGGCATAGTCGTTGTCGACCTCGTGATCGTCCCAGGTGACCAGCCACGGGCAGGCTTCGTGGGCGGCCTGCAGGTCGGGATCCGTGCGGTACTGGGCGTAGCGGCCGCGGTAGTCGGCAAGCGTGATCGCCTCGCGCCGGTCGAACAACCGGACGCGCCGCTCGCCGTAGCCGTCCTCGTAGATGTAGTCGCCGAGCTCGACGATCAGGTCAGGTCGATCGTCGGCCATGTAGCGATAGGCGGAAAAGAACCCGTGCTCGTAATGGGCGCAGGAGCAGAAGGCAAAGCGCAGCGCCTCCGGCATCGACCCGGCGGCGGGCGTCGTCAAGGCCCGGCCAGCGGGGCTCTCGTAGCGGCCGAGCCGGAACCGGTAGAAATACTCCCGCGCGGGTTGCAGCCCACCGACCTCGACGTGGACCGAGTGTGCCAGGTGCGCCGGTGCGAAGGCCTGGCCCCGGGCGGCGATGCGCTGGAACGAGGCGTCCTCCGCGACTTCCCAGTCCACTTCGAAGGTCACGCGCCCGAGCTGTTCCGGCTCCAGGGGCTCCGGGGCGATCCGCGTCCAGATGACGAAGCCGTCGGCAGCCGGATCGCCGGAAGCAACGCCCAGCTTGAACGGATAGGAGCTGAACCGGACCTGGCCGATGACGCGTCCGAAGGGCGCCAGCGCGAGCGCCGAGGCGGCGGCGGCCTGGTGAACGAAGCTGCGGCGGGTCAAGTTCCGGGGCATGGGGCCTTTCCGTGCAGAATGAGTGCCGGCAACTTATTGCCTCATCATGACGGCCGCAATCCCGGCGGGTCGACGCTTGAACCTTGCGGAGGCTTGCGACACGCTTCGAACAGTGACCGTCTGCGGAGAATGGAATGACGACGACCCTGCAGGAGATGATAGCCGCGGCCAACGCGGTCGTGCCGAAGATTTCCCTGGACGACGCCCAGGAGATGATCGCGGCCGGCGAGGCGCTCGTCGTCGACGTACGGGATTCGGCCGAGGTGGCGAAGACCGGCAAGGTGGCAGGCGCCATCAACGTTTCGAGGGGCCTGCTCGAGTTCAAGGTGGACCCGAGTTCGCCGGCCTTCGATTGTGCCTTCCGCCACGACCGGCCGATCATCCTCTACTGCGGCACCGGCGGCCGCTCCGCGCTGGCCGGCAAGACGCTCAGGGATCTCGGGTTCCTCAAGGTCTACAACCTCGGCGGCTTCAATCTCTGGGAGGCCGAGGGTCTGCCGGTCGACAGGCCCTGAGCGGGGGCCGGACTTTCCTCCGGGCCACGGGACGATGTGCCTGGGCGTGCCCGCTCGGTCCGGTAAGAACTTAGTCGCTCGCCGGGGACACCCCCGACCAGCAGGGCACGCCGACCTCGTGCGAGCCGGCACGGGGTCTCGCCCCGAGCCGTGTGTTGAAGCCGCGGGTGGAAGCGATCGCCATCGCCGGGCTAGATCCCGCCGCCCGCCTCGAAGCCGGTTTCCACCGGCTCGGCCTGGTACACGCGGGAGTCCGCGGGCACGCCGTGGGTCAGCCAGACGTTGCCGCCGATGATGCTGCCGCGTCCGATGCGAACCCGCCCGAGCACGGTGGCGCTGGCGTAGATCGTGACATCGTCCTCGACGATCGGGTGCCGTGGCTGCCCCTTCACGAGCTTGCCGGACTCGTCCACCTTGAAACTCTTCGCGCCGAGCGTCACGCCCTGGTAGAGCCTCACGCGGTCCCCGATGACGGCGGTCTCCCCGATCACGACGCCGGTGCCATGGTCGATGAAGAACTCCCGGCCGATCTTGGCGCCCGGATGGATATCGATGCCGGTCAGCTGGTGGGCATGCTCGCTGATCAGTCGTGGCAGCAGCGGTACGCCGAGTGTCTGCAGCACATGCGCGAGCCGGTGGCGGGTGATCGCGAATACGCCGGGAAAGGCGTACATCGCCTCGACCGGGTCGCGGCAGGAGGGGTCGCCCCGAAAGGCGGCGCGAGCATCCTCGAACAGGTGCTGGCGCATGGCAGGCAGGGACTCGACGACCGTGCGCGTGATGACGTAGCTCGCTGCGAGACGCTGGGCCTCGGTCGTCTCGCGCGCCTCGATCCGGTCGCGGAAGTGCAGCGCCAGGCGCACCTGCGCGGCGAGCAGCGGCTCGATGTCCGCCAGCTCGCGGCCGATGAACGCTCGCCCCGTCGCGGTCTCGCCGAGCCCCGCGAGGGTCTCGGGCACGAGCAGTGCATGCAGCCGCTCGACGATTTCGAGCACCGCCTCGCGGTCGGGGAGTGGCCCGGCGCCAAGCGCGCTGAAGCCGCGGCCGGGCGCGACCCGCAGCAGCGCCTCGGCGACCGCGTTGGTCGCTGGATCAGCGATCGACGACGAGCTTGACGTCACTGGTGGGCGCCTCCTCATAGAGCCAGGTCGACAGGTAGCGTTCGCCGAAGCTCGGGATGATCACCACAATCAGCTTGCCGCGGTTCTCCTCGCGCGCCGCGACCTGCAGCGCTGCCGACATCGCAGCGCCGGCACTGATGCCGACCAGCACGCCTTCCTCGCGGCCGAGCCGGCGGGCGTAGTCGCCTGCGTCCTCGTGCGTGACCTGGATGATCTCGTCGATGATCTTGGTATTCAGTATCTCGGGCACGAAGCCGGCGCCGATGCCCGCGATCTTGTGCGGCGCTGGCGCGCCGCCTGACAGCACGGGACTCGCGGCCGGCTCGACCGCAATCACCCGGAAGGACGGCTTGCGCGCCTTGATGACCTCGCCCACGCCGGTGATGGTTCCACCCGTGCCGACGCCGGAAATCAGGATGTCGGCCTTGCCGTCCGTGTCCTCCCAGATTTCCTCGGCAGTCGTCTTGCGGTGGATTTCCGGGTTGGCCGGGTTCGAGAACTGGCCCACCAGCAGGAATCGCTTCGGGTCGCTGTCGACGATCTCCTGGGCACGCGCGATGGCGGCCTTCATGCCCTTGGCGCCGTCCGTGAGTACGAGTTCCGCACCGAAGGCCTGCAGCATGCGCCGGCGCTCGAGGCTCATCGTGTCGGGCATGGTCAGCACCAGCTTGTAGCCCTTGGCCGCCGCCACGAAGGCGAGGCCGATGCCGGTGTTGCCGCTGGTCGGCTCTACCAGCACCGTGTCCGGCTTGATGCGTCCCTGGCGCTCCAGTTCCTCGATCATGCTGACACCGATGCGATCTTTCACGCTCGCGCAGGGATTGAAGAACTCGAGCTTGAGCACGATGTCGCCGGGCAGATCCCGGCCGATCTTCTTCAGTCGCACCAGCGGCGTCCGGCCAATGGTCTCGAGGATGCTGTCGTAGATGCGTGCCATGTCGAATTCCCCCTCATGCTGGTCGCCCGGCCGGAGCCGGGCACATACCGCGAACGTTAGGCCGACGCCGGCCCTCGCGGAAATGGTTAGCTGCGCTGTCGTGATGCCTGGTGGTTATCGTCCCGTGCAGGGCGGCCGCCCGCGTCAGCGGGCCCGGTCGGGAAATTTCCTGAGCATTTCGCTCGCGACGCGCAGTGCGCCCGAGGTCAGCTCGGTGCGGCTCGCCGCCACCCCCGAGGCCTGCGCCTGCCACAGTACCTTGTCGTCGGTGTTCGACTGGGCCATCAACACCAGCGTTGCCTGTCTCACGAGCCCCTCGCTGCCGGCGGGGTCCGGGATCGGGTCGGACCGGATCAGCGTCGTCGGGTCACGGACGGTCGTGTAGGTGTCGCGCTGGCTCTCCGAGAGGAAGACCGCGACACGATACGTCACGTAGAAATCCGGCTCGGTGCCGGCGGCCGCCTCGACGTAGCCCTTCGAGGCCAGCGATCTGACGACCTTGTCCCGCATCTGCGCGTCGGCCCGGCGCCCCGGGGTGCCGGATTCCACGACCGCGTCGGAGGACCGGAAGGCGAACGACTCGAGAGCGGCTGGACTGGTTGCGCCAGGCTGGCTGACGAGGATCTGCGGAGTGGAAACGCAGGCGCTCAGGGCAAGGGCCGCGGCCAGGACGACGATACGCATCGATCAACCTCGGGCGGAAATGGCTTCCTGGAAAAAAAGAAAGAGGGGTAGCCGGGCCAATCGGCACCGGTACCCCCCGACATGGAAACCCGGTTTCGGCGGTCCGTCAACGGCCGCCGTAACTCTCCATCCTGAGGCCCGTGCCGCCGTGCGAGACATGCGCAACGACCGCCTGGCGACGATGGATCTTCGTCACCTTCCCAAGGTTGATCGCGAACGCCAGCTCGACGATGGTGCCCTTGGCGAGCCCGAGGTTGCGTGTCTCGAGGAACACGCCGTTGGCGCTCAGGTTATGAGCGCGACAGAGCTTGCCGGAACGCCCCGGCAGGCTGATGTAGACAGTCGTCCGCGCGCGATGGCGCGTGTGCAATCGTCGCTCCATCTCCCGATCCCCGCTTTTTGTTCGTGGAGACGAATTGTGAGACCGAGTATGCCGTCGCACGGCCCGGGTGGGAAGCAGGCAAAGTCACGTCAGGGTCCGCAAGGCGGACAACGTTTTCAAAACAACGAATTAAGTCACGCTGGAGGCGATCTGCTGCAGCGCAATATGTCAATGCAGCGGGTGCGGAGCTACTCGTCCTTGCGACGAATGGCGAGATGCGTCGGCGCCTCGATGCCCATCTTCACGCGCCGCCCGGAGCCGCCGAGAAGCGTGATCTGGATCGGGCCCTCGGCGAACAGCTCGGCGAGTGTCATGCCGGCATCCGCACCGTCCGCCGGCATGATCACGATCGATTCGTCGGCACGTCGCGTCAGCACCAACATGGTCGGCCTCCAGTCCTGGCTTCAGTTCATGTCCGCGCGATGGCGCGGGCCGACGGCGTTACCGGTGGGTCGCCCGACATCGAGTCGACCGCTGGCGCCAGATGGCTGCTGCCCAGACGGTCCATCGCTCGCTGGATGCGACGCCGGAGTGTCGCGACGACCATACCGGTGGCCTGGCTGGTTCCTCGGCATTCGCCCAGGAGGGCAGTTAGCGATTGCCAGCACCGATGCAGAGGCAACAGGGACGGTGAACCCTGGCAACGGGCAGTCAGCCATGCGTCCATCTCGTCCTGGCCTGGACCAATGCCAAGGCGTTCGCAGACGGCGCGGCGGCTGCGCTCCAGCGTTTCAAGTGCCGCGATCGTTCGGGTCCTGTCCGCAGCGGCCCGGCAGAGTTCGTCGCAGTTCCTGCTGCGCAGCGCGGCGTCCTCCGCGCGCAAGATTCGCAGCAACGTGCGTGCCAAGCTCTTCTGACGCACGAGAATGGACCTAAGCTCCAGGAGACGCACATCGGCCCCGATGCACGAGCCCGGTTCGAGAGTACCGTCGGCCGGACGCTGCGGCTCGTCCGGTTGCGTTGGAGCGCGGTTGAGGATGTCCGCTAGCATGCCGTTGCCTTGCACGGATGGCTGGACTCTTGCGGTCTTGCGCCGTCCGGCCCGGCCGACGCACCGGCCTGCAGACAACGTCCAAGTTCTGTCTCGAGCGCCATCAACCGACGTGCAACCCGGCCTGCATCTACCCGGTAGTCGCCGCGCTCGACGGCTGCTTTGAGCACGGCCACGAGAACCGGGTCACTACCCGGGGCTTCGTTGACCGCGCGCCTCAGTTCTGCCTGATCCATTTCCGTCTCAATTGCACCGGACAGATGCGGAATCCAACCCAGGTCGTGCGGCCTGAATTCCGGTTCGGCTCTGCGGAAATACCCTGTAATTCCGCGGCGAGCGCTTGCGAACCTCACGGCCCGGCGGGCAAGACATTTGTCGGCCGTGGCCGGACGAACTTGAGTTTCAGGCGAGGCGTGTCCGACCGCCGATCAGGGTCTTGCCAATGACTCTTGATTTTTCAATTAGTTAGAAAGTAAACTTGACGCCGCACAGAAAGCATGGCGCCTTCGCGACTGAAATCAAGAGTGATCTAGGCTTTCAACCGGAGCCCGCGAATCCGCTGCAATGAGCGCAGTGACACCCTTCAGGAAGATATCCCGGCGCCAGTCGAGCGTCCGGTCACCGAAGACCGATACCGATCGACTGGTGACCGGTCACGCGTACCTCGTCAAGCGCATTGCCTACCATTTGCTGGCGCGTCTGCCGCAGTGGATCGAGGTCGACGACCTGATTCAGGCCGGCATGGTCGGCCTGTTGCAGGCCGCGCAGGCCTTTGACGATGACAAGAATGCCAGCTTCACGACCTACGCCGGCATCCGGATCCGCGGCGCCATTCTCGACGAGGTCCGGCGTGGTAACTGGACTCCCCGGTCGGTTCATCGCGCCGCGCGCGAGATCGCGGCGGCGTCGCAGAAAGTCGAGAACTGCACGGGTGGCAAGGCGACGGCGGTCGCGGTGGCGGAAACGCTTGGAATGTCCGTCGATCGTTATCACAAGCTGACACACGACGCCGCTACGTGCCGGTTGGTCAGTTACGATTCGTTCACTTCCGAGGACGGTGACGATCCACTCAATGTCCCCGATCCGCACGAGCCAGGGCCCGAGGCAGGACTGGAGGAAGCCGACTTGCAGGCCACGGTGGCAGCGGCAATCGGTGCACTTCCCGCCAGACTGCAACTCGTCTTGTCGCTTTATTATGACGACGAACTCACTCTTCGCGAGATAGGAGAGGTGCTGTCCGTGACGGAATCGCGGGTATGTCAGCTGCACCGCGAAGCCCTGGCCCGGCTTCGCGCCGAGGTCGAACGGCAGGTGCACCCGGCATGAGCGGCCCCGCCCGCCCGGGACCTGCGGTCCGCAAGCGAGACGGTTCAGCTTTCCGCTAAGATCGGCTGTGTCGACGGCGGGAGCCGGTAGCTTGCAGGCG
>Ga0209536_100017187_pt1 | contig 10257 bp, 7 predicted proteins | sample DeeMarSeWOR28_12_FD_187461 | JGI IMG/M metagenome (GOLD analysis project Ga0209536, IMG submission 187461) | Marine sediment microbial communities from White Oak River estuary, North Carolina - WOR-2-8_12 (SPAdes) (version 2) | ecosystem: Environmental > Aquatic > Marine > Intertidal zone >... | reverse complement strand
ACGACGTCGATGCGGCCGTCGGCGCGGAGCGCATACTCCGCCGTGGTCCCGCGCGCGCATTGCTTCTGGAACTTGTTGGGAATCTTGGCGATCTCGTACCAGCGCCCGACGTAGCGCTCCAGGTCGACGGAAGCAACCGGCACAGGCGGAGCGTCGGAGGCGGACGCGGGAGCGGCGAGGAAAGAAGCAATGATGACTATAAGAAACACAATATACATATTAAATACTATTCATAAAACGGCTGGCGATCACTAAACGGCGGCGTATCGATCGTCATCAACTGGACAGTGAATAACGGCAGCATGAGGCGCCGGTCGACCCACTCGTAGGCGGAGAGAAAGGCGGCCCCCCCGGGCGCGTGGCGCAGCATGGGCGAGAGCCAGGAGACAACGGGCAGCTCCACGGCAAGCCCGAAGCGGTTCTTCATGGTGCGCACGTCCATGCTCGTGATTTCGTAGGTGGCGAGCAGCGTCACCCAGCGCCGGTCGGCGGGGCCCAGGTCGAAGCCGATTCCCCAGCGTCCGTTGACGTAGTCGTGCCAGTAGCCGCCGAGGATGTTGTTGGACTCCTGATAGGTGAAGACGCGCCGCACGGACTTGACGCCGTACTGGAGGGAGAAACGGGCGAAGAGCGGGCTGCGCCGGCGCAGCGCCTCGCCGCCGTCGGCCCACCAGGCACCGGCGGCGTTGGATACGATGTCGACCAGATCGAGCCGCGCAGTGGGCATGAACCCGTTGAGAATCTCCTCGAAGGTCTGCATGCCAAAGGCGCCGTACCACGCGCCCGCGCGACGGGCCTTGGCGTCGGGCATTCCCGCCCAGCGGTTGAGCGAGCCCAGGGCAAGGCCGAGCTCGCGGGTGATGAAGACGTGCCCGAAGACGTCGTACATGTACGCCGACTCCAGGCGCCGGATCTGGTAGTCGCCGTCGACGCCGAGGCGCGTGCCGATGTGAGCCAGGGAGGCGTAACCCGCGGCGTAGGCGGCGTAGACGACCACCATGCGCTCGGCGGGCGCCTTGTGCGCTTCCTCGAGCAGACGCGGATCCGCGGGATTCACGGGTACCGGCGCCGCCGTGTCGCGGAGGAAGTCCGCCGGGGGGGTGTCGGGGGCGGGGGACGCCGCCGCCTCGGCGGCGACGGGGGGCTCCTCGCCCCGCTCGGGGGCGGCCCAGGCCGCGGCCGAGAGCAGCAGGGCCAGCGCCAAGGCGATGGACGGCGCCAGTGGGGACGCCCGGGCGATGCGGTACGCGCGTAAGGGCATGGGCCGGAAACCTCTCCGGGATTGTAGCGCGAGGGGAACCGGGCCGGTTAGTGCGAATTCCGTGCCGGGTCGCCGGGGGGTGGGGGACCCGGAGGCACAGGAAAGGGGGGCGCCGGTGGCGCCCCCCCTTCTGGCGGATCGCATGCGGGCGGGGCGAACCCCGGGCGCCCGCGCCCGCCCGGTCACTCGCCGTAGATGGCCTTGACCGCTCCCCAGGTGGTCTCCTCCACGGGCACCGTGCAGCCCGTGATGGAGAGCGTGATGCCGATGAAGTCCCACCATCCGCCCAGCGTGCCGATGGGATTGCAGTTCGCGTCCATGAAGTCGGGGTAATCGGCGGGCTTGGTCATGCCGTAGTCCGTGCTGCCCACCTCGGCGCCGTTGCCGACGGCGAAGGTCATGCAGGAGAGCGAGTAGCCGGTGAAGTGCGCGGCGGACGACACGTTCGTCACCGCGGCGACGCGGTCCCAGGCCACGTACTGGATAGTCTCGAACTCCACGTACGATTGCAAGGTCCCCGGGTAGTCGGGGTCGCCGTTGCCCCAGGGGCCGGCGCCGTCCAGCCACACGTAACCGCCGACGAACGTCTTCATGTAGGTGCGGCTCCCGTTGCCGTTGACGTCCAGGTTGTCGCTGATCAATTGGGCCGGCGCCACCATGGTCCCACAGTAATAGCGCCACTGCGTACCCAGCGTCGCGCCGTCCCAGGACGCGCAGTTCAGCGTGGTCGCGGGGTCGAGGAGGCCGTTGGGCACGAGCCAGGACTCGGCGTAGCGACCGGTGAGCACCGATCCGCCGAGGTCGGTGGATTTGTAGTTGCCGTCGAGCGGCGGCCCGGCGAGCGCGGGCGTGGCCAGGGCGACGGAGAGGAGTAACGCGAGAGCAGTTTGCTTCATGACGACCCTCCAGATGCGTGGTCCGTTCTTGTGCGCGGGGCAGCGAAATGCTTGCTGGTGGTCCCCTCGATGCCTCACCCATGCGCGGGGCAGTGCGCGGATAACGGCGTGATTATAACAGCGGGAGCACCCCGGGAGCCAGCAGAAAGAGAGCCGGGCATCGGGAACTTTCCCAAGCGGATCTTGGCTTACGAGCGAGGCGAAGCGTGCCCGCGTGGCGCGCGCCCGCGCGACCTAGTGGAAGTCGCGGCTGCGCCGCTTGCGCGGTTGCTGCGCGAGTCGCGGTTGCCACAGCGCGTCGGCCACGACGTGCACCACGCCCGACTCGCTCTGGATCTTGCCGGAGATGCCGAGCAAGGAGGCCGTCTTGGCCAGCACCCGGAAGCGCGCGAAGACATCCTTCCACAGCACGACGTTCACGAAGCCGGTCTCGTCCTCCAGGGTCATGAAGACCACGCCCTTGGCGGTGCCGGGGCGCTGGCGCGTGATGACGACGCCGGCATAGCGCACGCGCGCGCCGTCGGGGAGCGCGGCCACGGTGCACGCGTCGGGCAGGCCCTGGCGCGAGAGCGCCTCGCGCAACGGCTCCAGGGGATGGCCGCGCGGACTGGTACCGGTGGCTTCGTAGTCCCACGCGATGGTCTCGAACTCCGAGAGGGAAGCGAAGGTCACCGCCCGCTCGCGCTCCGCTACGGGAAGCTGTGGCGTGCGGGCGCGGCGGGCCCCATACGCTTGCCAAAGCGCCCCCCGTCGTGTCTTCGCGATGGCCGCGAAGGCGCCCGCGGTGGCCAGGCGCTCCAGCGCGCCCTCGTCGAGGCCGCTGCGGGCGACGAAATCGTCGATCGACGCGAACGGGCCACCCGCCGCGCGCGCCGCCAGCACGCGCTCGCCGTCGCGCGCGGCCAGGCCCTTGACGTAGCGCAATCCCATGCGCACGGCGTACTGGCGCAGGCCGGCGTCCCCCGGCCGCCGGCGCCCCAGGTCGTGCAGGCGCTCCTGGACGCGCTCGAGCGAGCAGTCCCACGCGCTCTCCTGCACGTCCACGGGCAGCACGCGCACGCCGTGGCGGCGCGCGTCGTCGACGATGGTGGCCGGTGCGTAGAAGCCCATGGGTTGCGCGTTCAGGAGCGCGCACGCGAAGACGTCCGGGTAGTGGCACTTGAGCCACGCGGAGACGTAGGCAATGTAGGCGAAGCTGGCCGCGTGGCTCTCGGGGAAGCCGTAGTCGCCGAAGCCGCGAATCTGCTCGAAGACGCGCTCGGCGAACTCGCGGGCGATGCCCTTGGCCATCATGCGGCGGACGAGCTTGTCGCGGTGGCGCTCGAGCTGGCCGCTGCGCCGCCAGGCGGCCATGTCGCGCCGCAACTGGTCGGCCTCGCCGGGCGTGTAGTCGGCGGCCACGACGGCGAGCTTCATCACCTGCTCCTGAAAGAGCGGCACGCCCAGCGTCTTCTTCAAGACGGGCTCGAGCGAGGGGTGCGGATAGACGACCTCCTCCTCGCCGTTGCGTCGGCGCAGATAGGGGTGCACCATGCCGCCGGTGATGGGACCGGGCCGCACGATGCTGACCTCGATCACGAGGTCGTAGTAGGTGCGCGGCTGCAAGCGCGGGAGCATGGCCATTTGCGCGCGGCTCTCGATCTGGAAGGTGCCCACCGTGTCGGCGCGGCGGATCATGGCGAAGGTCGGTTCGTCTGCGCGCGGCACCGTCGCCATGGTGAGCCGCTGGCCGTAGTGCGACGCAATGGCGTCGAAGGCGCGGTGCAGCACCGTGAGCATACCCAGGCCCAGCAAATCCACCTTGAAGAGGCCGATCGACTCCAGGTCGTCCTTGTCCCACTGGATCACCGTGCGCTCGGCCATGGTGGCGTTCTCGATGGGCACGAGGTCGCGCACCGGCTCGTGGCCCAGCAGGAAGCCGCCGGGGTGGATGGAGAGGTGGCGCGGAAAGTCCTGGATCTCCATGGCGAGGCGCGCGAGGTGCGCGTGCGCGCTGGCCGCGCCGTCGAACCCCGCCTCGCGCAGCTTCTCCGGCGTGATCGTGTCGTAGTGCGACAGCAGTTTGGCCACGCGGTCGAGCGTGGTGTCGGGGACGGCGAGCGCCTTGCCCACCTCGCGGATCGCCGAGCGCGCGCGGTAGCGCACCACGTTGGCCACCATCGCCGCGTGCGTGCGGCCGTACTTCTCGTACACCCACTGGATCGCCTCCTCGCGCCGCTCGTGCTCGATGTCCAGGTCGATGTCCGGCGGCTCCGCGCGCTCCTTGGAGAGGAAGCGCTCGAAGAGGAGGTCCATCTGCACGGGGTCGACGGCGGTAATGCCCAGGCAGTAGCAGACCGCCGAGTTCGCCGCCGAGCCGCGACCCTGGCAGAGGATGCCGCGCTGCCGGCAGAACTGCACGACCTCGTACATGGTGAGGAAGTAGCCGTCGTACTCCAGTTCCGAGATGACGGCGAGCTCCTTGTCGAGCTGCACCACGACCTCCGGGGGGATGCCTTCGGGGTAGCGCGCGCGCGCGCCCTCGAAAGTGAGCGTGCGCAGCCACTGCGCGGTGGTGATGCCCTCCGGCATCCACTCCGAGGGATAGCGGTAGCGGATCTCGGCGAGCGTGAACGTGCAGCGCGCGGCGATTTCTTCGCTGCGCGCGACCGAGGCGGGGTCGTCCTCCCACAGGAGCGTGAAAGCGTAGGGAGACTTGAGGTCGTGCTCGGCGTTGGGACGGGTGAGACGGCCGGCGGCGGCGAGGGTGACGCCGTGGCGGATGCACGTGAGCACGTCCTGCAGATCGCGCCGCGCGCGGGTATGGTACAAAACCTCGGCCGCCGCCACGGTGGGTATCCCGTAGCGGTCCGCGCGCGCACGCACGCGCGCCTCCGCCTGCACTTCGACGGCGCGGCGGTGGCGCACGAGCATCGTGTAGAGGCGCTCGCCGAACGCCTCGCGCAGGTCGCGCGCCACGAAAACCGGGTCGGCGTTGCCCGCGATCAGGCTCCGCTCGCCGCCCCACAGTGCCACCAGCCCCCCGGCGCGCTCGCACAGCTCGCGCCAGCGCACCATGCTCTCACCCTTGGGGCAGCGCAGGCGCCCGTCCGCGATCAGGTTGCAGAGGTTGGCGTAGCCGGCGCGGTTCTCGGCGAGGAGCACGATGTGCGAGCCGTCCTCCAGCGTGACCTGTGCGCCCGCGATCACGTGCACGCCGGTCTGGCGTCCCTTGACGAACCCCTTCACGAGACCGTAAACGCCGTCGCGGTCGGTGAGGGCGAGGGCGCGCAGCCCCAGCTGCGCGGCCGTCTCCACCAGCTCCTCGGGGTGGCTGGCGCCCTCCAGGAAGGAGAAGTTGGATTTGCACCACAGGGGTGCATAAGAGACGGTGTGGGGAAGCGGGCTCATGGGCTTACTATAACAGACAAACGTCTGTTATGACAAGCGCCCCGGGGGCGGTTTCCGACAAACCGGTCTCGAAAACACCTGTGGACAAGAGACGCCTTGGCCTATACTGCCACCGGCCCGCGAGCGGGGGACCCGCTCGGCGGCGCCCATCGCGCGGTCGCGCCCCGAACACGAAAGGAGAAGAGATGTCGCGCACGTGGAAACTCGGCTTACTCGTGAGCTGCCTCACGCTTTCCCTGGTCGCCGTCGCTTCGGCGCAGAAGCCCGGAGGCGTCGGCGTTCGCTTCGGAATCGGGACCGACATCACCGGCGGCATCGCCTACGGTGGACAGCTGAACTACACGCTCTACCAGAACCTGAACGCGTTCGAGCTGGGACTGGCGCTGTTCGGCGGGAAGTTCGAAGAATCGTCGGAAGAGTACGGAAACACCTATGACGAAACGACCAAGATCTTCGTCATCGGGGCCATGGCCAACTACCTGTTTCGCTACTCCATGGACCTGAGCGGACCGTACTTCGTGGCCGGCGTGGGCGTGGGCGCCATCTCCGTGGAATGGGAAGAGCGCAGCCAGGGGGACTTTTCTCTGGGCACGCCGATTCCGGGTGGCAGCATGCAGAGCGACGACGGAACAACCGCGGGCTTGATCATCAACGTCGGCATCGGCCACCGCTTCACCGAGATGTTCGACCTGCGCTTCCAGGTGCCGACCTTCTTCATATCGGGAACCGACTATCGGGACGGCAAGACCGTCCCCACCTTTACGCTGACGGCGGGGTTTCTTTTCGGTTAGCGCCGCGCGACCAGGCATACATGGCGACGGCGGCGGCCACGGCGGCGTTCAGAGACTCCACCGCGGGCGCGATGGGTATGGCGACGGCCCGGTCCCGCCACGCGGCCGGCAGCCCCGGCCCCTCCAGCCCCAGCAGGAAGGCAAAAGAGCGCGGGAAGACGAAGGTGGATAGCGGACGCCCACGCGCGGAGAGCGGCACGACGGGCAGGTCGCCGGGGAGTTCGGCGATCGAGGGACCGACGCGCAGGTTCGCGGACAACACGGCTCCGCTCGATGCGCGCATCGCCCGGGGGTGGTAGGGGTGTGCGCACTCCGCGAGCAGAATCACCTGGGCGACCCCGAAAGCCACGGCCGATCGAATCACCGCCCCCACGTTGTCTGGATCCTGGAAGGGGACCAGCAGGCTGCAGCCTTCGGGGAGTCCGTCGGCCGGGCGCCACTCGGGGATGGCGGGGTGTTCGATCAGGAGCAGCGGCGCTCCCGTCCCGAACGCGTCGAGTGCGCGGTACAGCACCGGCGCCAGGCGGATCCACTCCAACCCGGCGGGCGCTTCTGGCGGCGGCGGCGCTTCGTCGCTCGCGCTGATCCACGCGCGGCAGAGCGCGGGATAGCGCCGCAGGGTCTCCGGCACCGTCTTCGATCCCGCCACGAGCGTGCGCCCCGCTTTCTCGATTCCGGGAGAGGCCAGTAGCCGTCGCAACTCCTTGAAGCGGCGGTTGTGCACTCTTTCGATACGAGGCATCGCGGTGCTATACTCGCACCCCGCGCCCGGGATCCGCAACCGCCAGACACGATCGAGGAGGAAAACCATGTCCACAGAGAAGCGTGTGATCAAAGGCAAGATGGAAGTGGCCGGCCTGGTGGGGCCGGTCTGGTTCATGGGTTGGCTCTTCACGGTGGGTTTCTGCCACCTCGCCTTTGGCAAGGCGGTGTGGGCATTGGTGATCTGGCCCTACTACTTGGGCGCGGCGCTGCGCGGCGCGGGCGTCTGAGGTCGTGTGTCAAGTAGAGCACAGAAGGGAATGACAGGATGCGGGTTACAAATCTGAGTGGATTCGCGGGGCTGGCCCCGTGGGTGGTGGCGCTGGCGCTGGCGGTCGCGCCGCCGGTGGAGGCGGCCGGAGCCGATGCGGACTCAACGGTGCAGGTGACGCGCTGGCTCGTGCTGGGGCCGATGCGCGTACCGCTGCCGGCCTTCGACGCGCAGTCGAAGGAGCCGACGCGGGCCAAGGATCTCCTCGCTTTCGGCCACCTGCCGCTGCGCGACCTCTGGCCCGCGGCGCGCGCCAACGTGCGGCTGCTGGGCGGCGCCAAGGTGGTGTGGAGCGAGACCGACGCGGATACCGGCGGCGTGGCGCTGGCCATGGAACCGTCGGCGCCCGAAGTGGCGTACCTGGCCGCCTACGTGGACGTCCCGCGCTGGTTGAAGGTCACCGTGGAGGCGCGCGGAACGAGGCCTTTCGAGGTCCGCGTGGGGGGCGTCTCCGTGGTGAAGTCGGAGAAGGGCACGGGGGACGCCGCTCCCGCCCAGGGCACGGCCAAGCTCGAGCCGGGCAAGCACCTGCTCCTCGTCAAGACGGTGCACCTGCCCGGCGACACTGCGAGCGACTGGCGCGTGGACGTGACGCTGGCGCGGTCCGGAGAGAGCGGGGCACTGCCCGCGGTCACGCTCGATCCTGCGCGGCGGTTGCGCATCGGGGACGTGATCGAGGGGCCCATGATCGACGACGTAGACGTGGCGCCCGACGGCGAGCGTTTCCTGGTGGCGCTTTCGCGGCGCCTGCCCCCGGAGGGCAAGCGAGAGAGCTGGCTCGAGATCCGCCGCTTCTCCGATGGACGCCTCGAGCGCACGCTCGCCGACGTCGAGGGCAATCGGTGGGAATGGGCGCCGACCGGTCAGCGGCTCTCCTACTTGGTGGCCGACGGCGACAAGCGCACGGTGCGCGTCCTCGACCTCGCCACCGGCGGCGTGGAGACGATCGTGGAGGACGTCGAGCACCTGAGCGGATACGCGTGGAGCCCGGATGGGACCGCGATCTTGTACTCCGTGAACGTCGAGCCCAAGAAGGACGAGAGTGGGGTCAAGCGCCTGGAGAGTGTGCGCGATCGCCGCGACGGCGAGCGCGACCGCACGGACCTCTACGTTGCCTCAGTGCCCGCCGGGGTGTCGCGGCGCCTGACGGCGGGCGACGAGAGCGCGACGCTGCACGACGTCCACCCCTCGGGACGCGCGCTGCTCGTCAGCCGCACGCGTGAGGACCTGACGCGGCGTCCCTATACGCGCACCGAGCTGGTGGCGATCAACCTGGACGATCAGTCGGTGGACGTGCTGCACGAGGGGCCGTGGGTCGGCCGCGCCATGTGGTCGCCCGACGGCAAGCGCGTGCTCGTCACGGGTGGCCCCAGCGCCTTCGGCGACGCGGGCGTGAACGTTGCGGAGGGGACGATACCCAATGACTACGACACGCAGGCCTACTTGCTCGATCCCGAGACCAGGAGCGTCGAGGCCATCACGCGCGATTTCGACCCCGCGGTGCAGCGCGTCTTCTGGCCGCGGCCGGGCGATGAGATCATCTTCGTGGTCGAGGAGGGCGAGTACCAGCGGCTCTACCGTTATGACGTGGGCAAGCGCACGTTCAAGGCGGTCACGCTGGGCTTCGACATGGTTGTGGACGCCGACGTGGCGCGCGACCGGTCGCGGGCGGTGGTCTCCGGCTCCAGCGCCACCGACCGCTGGCGCCTGTACACGGTCGATCTGCGTTCGGGGCGCGTGCGCATGGTGCTCGATCCCATGGCCCAGCGCTTTTCGTGGATCGAAATGGGAACCGTCGAGCCGTGGAACTTCACCGCGTCGAGCGGACGCACCATCGTGGGGCGCGTGTACTACCCGCCCGGCTTCGACCCCGACCGCAAGTGGCCGTGCATCGTCTACTACTACGGCGGTACCTCGCCGGTGGGCCGCGAATTCGGCGGGCGCTACCCCAAGAACCTGTGGGCCGCCTACGGCTACGTGGTCTACGTGCTCCAGCCCAGCGGCGCTACCGGCTTCGGCCAGGCCTACTCCGCGCTCCACGTCAACGACTGGGGAGAGAAGACGGCGGACGAGGTGATCGAAGGCGCGCAGGCCTTCGTCGAGGCCCACCCCTTCGTCGATCCGGCGCGCGTGGGCTGTATCGGCGCTTCCTACGGGGGGTTCCTCACGCAGCTGGTTGTCACGCGCTCCGATTTCTTCGCGGCCGCCGTCTCCCACGCGGGCATCAGCTCGATCTCGAGCTACTGGGGCGAGGGCTACTGGGGTTACCTCTACAACGCCGTCTCCGCCGCCGAGAGCTTTCCCTGGAACCGGCCCGACCTCTACGTCGAGCGCAGCCCGCTCTTCGCCGCCGACAAGGTGACCACCCCGTTGCTCCTCCTGCACGGGGCGAGCGACCACAACGTACCGCCGGGGGAGAGCGAGCAGATGTACACCGCACTCAAGCTCCTGGGCAAAGAGGTGGAGTACATCCGCGTGGAGGGGCAGGATCACTGGGTCCTGGACTACAAGAAGCGCATCGTCTGGTCGAACGCCATCGTGGCCTGGTTCGAGAAGTGGCTCAAGGGTGAACCGCAGTGGTGGGACGATATGTATCCGCCCGTGGAGAAGGAGAAGGAGGCGTCGGGCGCGAGCGATCGCTAGCCGCTCGCGCCGCGACGCGTGCGCCCGCTCAGGGTCTGGGCACCGCCGGCGGCTCGCCCGACTCGGCGCGCCGATGGTGAAGCATGCGGTCGTAGGTGCCGCCGTAGACCACGTCGCGAATGGCCGCCGTGCCCAGGAAGTTGCTGGGGAAGCCGAGGTCGATGCGGCTGGCGGCGTCGAGCCGCTCCATCTGCGCCGCGGACAGCGTAACCGTGAGCGCGCCCAGGTTGTCGCGCAGCTGCT
>Ga0209536_100017186_pt1 | contig 10258 bp, 10 predicted proteins | sample DeeMarSeWOR28_12_FD_187461 | JGI IMG/M metagenome (GOLD analysis project Ga0209536, IMG submission 187461) | Marine sediment microbial communities from White Oak River estuary, North Carolina - WOR-2-8_12 (SPAdes) (version 2) | ecosystem: Environmental > Aquatic > Marine > Intertidal zone >... | reverse complement strand
GAGGCCCGACGGCAAATCCCAGGTTACCATTGAGTATGAAAACGGAACTCCCAGACGTGTCGATGCGGTCGTGGTTTCGGCCCAGCATAGAGACGATGTAACCTATGAAGATTTGAAAGAAGCGATTATTGAAGAAGTGATCAGGAAAGTGATTCCGGCCGACATGACCGATGGTGACACACGCTATTTTATCAATCCCACCGGCCGATTTGTTGTCGGCGGTCCTATGGGAGACTGCGGACTGACCGGCCGCAAGATCATTGTTGATACCTATGGAGGGCAGGGAAGTCACGGGGGAGGATGTTTCTCCGGTAAAGATCCCTCCAAGGTGGACCGCAGTGCGTCATACATGGGTCGACATATAGCCAAAAATATCGTCGCCGCCGGAGTTGCCAAAAAATGTGAGATCCAGATTGCCTATGCGATCGGCGTGGCCCAGCCTGTTTCGGTGATGGTTGATCTCATGGGCACCGGCATTGTTCCCAAACAGCGGGTTGAGGAAATTGTCAAAGAAGTATTCGATCTGAGGCCCAGGGCCATCATCGAGTACCTGGATCTTCTGCGCCCCATTTACAAAATGACTTCGGCCTACGGCCATTTTGGCAGGAGCGAGCCCGAATTTAAATGGGAGCACACGAACAAAGCTGACATTATTAGAGAAATGGCGGGATTGTAATCATAATTGAACGAAAAACGCTCAATGCAAACTATAAACTGATCCGCCCGGGCGGATTAACCAACAACTCCCAATTGGTGTAAACTCAATTTGGGCAAAACAAAGGAGCTGAAATATATATGAATTTTGATGTCAAGGATATAAAACTTGCCAAGGAAGGTGCGCTGCGCATCGAATGGGCCAATCAGAATATGCCGGTTTTAAACCGCATCCGCCAGCGGTTCTCCCAAGAAAAACCTTTAAAAGGGTTGCGGCTCGGTGCCTGTCTGCATGTCACCACCGAAACGGCTTCTTTGATGCAAACGCTGAAAGCCGGTGGCGCTAAAGTTACCCTTTGCGCCTCCAACCCCTTGAGCACCCAGGATGATGTTGCTTCTTCCCTGGTCAAAAACGATAAAATACCGGTATTTGCCATTAAAGGCGAAGACCACAAAACCTATTATTCACACATCAATGCGGTGCTGGACACCAAGCCGCACTTCACGATGGATGACGGTGCCGATCTGGTTTCCGTCCTGCACACCAAACGCACCGAACTCATTGACGGGGTGCGGGGCGGCACCGAGGAGACCACCACCGGTATCATAAGACTCAGGAGCATGGCCGCCGACGGGGTCCTGCGATATCCGATTGTGGCCGTCAACGATGCCCAGACCAAACATTTTTTCGACAATCGCTACGGCACCGGTCAAAGCACCATCGACGGAATCATCCGGGCGACCAATCGCCTGATCGCCGGCTCTAATTTCGTGGTGTGCGGTTATGGGTGGTGTGGCCGCGGGCTGGCCATGCGGGCCCGGGGAATGGGCGCCAATGTTATCGTCACCGAAGTTGATCCGCTGCCCGCCCTGGAAGCCGTCATGGATGGGTTTAGCGTCATGCCGATTCGTAAAGCTGCCAGAATAGGTGATTTTTTCTGCACCCTGACCGGGGATGTCAATGTCATTCGCAAGGAGCATTTCCAAATTATGAAAGATGGCGCGATTGTGTCCAACTCCGGTCATTTTAATGTCGAGCTGGATCTTGAAGGGTTAGCCGCGATTGCCAAGTCAAGACGTCATATCCGAGAATTCGTTGAAGAATTTGTGCTCAAAGACGGGCGCCGGATCAATATCCTGGGCGAAGGCCGCCTGATTAATCTGGCCGCCGCCGAAGGGCACCCCTCAAGTGTGATGGATATGAGTTTTGCCAACCAGGCCCTGAGTATCGAATACATGGTGAAGCTTAAATCGCCCCTGGAAAACGACGTCTATCCGGTGCCGGAAAAGATCGACAACATGATTGCCAAAGAAAAACTGGCCGCCATGGGGATTGCCATCGATAAGCTGACAGCGGAGCAGAGGAAGTACCTGGCCAGCTGGCAGTTGGGCACCTAGCGCGCAGAGAGCATGGGGCATAGGGCACGGCGTTTTGAATGCGGAAGTCGGACGACAGATGACAGACGACAGAGGACAGAATTCCGAAGTCGGAAGGCGGAATGCGGCCTTCGACGAGCTCAGGCGAGACAAAGTCGGAAAATAGGAATTAAAAGCGATATTACATGGCTGTCTGAAATCGCTGTATTTGCAAGGCAAAAAACCGGCGGAAGTACCGCCGGTTTTTTTTCGCGTCCGACACGATAATTTCATATAAGGCTCATTTCTTGCCTTTCGCCTTGTTTTTGCCTTGCCCTTTGTTCTTACCTTTTGATTTGTCCTTGCCATTAGATCTTGTATCGTAAAGATCATCGCCGCGTTTCAGGGCATGGAACTCGCTCGATCCGGGCTTGATGCCAAGACTTTTTGCCAGCGCGCCCCACCCCCTGCCTTTTTCCGCTTCGTATTTTTCAACCACATCGTCTGTTGACCGTCCGGACATCTCTGCGAGCCGGCATACCATGTAAGCATCGGCAGGTTTATCCGCATTGCTGAGTACGGCTTCAATCTCGGCGTTGCCGAGTTTAAAACGAGTCCTTAGCCTGGCCCTGAATCCGGATGGGTCTGCTTCAGCTTTGATGTTGAACTCTGGGACCCAGTCAAAATCACCAGCTTCAGTTATGGATGAAAAGATCAAAATCATCATCAAAACCACCAAAAACATTTTAATCAACTTCATCATGCTCTCCCATTGATCCTAATTTAATATATTTTGATTCTGCCCCCCGAATACCGTTATTTCACAAATCAAATTGCAAACCCAATCATATCAAATTTAGGCTAAAGAATACAGTTTTTGGTTCAAGGCTTTTCAACAGACTCAATATTGGGGCGGTTCTTCAGGAATGAAAAAAGGGGGTTTCTTGGCAGTGAGTTCTATGATTAAAGGCAGCTTCGCAGCGATAGAGTTGATTTTAACAATTAAGGAATTAGAGGATAAAATCAATAAATTAAAGGAAATAGAATTCCCAAATCCCTGAATTAGACCCAGGACCAATCTTCATCCATTTCCGCATTTCGATTTCTCTAATCTGTCATCCGTCTTCTGACCTCTGATTTCTGACCTCAGTCCTCTGGCTTCCGACTTCCGACTTCTGCCCTCTGTCCTCTGCGTTCTGATCTCTGCGTCCCGCGGCGAAGCTCGAAGAGCGAAGACGGGTCCTCTGCATCACATGGGATCCAATACGATAATCACCTTGCATTCCCTCAAAAACAGCAGGTGCTCCGAGGCACTGCGCAGTTTGTCGGCATCTGAATTGCTGATAATGAAATCGCATCGCCGCGGCCAGATGGTTTTCAGGGCTTTGACGACGATCGGGTTGTCGGAGACCCGCAGATCGAATTTGGCCTGCCAGAGATTGGCGGTATAGCGGACGACGCCTTGCTGAACCGCAAATTCACGGCTGGCATAGGTCGGCCCGAAAACTTCTTCCAGGTTTTCATCTAGAATTCGGGGTGCAATCACGGGGACCGCCTGAAGGCCCCGCGCATCGACCACCATGCCGCTGTAGATATTCGCGGAACGCGAGCTGGTTTCCGGTTGCGTGAAATTTTTACCCGTCATCACCTGCTTAATGGATTCGATCTGCCTGATATCCGGCGGTAGGATGAGTTGGGTAAAGCCGCCGTTAAGCTGCATTTGGGACCATACTTCTACCGTACCGTCGTACAGATACCGCCGCAAATTATCAATTTCCGGGGCCTGATGGGCCATTTCCCGCAGCTGAGACATAACTGAAGGATAGTTTTCGACGATATCGATCACCCGGCTTTCCGTATTAATCCGCAGGCCGACAATGGTTTCCAGCAGGTTGTGCCTGGCCTTGTTCATGGCTTCGGCAATGGTTTGCTCGTGTTGGGTCTGAGTTCTTTTGTAATCGCTGAATGTTGTCGGATCCCCGATGCCTCTGGCTGTGACGACGCCGCGGGTCCAATCAATGGTGGCGTTTTCTCTGTATTCGATGAGTGAACGGGGGTCCGCCGCGTATCCGAAACTGGAAATGAGGAACAGAAGCGCGATAATATAACAGAATTTAAGAGGTTTATTCATATGCCTGCTTGTGCCGGGCAAATAAAAGTAGGCAATTAGCATGGATTAAACCGTTATGAGTTGAATATAGTTGAATGCTTCGCATAGTTTTTATATTTTCTTTATTATATAGGTTATCAATAAGACGAAGTCAATCTAGGGGTGTGGTTTGTATTAAATAGTTTTTGCAGGGCCTTTCGGCTAAAGCCCTGATCAGTTTGTGTTATTCAACAAAAAGCTATTGACAGGAGGGCATTTAACCGGCATCAGATTTCAAAGAAAAATTGTCATTGACCCATTCTGAAGCCAACGATATCCTTGGCAGGCAACTGGGTGCCGTGGTCCTTGAAATGATGGAGAAGACAATGAAAGTCGCTAAATGGTATAACAACCAGGATATTCGTATTGAGCAAGTGCCGACCCCCAAACCCGGTCCGCATGAAATGCTGGTCAAAATCATGTCGTGCGGGATCTGCGGCAGTGATATCGTTGAATGGTACCGTCTGCCCCGGGCACCCCTGGTTCAGGGTCATGAAATCGGGGCCGAGGTGGTTGACGTCGGTGAATCTGTAAAAGAATACAAACCCGGCGACCGGGTATTCATTGCGCCGAAAGTACCTTGCATGACGTGCGATTACTGCCGGAAAGGGCATTTCCCGGTATGCTCGGTCATCAAAGACAGGCTGCCGGGCGGATTTGCCGAGTATGTTCTGGTGCCGCAGGCGCTGATCGAGCACGGCACCTATCGGCTGGCGGACAACATTACCGACGATCAAAGCACGTTTATCGAGCCGCTGGCCTGTGTCGTGCGGGCCCAGCGACTGGCCGGTTTGCAGAACGGCCGGACCGTGCTGGTGCTGGGCTGCGGCATGTCCGGCCTGCTGCACATCAAGCTCGCCAGAGCCAACAATTGCCGCGTCGTCGCGACGGATATCAATCCCAAAAGACTGGAAATGGCCGCCGGCCTTGGCGCGGAGGTGACCATCAATGCCGGCGCAGAAAATGTCGTCGAACGCTTAATGGCTGAACACGGTAAGCCGGTCGACGTCGTCATCCTGTGCGCTTCTGCCATGAGTGCCGTAGAGCAGGCCTGGCAGTGTGTGGACAAAGGCGGTGCCGTGGTTTTTTTTACGGTGCCCGGCCCCGACAAACAGGTTATCGTGCCTCTTAACGAGTTCTGGACCCGAGAAATCCGGATCATCACGTCCTATTATTGCGGGCCGCCGGATATTGCTGAAGCCATCAAGCTGATCGAAGCCGGAATCATTGGGGTGGATGACATGATTACCCACCGGCTGCCTTTGAGGGATATTGCAAAAGGGTTTCAGCTGGTCATGGCGGGGCGCGAATCGATCAAGGTGATTATTAAACCGAACCTCTGAAGGCGCAAGCGGAATTGAAAAGGAAAATGTTCTATCTCAATTGGGTTGGGTCTGGACGACATTGGGTTGACATATTTTAAAATTCGATATAGTGTATACGTATTGTGGAGGTGTATACACTATGGGAACGATAACACTGTCTACCAGGCTAGCCTCTGATGAGGCCAGAAAAATTGATGAATTAGCTGCCCACCTCGGGCTTGACCGGGGGGCGCTGCTCAAACAGCTGATTCGAAAAGGCCTTAGAGATATTCAGACCGAAAGAGCCCTTGATGCCTACCGCCGCGGCACCATAACCCTGTCGCGGGCTGCTGAAATCGCCGAGCTTTCTTTGCGTGACATTTTGCTGAGGCTGCCGGAAGAATCAATCGAATTGAATTACGACGTACGGGAGCTTCAACGAGATTTGGAAAATTTCTAACATGATCCTGGTTGCTGATGCGGCGCCGCTCATTTTTCTCGCCAAAATAAATCAACCGCAGGTGTTGCCCGGGATTTTCGACGCTGAAATTCTGATCCCTGCGGCTGTTCGAAACGAGATCTTGGGCCCGGATATACCACCCGATGAAGAAAGACTGCTGACGGGTTTTCTGTCCAATTGCCGAATTGTTGCATTGCGAAAACCCAATAGATTTGCCAAAGCGCTGAGTTTCGCCGATAATTGTATTCTGACGCTGGCAGTTAAAAACCGGGCCGACCTGGTTTTGTCAGATGACCGCCTGCTCAGAAAGACGGCTGCTGTAGAGGGTTTTCGGGTAATCGGAACAATCGGTATTCTAATTCGCGCCGCCAAATCTTCCATTTTAACTCCAAAAAAATCGGGGGAGCTACTGGACGAACTTGTTCGAGATCACCACTTCAGAATCAGCACTCGCGTTTATGAGGTTGCCCGGTGTACGATTGTTAAGATTAGTTAGTGTATATTTATTTATTATAAATGATCATGGGAGCACTTAATGGATTTGCGACATGCGGGACTGACCTGCAGCACTGAAGGCCATGCCGACACATTTTACCGGGATCTGTTAGGCCTGAAGAAATCGGAGCCTAAATTTCTGCCGGCGGACCTTTCCAGAGCCATCTTCAATCTCGATGCCGAACTGCCCATACTCAACTACATGGATGACAAAATTCACTTCGAGATATTTATCGTCCCTCAGCCGAGTTCTTCCCAAAGGCGGATAGATCACCTGTGCCTTGAGGTCGATGATCTCACCGGATTTATCGAAAAATGCCGCCGCATGCAGGTAACGGTCAACCGCATTCCCAAAGGCGAAAAGACCCTGACATTCATTACGGATTTTGACGGAAATTTATTTGAAATTAATCAAAAATAGATCGTAGGACGATATGATTGCTTTGCCTTGATTGAATAAATAACTTATTGCAAGTTATTCCGGCGATTAATGGATTAAAAGGAATGAAATCCGTTTTTATATTGTTCAGGGGATTGAATCATAAAATCAGGTTTTCAACCAATTCTAATAACGAATAACCAATAACAAATAACACCTAATTGAGCGTTTTTCTCAATTAGGTTATCAGCTATGAGCCATCAGCTATTTGCTGCGAATTATCAGCCCATTATCCTCCGCCCCCAGAGTGCTTTCGGCTTTGAGCTTTCAGCTTCTATGCTCTGCCCCCCGACCATCTCAATTTCGCTTTCAGCACATCGAAATAATGCTGGCCGGGCAGGGTGATCATGTTGAGCGCATGGGAGCCCTTGCGGACGATGATCGTATCCCGATCGTCGATATCCAGACCTTCCTGGCCGTCAAACGTCAGCTTGATATCCGATGCGCCTTTGGCAAGCTTGAGTGTGATCCGGATTGAATCCGGGACGATCAGCGGCCGGTTGGTCAGGGTAAACGGGCAGATCGGCGTGATAATGATACCGGGGACATCGGGGTGGATCACCGGACCGCCGGCTGCCAGGGAATAGGCGGTCGAACCGGTCGGCGTGGCGACAATCAAACCGTCCGATCTGAAGGTCGTCAGATAATGATCGTCAATATGGGTTTCGACGTCGGCCAGCCGGGCCAGGGCGCCCCGGTTGATCACGATGTCGTTGAGGACGGGTACACTGGTAATAGTTTTGTTTTCCCGCACCACATCGACCTTCAGCCGCATCCGACGCTTAATGGTGTAGTCGTTATTGAGAATTTTTTCGGCCGCTGTAAACAGATTTTCGGCCGCTGTTTCGGCCAGAAATCCGATGGTACCAAATTTGATTCCCAGCACCGGGATGTTGAGATCGCCGATCCAGCGCACCGCGCTTAAAAAGGTGCCGTCACCACCCAATACGAACAGGCAGGACAAGTCCGGCGGCGCTGAAACCCTATTATTGGCCGGTGAATACAGGCCCGGAGGCAAACTTTCTTTTCTAACCACCTCTATTTTTTTGTTTTTCAACCAGGATTCAAATTGATCCGCTTTTTTGGCCGCTTTTTTATCCTTTTTTACGAATAATCCAACTTTGCGCAAAATCATGTTCCATTTAGTTTTAATTTTAATCCAAGAGGTTTGAATCCACGAACCGCGAATATATTCCCTGAACGGGGTTATTCATACAGGTATCACGAAGGAACAGCAAGCTATTTTTGAACGGTATCTGAAATTGGATCTTGACGAGGTGGTATCATTCGACTATAGAATTTTATGCTGGGGGCAATTTTGCTCAAAATTATATAACTTTTTAAGGAGGAAGGGTCATGAAAAGCAAACGGACACATTTGTTCATTGGTTTGATCTTTGGTTTTGCGTTGGTCTTTGGCATAACCACGGGAGCCATGGCCGAAAACATCAGAATTGGTGTTGCATCACCCTTTACCGGCGATCTGGCTGCCTACGGCGACAATATCAAGGCCGGCGTCAACCTCAAGCTTAAAGAGATCAATGATGCCGGCGGCATCAACGGCAAGATGATCGAGCTAGTCTGGGGCGACGACCTATGCGCGCCTAAAGATGCGGGGACAGTTGCCTCTAAATTTGCGGCGGATAAAAGTATCGTGGCCGTCATCGGCCATCTGTGCTCCTCAGCCACCCTGGCTGCCATGCCGATCTACGTGCGCGCAGGACTTCCCGCCATTTCGCCCACCTCAACCAACCCGACCATCGGTGATGTCGGCAAAGGCTGGTTTTTCCGCAACTGCTACACCGACGACTTTCAAGGCAAATATCTGGCCTCATATGTAGTGCCGAAGTTGCTGGTAAAGAAATCTGTCGCCATTTTTTATGAGAATAACGATTATGCCATTGGGCTTAAAAACTCATTTATGGCCGGCGCCAAGTCGGCGGGGGTGAAAGTGACCGGCGCCGAGGCTTACGTTGCCAAGACGACCGATTTTACGCCACAACTGACCAAGCTTTTGCGCGATAAGCCCGACACGATCTTCCTGTGCGGCTATCATCCCGAAGGAGCCCTGATCGCCGGTCAGGCCCGTAAGCTGGGCTTTGACGGCCCGCTCTTCGGTGCCGACGGTATTGACAATGAAGACTATATAAAAATCGGCGGCAAGGCAACCGACAACACTTACTGCACCGTGCCCTTCCTGGCATCGTCGGCCGGCCCTGCGGGCCAGGCTTTCGCCGCACAATACAAGAAGACCTATGGGCGCGACGTGGATTGGATGAGTGCCAATGCCTACGACTGTCTAGGCATCCTGGCCCAGGTCATTGCCGAAACCGGTCCCGACCGCAAGAAAATTCGTGAAGGGTTGGCGGCAATTAATTCAAAAGCCAATGGCTATAAAGGCATTACCGGGCTGACCTACTTTGATAAGAAGGGCGATTGTGCCAAGCCCGCCTTCGTTAAAATGGTCAAGGATGGCAAATTCGTAGCAGCTCAATAACCGCTGAAATAATTCAGGATATTATTTAAGGACGCCGGAATTTTTTGATTCCGGCGTCTTTTCGTACCCAACCGGAGGATAATTGTTTTTACAACAGCTCGTCAACGGCCTGGTTATCGGCGGCATATATGCTATGATTGCAGTGGGTTACACCATGATTTACGGGGTTATCCAACTGATCAATTTTGCTCACGGCGAAATCTATATGCTGGGCGCCTTTTTTGCCGTTACGTTCATTAGTGTCCTGGGACTTCCCTTTTATGCCGCATTTCCCCTTGCCATGGCCTGCTGCGCTGTTTGTGGGGTATTGCTGGATATTTTCGCTTATCGGCCTTTGAGGCAGTCACCGCGTTTGGCGGCCCTTATTACGGCCATCGGAATGTCGATTTTCCTGCAAAATCTGGCTATGGTCATCTGGGGTTCCAGACCCAAGCCCTTCCCCCACGGGACCTTGCCCCCCTATTTTGAAAAAACAGCCGTCAGCTTCGGGGGCGTCAATCTCTCCTGGTTCCATCTCTTCATATTCGGCCTAACGATTGGCATGATGGTTGGGCTCAATCTTATCATCAAGAAAACCAGGTGGGGCAAGGCAATGAGGGCCGTGGCCCAGAACAAAACCATGGCCGCCCTGACCGGGATCAACGTTAACCGCGTGATCTCCTATACTTTCGCTCTGGCGGGAGCTTTAGGTGGGGCTGCCGGCATCATGGTGGGCGCCTACTACAACTCGCTTTACCCGACCATGGGTTATGTAGCCGGGGTTAAAGCCTTTGCCGCGGCTGTTCTGGGCGGCATCGGCTCGGTGCCCGGTGCCATGTTAGGCGGGGTCGTGTTGGGTGTGGCTGAGGCATTTGGGGCGGGTTATTTGAGCTCGCTCTACCGGGACGGTATCTCTTACGGCGTCA
>Ga0209536_100017185_pt1 | contig 10258 bp, 12 predicted proteins | sample DeeMarSeWOR28_12_FD_187461 | JGI IMG/M metagenome (GOLD analysis project Ga0209536, IMG submission 187461) | Marine sediment microbial communities from White Oak River estuary, North Carolina - WOR-2-8_12 (SPAdes) (version 2) | ecosystem: Environmental > Aquatic > Marine > Intertidal zone >... | reverse complement strand
TGGAGACAATTTGAGACCGCTATGAAAGAAAAAGGTAAAGGCGTAGCTGGCAGAGAGCCACCAGCGCCACCAAAGGGGCCAGTAGATTATACTAGACATGCTGATATCAGAGATTTAATAGAGAAAAAAGTTATTCAGAAGCTTGGTCCAGATGGCGAGGCGCAAGTCAGAACCAAAGAATGGACAAGGTGGATAAATAATCAGGCAGCTATGCTTTATGATGCTCAAGGAAGAGAAGGCAAAAAGGGTCCGCCAGAATATACGCCTGGTGAAATGATTGCGCAGATAACCAATCTGGTCAAGAGGTTGTAATTTGTGGACGGCACACTATATAAATATGCCAAACAGGCATGGACTTATAGAAAAGTAAAGAGAATAATACATCGTTGGAATGTGGCGGTTAAGCACACAGGTACAACGCAGTTTCCGGGCCCATCTTTAAAGTATGGTCCGAACAAACAAGATAAAAAGAACGTTGAATATATTTTACAATATGTAAAAAAAGTTGGTGGGTGGCAGAAACTTCAAGAAATAATGGACGCCAAGCGTGGACAAAAATCATCTCCACAACAGCAAGGTGTCGCGCAGAAGGGCCCAACTAAAGTGCAGTTTACAAGACAACATATTGAAGCAGCAACACGCGCAGCGTTGGCTGAAGTTGGGATAAACTTTAATAAATTGTCCCCTGAAAATAGAGTTGGGGTTGAAAAATGGGTTAGATGGATAACAGATTCCACCGGACAACGTCCTCCAATAAGTCAGCAAGAACTTGAAAGACAAATACAAACTCTGGTTAACAAACATTTTACACCAAATGTTGTTTTACAATATAATAGAGGTTAAAAATGCCAAGAGCTGACAAAGATGAAATTATGTTTCTATTTGCATCTTCACAAGAAGATTTGGTAAAATATGCATCTAATGCAAATTTGGCATCAAATGTTGCTAAGGCACTTGGGGTTGAGGCTGCTGTGACAGCCGGAATTGCTGGTATTGGCGCAGGAGTTGGGGCAGCATCCGCCACCGGAACTGCTGCTGGTGGAGCATTAGCTGCTTTAGGACTTACCCCTCCGATTGGATGGATGATACTTGGTGGAGCATTACTTGTTGGCGGACTAGGATATGCTTTATATACTGGTTTAAGTCAAACAGATGACAATCTAAACGATTTGGTTGATAGATTAGAGGATTTAGATATAGATGGAACTTCCGCAGAGGCAACAGTCACAGAGTGGATTTCTGCACTAAATGGATATAAAGCCGCGATACGCACGCCTGGACTTGGTGAACCAAACGAGCGTGTAAAACAGCAGATGGAACAGCTTCTTATAATGAAGAAGCTAGTTAGTGATTTAAAATTAATGCAACAGGATTGGCCAACTGTTAAAAATACAGTACAAGATTGGAAGTGGACTGGGTCTTGGGGCGATATTGGTGAGGCAGAGACAACATTAAACCAAACTACTGCGGCTATGGAACAAACATGGAAGCAAATGCAGTCTTCTGCGGACGCTGCTATTAAAAAAGTTGTTGCTGATGCACAAAAGAAGTCTGGCGTAGACTATATGGCAACTGCCAAAAGCATCATGGATCTTCACAAGAAGTTAACAGATGCTGGCGGAGGTGAGCCAACATATAATCATCCTTGGGAACAAGGCGGATTTGCCTTGGCAAAAAATCTAACAACACAACCACAATCTGTTGATGTTGAAAAAATTAATGAAAACTTTGGCAACATGGTTAGATTAAAGACTGTTATGGAACAAGGCTTGGCAGAATTACAAAAGAAGAAAACTGAACAGGCAACCAAGACTGAAACAAAGCCAAAGGGGGCAAAAGGCCATTTAGATAAACCACCTATTTCTAAACGAGCTCTAATTCTTGGGGATGGAACAGAGGTTGGGGTACCACAAAAAGGAAAGGGCAAAGGTGTGGCACAAAAAGGAAAGAAGAGAAAGGGCGGTCGTATATATAATATGACAATCGGTATACAGAAAGCAATTAATCATTTGGCGGCAAAATATGTCCCACAAATGGCTAGGATTGCTGTAGATGGCGTGTATGGCCCGCAAACTGGTAATGCTTTATCTGCACTCATGCAGGAGGCCCCAGAGATTAGAAGTCAACTAGAAAATCGTGCCGGAGTATCTATAAGAACCGTTCAGGATCCGCGAGATATGCGTGGAGATCCTGAAGCAATAAGTGGAATATATTCGGTTCTGTCTGCTGCTCTTGGACATGCAAGATCAGGTGGTGAGGCAGGAGTTGCTGGACGAGAACCAAGTCGCAGACGAGATATAAGCCAAAGACAACGTGGTGAATTTAGCGCTACTCCGTGCCCAGAGTACAAGGATAATCTAAACTCTACAGAAATTGATTCGTGCTTACGAAATATGGAAGTTGTGTGGAAGGGCGAAAGAATGTCTGCTCATAGATTCTTAAAATATGTGGCAAGAAAGGGAACCCCCGAACAGCGTGCCGCAATTGTTTATGATGCGTTTGGTGCGGGAAGTGCCGGTGGAATGCCACGAGCGAGTGAATGGACCGAATGGGGCAGAGAATTAGTAGAATATGTTTCTAATAGATATCGTGGAAAATATCGTGCACCAGGGAGTGTATTCTAATGAGATATATTTCTAAACGAGCAGGAATTGTTGACAAACTTAAAAGTTTGTGGGAAGATGATCAGGGTCCTTGGGAAAATATTTTTAGGCTTGCATCTTATTCCGTTCCATTTATTCCTGTTTTTGGATGGAAAGTTTTTATATTAGAAAAGGCTGCATCAATGTTGTTTGACATCGGTCTTCAGGATTTTGGACGATGGCTTGATACAGAACAAGGTAAAGGACCTGGTAGCAATCTCACAGAATCGGACGCTATTAGGGCTGGACAGCTTGTGTCTGAACGAGCAAAAGCTACGGCTGGAAGATCTAGTGACGAACTAAGAAAGATGGCTTTTTGGGGAGCCATTTTTTCAGCGCTTGTCAAGATTCTTCCTGGTCTTCTTAAAACAATGCTACTTATTTTGGGCGTGAAGTATTTAAGTGATATGTATCAAAGTGGAGAAATGACTAAAAGAGTTACAGATCTCGGTGAAAAAGCAGTAACAAAGGTAAAAGATACAGCAACTGAGATGTTACCAGATGCAGGAGATGTAATGTCAAAAATTATGCCTGGTGGTGGCGGTGCAGCAATGTTATCGGGTTTTGATTTTATGGGTGACATACCACAACAACCATAACGGAGAAAAATATGAGCTGGGAAAAATCAGAAATAATGAGTGAGTTTCTTAAAATTGCGGAAGAAAAAGGAATGGTTAAAACAGCCGCTCCAGAAAAAAATCCGCATCAAGAAGATCCTAATACGATCAAAGATAAGAGACTTAAATCTCCAGAAAAAAATATAATCGAAGAGGCACATCCAGAGCCTGTTTATATCGCAGAGAGTCGTGGGGACGGCGCGTTAGTCGAGAATCAAATAGAACAACAAGAAAAAATGATTGAAATGTTAAACAAGATGCCAACAGGCACACTTGTTGGACGATATGCTTCAGTTGCTAACGAGCTAGTCAAAATCGCAAATGACTGTGACGAGGCAGGCGAGCAAGAAGCAGCCGATCTGCTCACAGATACTGCTGAAAAGATTCTGGAGCTGGCGGTAGACCTCCCTTTCGTCGAGGCACCGAAAGACGAATAAGTTCTAGGGTAAGTCCACTCTACAAAGAAGCTATACCAATTGGTGGGATTGTTAGGTTCTTAGCAACCAAAGGCAAAAGTATAGCTAAAGCTGTAGGTGGAAAATTCAAAGGTGTTTCTGACGAAGCTCTTAAAGGACTAAAAGGCTGGTGGGGAAAGGGTGCAACAAAGGCTGGTACAGAAGCCGCCGAGACTGGCGCAAAAGCTGGAAAAGAAGCAGCAAAACAGGCTACAAAGATAGTAGACGAACTTGCTGAAGTAAGAAATATTGCATCTAAAACTAGCGAAGAAATAGTAGATGGACTCAACAAAGCGAACAAGGGTTTAAGCGGATCACTTTCATCTCTTTCTAGCAGACATGCTTCTGATGTTGCATCACACAGAATAACATTAGGAAAAATATCCCAACAAGAAAAATTACTAGAGAATCCTGAAACCGCTATGGCAGCAAAAAATGTGCTACAGGGTCTTGTCAAGGAAGAAGCAGAAATAGCACAAAGAATTGCTCTTCAAAAAAATCAAATCAATAGCGTTTCAAAAATGTTACAAACATCAATTGAGCCTGGCGGTGAGCGTGTGGCATTAGATATGCTTGCAAAAAACGAGCATCAATTACGCACGGTACCTGGTGTGCTTGAATGGAAAATGGGAATAGATGGTGTATTTAGAAAAAACAGACAGGTATTAAAACTAACAAGCAAGAATCTTGGAAGTGATACCAAGTTTCTACAAGAATTTTTGTCTTTAAAAAGAAACCCAGCTGCTGCAAAAAAACTGGAACTATGGTCTGCTAATCCACACAATTTTAACAAGCTTGAAAAATTAATGCATAAGGATAAAATTTTTGACATTATCACAAAGGGCAAGATGACCACGAGACAAAAGTTGATGGGTGTAACCTTAGGTGACACAGCAAAACGTTTAGGAATTGGAACTGCTGCGGTAGCAACTGCAGGAGGAGCAATAGGTGTATATAGTTGGTTTGATGACAACGATCCAAAAGAAACAGCAACTCAGGCCGAAGATATAGTTACAAATCTTAGAGGCTTAAAAGTTCATGGATATGGAAAAACAATATTAACACGGATTTTAACAACTATAGAGGGAATAGGAAGATTGTCTTCAAAAACCAACGGAGGTCTTTCTTCAAATCCAGTAAAAGCATCTGAAGAATATGTTGATGGAGCAAGCAGAGGGCTACAACAATTGCACGAACATATGCAACAATGGGAAATTGTAGTTCAAAGTAGTAGTGATCAAGATAAGGCTCGTGAGATTGGAAGCCAATTAAATGGGCTTATTAACAAGATGGCTACATCGTTGGAATCTGCAGGAACTATGGTTGGAATAGGAGCCACTGGGGCTGGTGCTGGAGTGGCAGGCAAAACCATGACCAAGTCTAACAATATATCTAAAATTCAGGGCTTTTTGAGAAGTAATTTTAATGCTGGCATCAGGCAAACTGGCGAGTTGGACAGAGATACAGTCCAAGCTTTACGCGTATTGGAGCAAAATTTCAATAGAAAATCAGGAGATACACGGTTTACAGGGCTATTTGTGGTTCCAGAAGCCAATCATGTGATTAATTATGATGATTTAGTTGAAGCATATAGGCGTATAACTAAATATTAGAAAGAAAATCTACTAATATTATAGAATATAGATGAATGGTTGTTCTCTACGACCAAAACTATCGTTTTTGTATGAGAACTTTCCCAAAAAAATTATTGGGAGGAAATATATAATGGCATTATTTCTATTAAATCCAGGGATTACACCTCTAGGAGACTTTGACGTACTAGATACCGATCAGTCAAGCATTTTAGGCGGAGAGGTAATGACCCTAGATGAAGCAGCGAGAGCAAATTCTTCAACCGTGAAGGCTGCAGCTGATGTACTCGATGGGTACGTTGCAGATGGTGCTTCAGCCGCAACACGCGTTATTGCTCGTATTGCAGACGAGACATCCGAAACCTATAAGGCGTTCTATCTGTCAGATGATGGAACAACTCATTATGGTGTTATGTTTGGTTCAGTGATTGGTGGTCCAGTTGGTCTAGCGACAACCGGAACAAATCTTGGCCCGCATACATCAACTGGTTCTGGCAAGGTTACCCTTTGGGACAAACCAGGTCTTTATGCAGTATCAACAGACGCAGTTGAGGACGCTTTAAGTGACTTAACAGACACACCACTACCAGGTGCATATCTATATCGTTATACAACTGGTAAACTAACCAGTCTTGCAGATACTGGTGACAAGGTTGCTCTGTATGTTGAGCACGCAAGCAATGGTTCTTTAGTAACGACCCCAGGAAGATTGGTCGGCGCTTCCGAGTCATTTGATCGCATCAAGATTCAGTTCTTGGGCACAGGCGCTGCAGCTGCAGTGGCATAATCAAGTTTTGACGTAAATATATGATCACGGGGACCGGGTTATCTCGGTCCCCACGATTTAACTTTGTTGTGCATCAGTCGATTAATCGACAAAGTAAAATCTTATTTATGTAAAATATCTAGGACGGACAAAATATACGACTAGATTATACATAGAAAATCATATTTGGAGGGTCTCTAATGAGCGTATTTAATACCCAAGGCGAACTAAACGCCGCTAATGATCGAGACGCGCTTGCTCAGATCGTAAAATATGCATCGATTATTCAAAATAACCAGTCAGCAAATCAAGGACTGGCTCAGCAACCATCTTTTACTGAAGAGCAAAAGGATGAGTTGATTCGTCGTGCATTGATGACTACAGAGGGCAAAGTTGCTCTAGGTCAAGCAATGGCCAACCCAATTCGTAGGAACTTAGACTATCAAGGTGTGGGTCGTCGTGTTCTAGTGGTTGATCCACTACCACAAGGCGCACTACCTGTTTACGACCGTGATATCGACGTTGCTGCCGTAGTTATTTCAAGCAACGGTTCAGCTCCAGAATCACGCGTATTCTCAGATCGTGTAACCGTTCCAGAGTTTGAAGTTGTGTCAAATCCAACAGTGCGTATTGCTGAAGTTAAGCGTCGTCGATTCAACGTAATCGATCGTGCACAGCAAAAAGCACGTCAGGAAATCCAAGCACAAGAAGATGCCAACATCTTTGCCGCATTGGATTTCGCTGGTGACTCAAGCTTAGGTGGCGAGAACACAGCACAAGATATCGCCGATGCAGGATTGCTAAAACGCGATCTTTCCGAAGTCAAGGTTCAGATTGATAAGTGGGACCTCGTGACAACCAAGTTCCTCATGAATATCGTTGAATTTAACGATATCCTAAACTGGGGCGCTGGTGGCGGACAAGCTGCAGGTACAGGCGGCGAAGTTGATATGGTAACCCAACGTGAAATTCTTCAGACAGGTCTTTTCGCACATATTTGGGGAGCCGATCTAATCGTCTCTAAGATTATCCCTGTTGGTACAGTATTTGGTGTAGCAGATCCTGAATTCGTAGGCGTCATGCCTGTTCGTCAGGACATTGAAGTGCTACCAGCCGATGAGCCAAAACAACTTAAGTTAGGTTGGGTTGTGAATGAGATTATCGGAATCGGTATTGTTAACCCACGCGGTGTATCTGTTGGTCGTAAGAGTGTAGCAGCTGGCTAATAGTTAGTTCACAAACTGAACAAAATTAGAATAGAATAATACGAAGAGGGTCGTCTATGGCGACCCTTTTCTTTTTTATAGCGATGGTGTATAATGTAATTGAGGAGGGTAAGATGTCCCATAATTACGGTTATAACGGAAACATACTTCAGGATATGAACGAAATATCCAATAGATTCAACTCATTAGGCGAGGCGATCACAGCCAGAATTGATCCGCCAAGTCCGTCTTCCTATGATTTTCGGCAGGAAATGGAAAATATAAAGAAGTGTTTGGAGATTAAAAAGAAATACAATGTTGAAAATCTCTATTTTTACGAAACATCAGATAACATATACATGTGTCTTACAGACGAAGAGAAAAAATTGATTCAAAACAATCCTCTTATTTATTGCGAAATAACCGATCCATATATATTAGAGAGTGCATTCAACAATATTTCTCAACAATTTCAATTAATAAATACTGGAATTACATATTATGGAATTGATGATCTAAAGAGGGACTGGCTTCCTCTAACCTTATCTGGACTTGAAGAATGACAATATCTATAAGTGCCAGAAAGAAAATTAAAGAACACCAAGCATGTTTGGAAGTTAAAAAGCGATTCAACGTGCATGATTTCTCTATATTTGTGCTAAAACACAGACATGGAATTGGAATATCCTTGATAGACACTTGGGGAAAAAGGTTTCCTCACAAATACAGACCTATTAAAGATTCTATAGAGCTTGAGTCTTATCTTGAAAGAATGTCTGGCGGACTATATACGGTTGTTTATTTAGATACAGAAGAAAAGTTCAATGATTTAACAGAGTTTTTAGAATATTATTACATTAGAAAACTAGCGAGGATTTAAAAATGGAAGATAAATTATATTGGTACAAGGCAGAATGTGTAAGAGTTATTGACGGCGATACTTTGGAACTTAAATTTGACCTTGGCATGAACACATTTCGTGTAGAGCGAGTACGTTTAAGCGGTATCGATACTCCGGAGATTTTTGGAGTTAAGAAAGAATCAATAGAATACGCAAGAGGCATGGAGGCAAAGCAGTTTGTCCTAGATTTTGTGACAGGAAAAGAGCTTTGGGTCCATACAGAGAAGGATAAGCAAGGAAAATACGGACGTTATGTCGTCGATATTTATATCTTAGATGAGGCGCTGTCATTGTGCCAGAATCTAGTTAAAGTTGGGCTAGCAGTAGAAAAGAAATACTAATGGCTAATTTGACTGAAGAACAAGTAGTGAGGTGCAACGACCTGAAGGCTGCATATGGGCTAGAGGGTCTGCACTTTTATCATGTTGCTAATAGTCGCACATATGGGTGCAGTTTCAAAGACTTTGGGGACGATATAGAGCCAGAAGATCTAGACTTTTTTCTTAAATCTTTAAGCATGCAACAAGGCGTTGTGTGGTTTGACGATGTAGGAGAATATTGTACCGGAATTGACGAGTTGAAAAGTCATTATTTGATCTTTAAATTGGCCGGAATATAAATACAAGTATATGAAAATCTTAAAGATTTGTCCAAATCTTGCTATTATTTTGCGCAATCAGCGCAAAATAACCTACCTTATACATTATCTCTCGGGAATTTAACAACTTTCCTATCCCTCTACTAATATTTTTGCTTTAAATGAATGCTATGCGTGTGTCCAGCACGACAGGATAAGTATATATTTTTGGAGGGATTATGGCTACAAGGCGCAGAAAAGACAGTAATTTCTTTGGCAAATACCGTGTCTCAAGCACATCTTTTGAAGTAGTTGCCACATGGAATTTCATATCTGTTGGTATTGCTCTAATGGTTGAAAGTGACCTTCCAGAGGATGTCATCCAATATTCTTTCGATGGCGAGACGGTTCATGGAGACATGACACCGAGACTCCCAAGCGAAGCAATCATTTTTGACAATCGATTTCAAAGCAAAGTTTGGTTTAGGAGGGCCACACCAGGAGATCCTGTCCTAGTGCGCGTTGAAGCTTGGCGCAACGAAGCATAAGATCGCACTCTAGGAGAAATTTGTGAGCAAATTTATTGGTCGGCGTTCTTCTATCGGTGGCGATGGATACGGGACCGATGATCATAGTCAGCTTATTCATCTTGATGCTGACGATCATCTACAGTATCTAATCACTTCTGCAGTTCGTACAGATACATCTCCAACATCTGGTATCAACAAAACTGGTACTGGGTCTGGTGACGTCTTTACCCTTATTAATGCAGGCAGTGGTGCTGCCCTATATATACGTCAAACATCCACTACAACTGATGCTGATGCCGCTGTCGACATTGATAACACAGGCAATGTCGGGCGTGGTCTCAGTGTGTCTTCAGAGACTTCCGATCCTATCCTACCTTTGGTTCAATTTTCAGCTCTAGAACCAAGTTTCGATGAACCAGTATTGAAAATTACTCATGCAAGCCAAGATGGTATGGCTTTGCATGTGACGGGAGACGCTTATGTTTCGAGCCAACTTGAGGTGGGCGAAACAGTTAAGTTTGCACAAATTGGTTATAATCCAGTTCCTTTGGGCGAAACTGGTATTTATGTAAGAGACGACGGAATCTTTTTCTTTGTGGATGAAGACGGCTATCACTATACTTTTGGTTCAGACCTAAAACACATTCATAATGCATTACAAACTATTCGTAAGGATTTAGACGGTTACCATCCGGACATAACCGGGACAGAACATTATCATCAGCACAGTGATGCTATTCAAACAATTATAAAAGAATTAGATGGATATGCTATAGACCAAACTGTAATAGAACATTATGTACAGCATAGCGAAGCGTTCCAGATAATACTAAAGGATCTTGATGGATACGCTTCAGACCAAACTGTTTCTGAGCATTACAAACAGTATGGCGATACGATGCAGGAAATTCTTGGTGCACTGGACGGTTACCACCCGGATATAACTGGAACAGAGCATTATAAACAACATAGC
>Ga0209536_100017184_pt1 | contig 10258 bp, 9 predicted proteins | sample DeeMarSeWOR28_12_FD_187461 | JGI IMG/M metagenome (GOLD analysis project Ga0209536, IMG submission 187461) | Marine sediment microbial communities from White Oak River estuary, North Carolina - WOR-2-8_12 (SPAdes) (version 2) | ecosystem: Environmental > Aquatic > Marine > Intertidal zone >... | reverse complement strand
CGTTTCTACGAGTTATTTTAGAAGTAGATATCCCAGAATAAGAACGACACCGAGCAATACGGACAGCGCATAACTGCGCACGAATCCGTTCTGGACCCTGCGCATGCTCGCCGATAAATTTTTGGTCACTGTGCCCAGGCCGTTGGCGAAAGCATCGATACCGCGCTGGTCCGCATACTTGTTGAGCGCAATATTGCTCAACCAGATATATGTGCCTGCAATGACCTTCTCATGGAACCAGTCATGCCAGAAGCGCCAGTCCACCACATCCGCAAGGAAGTAAGACAACTTCTTGAAGGGTTTTATGATGGCGGCTTGATAGCCCTCGTCCACGAACCATTTGTTTTCCATGCCGGTGAAGATGAAACCAAGCGGCTTCTTGAGCGGGTCAGGCTGACCAGCTTTGAGTGGTTTACGTCCATAGATCAACCAGGAGACCAGGATTGCCAGCAACACAAGAGCCGTAGACACACCCGCCACCTGCAAATCAAGTGGAAGCGCCTCTGACTCGCTCAATGTGTACGCAAGCCAGTGTCCCATTGTATGAAAGCCTTTGAACGGAAGATTCAAGCCTCCACCCAACAAAGAAAGTGCCGCCAGCACCATCAAAGGGATTGTCATGATTTTTGGGCTTTCCTGCGCGTGAGCTGCGGCCTCATGCCGGGGTTGGCCAAAGAAAACCATCCAGATTTGACGGCCCATGTAGAAGGCAGTGAAAAACGCAGCAATGGTCAACATCCAATACACAGTTGGGTAGTGTAGTTTCGCGTCGAGGAGAATTTCATCCTTCGACCAGAACCCCGCAAATGGAAAAGTGCCCGCCAATGCCAGTGTCCCAACAATGTATAGCCAAAAGGTGGTTGACATTGTTTTGCGCAGACCGCCCATGTTACGCATGTCACCGGGATCGAAGACTTCTTCATGGTGGTCATTGTGTTCATCGCCGTGATGTGCTAGATGATGATGCCCACGTTCAAGTCCGAGAATGACTGAACCGGCAGAGAGGAACAACAGCGCCTTGAAAAACGCGTGTGTAATGAGATGGAACATCCCAGCCACGTAAGCACCCATACCTACAGCGGCTACCATAAAACCAAGTTGTGAAATGGTGGAATATGCCAGCACTTTCTTGATGTCATACTGTCCCACCGCGATCGTGGCGGCAAAGAGTGCCGTAGCGGCGCCGACTATTGCCACGACGTACTGTGACTCTGGGACCAGAGTATAAAGTGGCGCTGAGCGGGTAACCAGGTACACACCAGCCGTAACCATGGTAGCGGCATGGATGAGCGCCGAAACTGGGGTCGGGCCAGCCATCGCGTCTGGCAACCAAACGTAGAGCGGAATTTGCGCCGATTTTCCAGCCACACCGATCAGCATGAAGAGCGTGATTGCAACCACAATCTCAGGATGCGCATGTGCCAGTTCTGGTGCTGCGGCGAAGACTTGGTCAAACTGGAACGAGCCCAGGTACCAGAACATCAGGAAACCGGCGATCAGGAAACCGAAGTCGCCTATACGGTTGGTGATGAAAGCCTTGTTGCCAGCGTTCGAATTAGCCCAGGAGGGGCGTCCCAGCGTGTCCATGTCGTACCAGAAGCCGATCAGCAGGAAGGAGCAAAGTCCCACGCCTTCCCAGCCGACGAAGAGCATCAGGTACGAGTCACCGCTGACCAAGATCATCATCATAGCGATGAACAGGTTCAGGAAGACGAAGAAGCGGCGGTAGCGACCGGGGTCATTCTTGAAGCGCACATCTTCGTGCATGTAGCCGATGGCATAGATATGGATGAGCGTGCCTACACCCGAAACCACCAGCATCATGACGGTTGAGAGCGTGTCGACACGGAAAGTCCAATCCAGGCTCAGGTTGCCAACATGCATCCATTCAGCCAGGAAGACCGATTCACTTTGTCCGTGACCGATCCAAACGGAGTAAGCCAGCAAGACAGAGACCACAAAGGATGCAAATGACGCTCCACTCGCCAGCCAGCCGATACCCCTCTCTGAAAGTCTCCCGCCGATGATGATGTTCAACAACAGCCCGATGACCGGGAAAAACACGATCCAGGGCGCCAAAAAGAAAAAGCCTGTGGTAGTTGCTTCACTCAATAACATAAGTTATCCCTTCAGGCTGCTCATCTGGTCAACGTCGATGCTGCGCTTGGACTTGAAGATGGCCACGATCAGCGCCAGGCCAACTGCCACTTCTGCGGCTGCCACTGCGATCACGAAGAAGACAATGATCTGTCCGTTCAAGTGCTCATAGGTGTTGGCAAAAGCCACAAAAGCCAGGTTGGCCGCATTCAGCATCAACTCGACCGACATGAAAATGATCAGCGCGTTGCGGCGTATCAGTACACCCAACGCCCCGATGGTGAACAGGATCGCAGACAAAGCGATGTAATAAGTTTCAGGCACCATGCTATTCCTGCTCTCCTTTCTCTCGTTTGGTTAGAACAATAGCCCCGATCATCGCCACTAACAACAGGATGGATGTGACTTCGAACGGCAGCAGGTAATCGCTGAACAAGGTCATACCCAGTTCGCGCATCGTATCGACTGTGTTGGTTGCATCCGTTGGTGGAATAATCATCGCCACTGACGGGTTTCTTCCCAGCATCAGATAAACAGCTTCAACCATCAATACAACAGCCAGGCCAATCGCCATCGGTCGCTGGTAGGGCAGCACCTTGCCGGGAGCCAATTTTTCCGCACCCAGCAACATGATGACGAACAGGAACAACACCATGATCGCCCCGGCATAGACCGTGATCTGCGCCATCGCAATGAAGGGTGCGCCCAGCAGCAGATAGAAGACCGCCACAGTAGCGAAGTTAATTACCAGGAACAGAGCCGAATAGACCGCGTTCTGGCTGAGCAGCATCCCGATTGCTGCGGATACAGAAACCAGGGCCAGCACTAAGAAAAGTATCAAATCAACAGACATCAATCACCCTCAATCCTGCGGGTCCTGCATCTCTGGGACAGAACGGGTGAACACACCCGGCTCCACTTTTTGCGGCGTGGTCATCTCAGATGAAGGGACCCCTTCTAGCAAACTGTCCTTGGTGTAAATAGCATCGTGACGGTCGGTGAAAGAAAGCTCGTAGTTATCGCCCAGCACAATGGCCTCGGTCGGACAGGCATCCTCGCAAAAGCCGCAGTAGATACAGCGCAGCATATTGATCTCGTAAGTGGAAGCAAACCGCTCGCCGGGAGAGAAGCGTTCCTCGTCCGTGTTCTCGGAAGCCTCAACGAAGATAGCATCTGCCGGGCAAGCCGCTGCGCACAGCGAACATCCGATGCACTTCTCCAGTCCGTTTTCATAGCGTTTGAGCACATGCCGCCCACGAAAACGCGGGCGTACTTCCCGTTTTTCCTCCGGATACTGGGTTGTAACCGGCCCTTCAATAACCATCTTGAACGTAGTCAATAAGCCACGTCCGAGTTCTTTAAGCATAGTTCTTCCTCCGTATGGCACGGTCTACCATTAAAGTTGCGAACCAACCTGCTAACAGCGAAAGGATGGGGATCAGCCACATCAGCCAGGGGTTGACTTCCTGCGCCAGCAAGATGCCGACTGCGGTGATGAAGACCACAGTCAACGCCAGCGGCAGCAACACCTTCCAGCCGAAGGACATCAGGCGATCGTAGCGAATGCGCGGCCAGGATGCGCGCACCCAGATCATGATGCCAAGCATAACAAATATTTTGATGAGCATGTAAACCGGGCCAAGCCAGGGGAAGCTGTCTATGCCTGGGCCAAGATACCCGCCCAGGAACAGCGTCGCCAGAATCGCGCTGACCGCGATCATCTTTTGGTATTCAGCCATGAAGAACAGTGCGAACTTCATACCGGAATACTCGATGTGATAGCCTGCAACAATTTCCTGCTCGGCTTCGGGCATATCGAATGGGTGACGGTTAACTTCCGCAATGGTCGCGATCCAGAAAATAATCATGCCAACCGGCTGCACCAAAATAAACCAACCATCCCGCTGCGCTTCTACGATCTCTACCAGGCTCATCGAGTTGCCCAGCAAGATCGCTATAACCATTGACAGGCCCAGCGTCAATTCGTAAGAGATCATCTGCGCCGAGGAGCGCAGACCGCCCATCATGGCGTATTTGTTATTCGAAGACCAGCCCGCCAGCACAATGCCATAAACAGCAATTGAAGCGATAGACATCAGGAACAGCACGCCCACGTTGACGTTCGCAACAGATTGCGTCACTGTCCGCCCGAACACTTGCACCGAGGGCCCCCAAGGGATAACGGCGGCGATCACAATCGACGGCACCATTGTAATGACTGGGGCCAGGAAGAATACCAGCTTGTAGGCCCTAGCCGGGATCAGTTCTTCCTTGAAGATCAGCTTGACTGCATCTGCCATCCACTGCATCAATCCCCAGGGCCCGGCTCGGTTCGGGCCCAGCCGAGATTGCAAGCGTGCCAGGAAACGGCGTTCGTAATACGTCAGGTAGCCGAAGCCGACCAGAAACGTAATTATCAACACCAAGCTTTTAATGATCCATTCCCAAAAAAGTGGCCAGTCCATATCAATTCACCTTTATCGCCACTGGCTCGCGGATCGCCAATCCCATATTGCGCGGGATCAGCGCCACACCAGCCGAAATTGTCTCATCGATCTTCACCACAGCCTCGCCTTTCACACCGTCAAAGCTGACCTTGACCTTCGCACCAGGCTCCACACCCAATTTCTTGGCCGCATCAGGATGTAGGGCAATTGTGGTTTCGCCGATACGTTCGCTCAACAGTTCCGTAGGAGCGACAGTCGCGCCGCGATCATACAGCTTGGTGACGGGAACGGCCATCAACTCATCTTCTTTTGGACGTAAACCCGCTTCTTTCCCGAACTCGGGGATGCTGACCGTTTCGCCACGTTCCGCCGCGCTGACAAGTTGTACGCCCAGCCCCTGCGTGTTCTCGTAAGTTGTGCCGCCGTAGTACAGGTCGCCGCGGCCCACGATCGGCCATTGCTCGGTTACTTCGGCCAATTTGACGTAAGAAAGACCTTCAAAGTCCTTCACATTGGCTGCCAGTTTCTCAAATACCAATACTGGCGATGAACCTTCCAAGTCCATATCGAGCTCGCTGGCAATCTCTGTTGTGATAGCATAATCAGCCTTGGTCTCGCCCAGCGGTGGAACAGCCGGGTAAAAACGCTGCACACGCCGTTCACCAGATGTGAACGTGCCATCGCGCTCAGTGTAAGCCTGCGCAGGCAGAACAACATCAGCCAGTTCAGCGGTCGCGGTCTGGAACAAGTCTTGCACTACAACGAAGTCTGCGCCCTTGAGCGCACCTTCCAACGCGGGGGTATCGCCAACCGGGTCAGCGCCCACGATGTAAACTACTTTGCCTTTCAGTGTGGCAGCCAGATCGGCTTCTGGGCGGAAGCCCAACTCCCATGCGCCTTGATCGTTGGCTTTTGGCCACACACCTATTAGACCGTTGTTCCGTTTTCCCATATGACCCGTTTTCACGAGTAAGTCAGCGCAGGCTGCGGCAACGTTGCTGGAGCCTTCCATTCCCAGGCCATCGCTGCCGAACAACACAATCGCATTTTGGGCTTTGGCGAAAGCCTCTGCAATCTTGCTCTTTCCGCCCATATCCTGGACGGCCATGACTTCATCGCCATTGGCATAGCGCACGACGAAATTCGCAAATTTATCGAGTTTGGTTTCGCGGGCGTTTGCCACGATCAGCGTTGCACCGCGATCTGCAGCCTGCTTGACGCGCAACCACCAGATGGGTGCTTCTTCATATAAGTCAGATGCGACCACTAGAATGGCATCGCCCTGTCCCATGTCGGAGAAATTCGTCCCCTGCCCCACGCCAACACTTGCAACCAGGTCACCACCACCCATGTCTGTGTAGAGCACGGCTGCCCCACCCAGTCCATCGGCCAGGGATTTCAGGTTGAACAGGTCTTCGTTGGCGAGACGGCCAGATGCCAGAACAACTGCATTACTGCCAGCATCTTTCAGCTTTTCAGCGACCAGCTTGGTTGCGGCATCCCATGAAGATTCTTTACCGGTAACGAGCGGCTTCCCCAGACGCTCTTTGCTCTCAGCATAGTGATAGGCAAAGCGGCCTTTGTCGCAAATCCAGGTTTCGTTGACCTGTTCGTTCTGGCGTGGCATCACGCGCTTGATAACCACTTTGCCTTCTGCTTTGGCTTCGCGACGGGTATTGAAAGTCACGTTGCAACCAACCGGGCATTGCCCGCAGATAGAGGCGGCAGCCTTCAATTCCCAGGGGCGCGCCCCGAAACGGAAGTCGGCTGTCGTCAGCGCCCCAACGGGACAGATGTCGGTGGTGTTGCCAGAGAAAACGGAATCAAACCCGGGGTCCGAAACTGTGATAATCTCGCTGCCGCGGCCACGCTCATTGATGGCAAGCACGGCTTCGCCAGCCACTTCATCCTGGAAGCGTACGCAACGCCCACACAAGATGCAACGCTCGCGGTCGAGGAAGATCAGGTCGCCCAGTGGGACGTGTTTATCCATTTTGAGTTTGTCATCGAACAGAAAACGGCTCTTGCCCGGGCCATGTTCCATGGTCAGGTTCTGCAATGGGCATTCGCCACCTTTATCGCAGATCGGGCAATCCAGCGGGTGGGATGTGAGCAGGAATTCAATGATGTCTTTCTGCTCTTTCTTGGCCTTCTCAGATTGTGTCAATACTGCCATGCCTTCGGAAACGGTGTTGGTGCAGGCCGTTTCGAGCTTTGGCCAAAATTGCAGTTTCGGGGAACCATCTTCGTCGAGGACGGGTTCGCCAGTAGCCCGGTCGACCATCGGACGACCGACCTCAACCAGGCACATGCGGCACATCCCCGCCGGTTCCATCTTGGGATGGTAGCAAAAGACGGGAATATCGATGCCGGCCTTCTTGGCCGCATCTACGATCAGTGTTCCATCGGGAACTGTGACTTGTACACCGTCAATCGTTAGAGTAACTTGTTTCGTCATATCAGCTTCCTATTTCCTCACCGGCAGTTTGAAATCTTGTGGGAAGCGTTCGATACCAGTAACAACTGCCATGGTGGCAAATTCACCCAGCGCGCACAGGCACTTATTTTGCATCTGTTTGGCAACGTTTTGGAGAAGTTCAACATCTTCTGGCGTCCCTTCATCACTGCGGATGCGCTCAATGACGCTCTGCATCCAGTAGTTGCCTTCGCGGCAGGGGGTGCACTTGCCACAGGATTCGTGTTTGAAGAAGTGGATGGTCTTGTTGATGACCCAGTCGATTGAGATGGTGTCGTCGATGACGATAACGGAAGCAGACCCGAGGTCCGCGCCGAGATCGCGCACGGAAGCATAGTCCATCGGGGTGTCGAGGGCTTTGTCATCCACATCAATCAAAGATGATGACGCACCTGCCGCCATAATGGCCTTGACCGGACGCCCGTCCAGGATACCGCCGCCATGCTCATAGATCAACTCGCGGAAGGTCGCACCGAACGGGAGTTCGTAGTTACCTGGCTTGCGGACGCGTCCCGACAGCGAGAAGACTTTCACGCCCGCGCTATCGGCCGTGCCCATCGACTTGTACCAGTCCGCGCCTTTTTCAAGGATGAGCGGGACATTGGTGAGCGTTTCAACGTTGTTGACCACAGTGGGCTTGCCATACAAACCAAACGAAGGCGGAAACGGCGGACGCACACGCGGCTGCCCGCGTTTGCCCTCGAGCGATTCGAGCAGGGCCGTTTCCTCGCCGCAAATGTACGCGCCTGCGCCGAGATGTGTGTAGATTTTCAGGGAATAATCGCTGCCGAAGAGTTTCTCGCCCAGATAGCCGGCTTTTTCCATCTCTTCGATCTTCTCATCGAGAAAAGCGGCCACTTCCCAGAACTCACCGCGCAGATAAACGTAAGCCGCATTGGCGCCAACCGCGTAAGAGGAAATCGCTACACCCTCCAGGAATTGGAAGGGGTTGCTCTCCATCAGCTCGCGGTCTTTAAAAGTGCCAGGCTCGGACTCATCCGCGTTGGCGACCACGTAATGCGGCCAGTTGTTGTTGTCCATGAAGCCCCACTTCATACCGGTGGGGAAGCCCGCGCCACCACGTCCACGCAGACCGGAGTCTTTGACAATGGCGGTTACTTCTTCTGGCTTCATCTTTTTGACAGCATCTTCAAAGACTTGGAAGCCGCCGTTCTTTTTGTAAACGTCAATTTTGTTGATGTCGGGGATATCACGATGGCGCAACAGGATGTGAGTCATTACTTCACCTCCTTCTTGAAACCTTCGATCAATTCCATGGTTGTTTCAACAGTCATATTTTCGTGATATTTGATGCCATCCGATCCCTGTGTCTGGAACATGGGAGCTTTATCGCAGGCCGCCAGGCACATGACTGGCTCAACCGTGATCAGGCCGTCTGCAGTGGTGCCGCCGGGCTCGATTTCCAGTTTTTCGCACAGGTCGGCCAGAAACTTGTCCGCACCGCGCAGGGCGCAGGGCAGGTCGGTGCAGACCTGGATACGCAGCGCCCCTTCTGGCTTGTCGTGATAGAGCGTGTAAAAGCCAATAAGAGAAGCAACTTCGGTCTCTGTAATATCCACCAAAGCAGCAATATCTTGCATGGCATGGCGGTCAACAAAGCCTTCTTCTCGCTGCGCCATATACAGTAATGGCATAACCGCCGATCGTTTCTGTTCCGGCGGATATTTCGCTAGAATCTTTTCTACTTCCTTGGGATACTTTTCTACCAAACTCATCTGTCAATATCTCCCAGGACAAAGTCAATTGAACCAATGATGGCAATCAGGTCAGCTACCAGATGCCCCTTGGACAACTCAGACAACACAGCCAGGTTATCAAAGGAGGGGGTGCGCATGTGTACGCGGTAGGGCTTGGGGCCACCATCACCTTCAAGGTAGACACCTAGTTCGCCGCGCGGACCTTCAACTGCTTCGTAGATGCTCGCTTTGGGGGCATCAAAGCCCTCAGTCCACAACTTGAAGTGATGGATGAGCGCTTCCATGCTGGTACCAATCTCGGAACGCGGCGGCGGGACAAACTTGCGGTTGTCGCTGCGCACCGGGCCCATCGGCAACTTATCCAATGCCTGCTCTACGATCTTCAATGATTCGCGCATCTCCTGCACACGGACGAGATAACGAGCGTAGTTATCACCTTCGGTGCGGACTGGCACTTCGAAGTCATATTGCTCATAGCCCATATAAGGCCGCTGTTTGCGTAAATCCCAGTCTACGCCGCTGGCACGCAAAATCGGGCCGGTTACGCTGTAGCTGAGGGCGGTTTCCTTCGTCAGGTAACCGATACCAAGCAGACGGTCGAGAAGTAGCGGGTTTTTTGTCAACAGGGCTTCGTATTCGTCAATCCGTTTCGGGAACAACTTGATAAAGTCCCGGACGGCAGTTTCAAACTCAACCGGCACATCGCGCCAGACACCTCCGGGACGAATATAGGTGGTCATCATGCGTTGGCCTGATACCAGTTCGAAAATGTCTAAGATTATTTCACGCTCACGGAAAGCGTACATGAACATCGACATGGCAGCCAGATCAAGCGCGTGTGTACCGATCCACACCAGGTGCGAAGAGAGACGCTGGAGCTCTGTCAGAATAACGCGTAACGCCTGGGCGCGGGGCGGAACATCCAGATCAACCAGTTTTTCAACAGCCATACAATAAGCCAGGTTGTTTCCGATCGTATTCATATAATCAAGGCGATCGGTCATCACTTCGGCCTTCTGGTAAGTTTTGGCTTCCATATTCTTTTCGATACCGGTATGCAGGAAGCCAACATCTGGGATGCAGTTCACCACAATCTCGCCGTCCAACTCCAGCAGCAAACGCAGCACACCATGTGTCGCTGGGTGCTGCGGACCCATGTTGAGCAGCATGGTCTCGCCTTCGATGGCGCGGTCTGAAACCAGATGTTTCAGTTCATCAACGGTTACTTCTTCTAACTGAGCCATAACTATTCCTTCGCGTAGGGCTTGCGCAGGTCAATTTCATCGAAGTTGAAAGTGAATTGCGGCTCTTCATAGCCCAACGGGTAATCTTTACGCAGCGGATGGCCTTCCCAATCCTGGGGCATCAAAATTCGACGGGGATCAGGATGACCATCAAAATGGATACCGAACATATCCCAAAGTTCGCGCTCACGCCAGTTAGCAGACGCAAAAACACCGCTCACGGTCGGGACCACAGGGCTGGTCGCCGCTAACGGAACGCGTACCTGTAATGAGAGG
>Ga0209536_100017183_pt1 | contig 10258 bp, 8 predicted proteins | sample DeeMarSeWOR28_12_FD_187461 | JGI IMG/M metagenome (GOLD analysis project Ga0209536, IMG submission 187461) | Marine sediment microbial communities from White Oak River estuary, North Carolina - WOR-2-8_12 (SPAdes) (version 2) | ecosystem: Environmental > Aquatic > Marine > Intertidal zone >... | reverse complement strand
TTTATACCCTTGTCCCTGGCCTCAGGTATGAGTTCCAATACCCTAAAATTATCATCCCATCTCTGTGCCATGGTAACAATCTTGACAATATCACCGCACGCGGAGACACTGTCCTCGAAAACTTTTTCCAGGTCCCGGCGAGAAGGAGTACAGTCATTAATATGGGTGGAGACGATAATTCTGCTTTCTCCCTTGGAATTAAATATCCTTTCCCTGCACTTCCGGGGCATACTAAACTCAACATCTATTAGTTCCGCGCCTTCTTTAACGGCAGATATTAAATAATCTGCCACGGCGTCCGGATCTATCTTGCCCCTCCCCCCTTCCTTGTCAGAACGGTAAGTTATGAGTAATGGTTTGACGGCAGCCCGTATAATCGGGCCAAGTTCGAAGGAGTCCATCAAATCCAGACGTATCTCCATGATATCGGCCAGCGGAGCCGCTTCGGTCATCTTTTTAAACGCGTCTTCAGTATTTTTTGCTATAATGGGGATACATAACATAAGTAATTTCCAAATAAATTCCACAGAAGATATACTAATGACCAGTTGGCTTATTAAAAATAAAATTAAAGAGTATCTTTGAAAATTTTCGATTATTACCGTTCTATAATTCAGAATACAATAACAAGCTTGAAAAAGTAGAAATCCTACTAGTATATGTAAGACAATTTTGTCTATAGCTATTATATCAAGAAGCAGAAATATTGCTAATAATACTATTTCTAAGGTATAATCACTGATTAGATCTAGTGGTTTTTTCACAATCCATCGTTTTATTAATAAGTGTATGAACACTGGGATGAGGAGGAGAATTGGGAGAATTTCAGGTTTTAAATACCCATAAAAGACTGAAAATGATACAGTTAGAATTCCTAAATAACTAGCCATTTTCCCTAGTTCTATAATTCTTTTATACTGATCAATGAATGCTACATGGGGTAAAATCTTTTGGAGTCCTAGATATATACTAGGAAACGAGACTAAGAGGATCGATACCAGCAAGACATTTGAGTTACCTAAAATATAGGGGGAGAAAAAAATTGCTGGGATCAGTAACATTTCTCCTATGAATAGAAGAAGGTCTTTCATCCTTATAGTAAAAATAAAAACTATAACTGTGGTTAAGTACACTAAAGATGTGTATAGAAGAGGGTCAAGAGGGATTAACCATTGTAATAGGTAAAGTGAGGATAAAATCATGATAATTAAAGATATTGAAAAAGTTGGGTTGAAATATCGCATATAATAGAGTAAAGCTATGCTTAAATTAATTAACATCAGTAAGATGAACAGTACTACAGGTTCTAGCCCTATTTGAAAAAAAATGCTTGTTTCTACAAGCCCTAGACTGAGTGTGAGGAGATTCACCCAAAGAAGTAAGATTATCCCAAAAGAGAGCCATTGATCTAGAGTATTTTTTTTCTGGATAAAACCTAGTCTAACGACAAATGTCTTCGCAAAAAGGAGGAGAATGCTAATTAGTACAAAAATATCAAATAAGTATCCTTCAATGGGGGGAATTTGAATCCCTTCGATCACGTCCTTTGGGAGGAACAATAATATCGTGAATGCAACTGCTGCTATAAGACTTAATACTCCCAAAATCATGATTATCTTCGAAAAATTCTTTCGTGTGGAATTCAATAATTCTAGAGTGGTATCAGTTAGTGATTTGACTACTCGATCTTGAATAAGTTCTTGATCAATTTCTTCAGAGGGGATTGATGATTGGAGATCGTCAGTAGAGATATCTTTAGCTATCGTTACTTCTGGTTTAACCAAAAGGCTATCCAAAAGGCGATATCCACAATAAGGGCAATATTTTGCTCGAATCACCACTTTCTTGTGGCACTGTGGACAAGAAATTGTCTCTTCTTCAACCATTCAATTCTTCCTCATTTTTTAAAACTGGTGGAGGATGTGGTTCACCAGTAGTGTCAGGAGTTTCTCCTTCCTCTTCGATTCCAATCGAAGACATTTTTCCCAGAAGATCTGTAATTCTTTTAGGAGGATATCTAGTAATAACCACCACTCCCAGAAGAATGCCAATTGCTATTATATACACTATTCCTTGAGGTAATCGTCTATCAGAACCAATAGTGTAGTAAATTGAACCAGTTGCATCAATTGTTGTTTGTAACACTTTTAGAGTCAATTGAACTGATGTTCGACCCACTTGAGCAGTTGGCTTTAAAGATAGCTGTAGATCTAAAGTGTTATCTGATGTAGTTATATTATATGGAATTAAGTCATCTCCAGAGATATAAAGAGTATAATTCAAATTTCCTGGATTAGCAATTTTGAGTTCTACTTCTAATTTGTCTCCTATTGATACCTGTGTAGGTAGTATCCCTTTTATTATATGAAGAGAATTATGTCGTTGCCATAATCTAATCACATTTCCCAACAAACTAGTAACCTGTAAAGGATCTCCATCTCTATCTCCAGAAAGATAAAACAACTGGTTATTGAACATCAAATATTGGTCAATGAAGGAATTACTACGAACATAGATGCTTCTCAGAATTAAGTCTGTCGGATAATATTTCAATAACCAAGTGGTAAGCACACAAGCCAAACTATTTCCTATAAGACTTTTTCCTTGTACAGCTAATAACCCATCCTCTACAACATCAAAAAATCCCCCAAACCCTGGATCCCAAAGATAGGTATAAAGAAAATCAAATATTACTCGACTACGAGTAAGATATTTACTCTCTGAAGTAGCCTCATAGAGCATTAAATTGGTTATTCCGTAAAGTGCATTCGTTCTGAGTCTGTGAATTTCATCTGTAGCATTATCTACTGGATTTAAGATATTTGCTATTCCTCCTTCTTTTAGTGCTTGTTCATGGAGAATTTCTACAATCTGACGGATGTTGGTTAGTTCCAGTGGTGACCCGAAGCTCGATGAAAGGGAGAGACTTGCCCAAATTGTCCAACAGATATGTTCGACTAGTTGTAATTTGTTCCGTGTATAGTATGTGGTATTAAAAATAAAAAGTGAATCAGTCCATGGATTGGTTAGCAATTCTTCTGATATAAAATTCCGTGTGGAATTGAAAAGGGCTAGGAATTCAGGTTTAAGTAATGCATCAGCATCAAGATAGGTGTAGCTTAAGGAAAGCGCAAGAAGCATGAGAAATTGTTCATGAGTAAATTTTCGACTCTTGACGTAGCTACTATCCTCCTTAACGAAGTCATAAGACACCACCCAGCCACGATGGTCACTTGTATAAACCTCACTGAAGTATTTTGTACTTGTTGCCATAATTTGATTCGCCATTGCTACCAACTGATCATTACCTCCTGCTTGATATTCTTGAAAAAGGGTAGCAGCAAGAAGTGTGTTAGCCATTAAGTCAATGATCTTGGAATTTTCCTCTGACTCAAATGCACCTGATAAATGCTCAAACTGATTTTTTAAAGCATTCTTTTGGTGATCAAAATATCCAGAAAATGACTGGTGAGTATCATTAGTTCCTTTTACTGTCATTGGATTTGATGTAAAAATGAGAATTATAATCACTAGGACAGAGAAGTATACTTTCCACTCTTTCATTTCCTTTTCCTCCATTTTCGTTGCACTAATGCAAACAGTATTATTGTGATGATTCCAATCACAGCGGGATACGAACTAGCACCTGCATACTTGTCCTCTGGCGGTCCTGTTGTCAGAGCAGTAGTTGTTTCAGGAGGAGGGGGTAATTCCTCCTCAAAAATAGGCCGTTTCCTATCCTGTGGACCTGCAAAAATAACAGGTGCATAATAACTTGCATTAGCAAACTGGGGGTAAGTACCTCCTTTCCATGAGGCTTGAATAGCTAGATCTGTGAGAAAAACATCAAAGGATAAACCAATGATGTAGGTATCAGGATCAAGTATTTGAAGGTCATATAAAAGATCGGATGATTGGAAAGGTATTCTGAATTCTAGCATAGAATACTCAGTATCAAATACACTGAAGAAACGAACCGCTGCATAAAAATTCCTTTCATTTAGGTCTGTATAGGCAGTAGGATCATTCTGCAAATAAAACTTATCAGAATAGTTGAATGAAAAAGTATTAGAAATATTATAAATTATTATTTCCTTGGCATCTTCTGCCCAAATTCGATCAGAGTCAACATCAAAATTTAATCTCCAAGTCATATTTTCAGAAAGTCTTTCAGTAACCATTATTCCTACAAACATGTAGGTTTCATCATTTTTAACGTATAGAGATCCTGTAAAGTTCAATAGAGTGAAATCTACTTTTCCTGCTTCTGACCAATCTACAGTAACAGAATTAGACCCAAAATCATAAGTATTCCAGTATGAATTGATATAAATAGTATTTCCTAAGACAGGCGTCAATATAATACCGATAGATAAGCAGATTACAAAGCTATTACCCCATACATGCTTCATGGAAGGTTGTTTCATTTTTTTTTACCCCTTTATTTTTACTAATCATATAATTGTTGCATTTTCTTCAAGAAGTTACTCATCTTTATTTGCGAAAACGAGCTTCATCAATGTTTATAAATGTTACGATCTGATGAGCTATGTTGATCATTAATCAAAGATAAGTAGAATTTCCTAAAAAGTAATTTAAATGCCTTGTATATTAGTAATTTGATCGAATATTTCTATCAAAGAATAGTAGGAAACCTAATTAATTTTCGATAAACAATGATATCTAAAATTTACGAGATAACTAGGCATCCCTTAATAATAGAGTTATTATTAATTTAAAGGGGTTTTAAATTGGTTACTGCTATTAGTTTCTTGCTTAATTTCAAAATGAAAATTTTCAGTACAGGAGCTAATTCGAAAAATGAAAATATTTGAAAATATCAGAATCATTGATGTATCACATTTCATTTCTGGCCCATGGGCAACCACTTTTTTTGCTCATCAAGGTGCTGATGTTATTAAAGTCGAACCTCCCCCTTTTGGAGATTCTTTTCGTATGTTTTCCTTTTTTGACAAGGAAATTTTTCCTCTTTTTTCAATGTTAAATAATAATAAACGGTCTATTACATTAAATTTAAGGAAATCTGAAGCTCAACAGATCTTTAAGAAGCTTGTAAAAATCTCTGATGTTGTGGTTGATAATTTAATAGTAGGATCAATGGAAAGATGGAACCTTGGATATCAACAATTGAAAGAAATTAATCCCAGTCTCATCTATATGTCAATTAGTGGTTTTGGGAGAACAGGAATAGATCAATATGTATCCAAACCAGCTTTTGACCTTATCGCTCAGGCATCTAGTGGACTCCTAGACGCAATGAGTGTTAACGAAGCACCCGGTATTCCCATTGCAGACTATAGTACAGGAAACGTTGCTGCATTGGCAATTGCATCAGCACTATATCATAAAGAACATACAGGAGAAGGACAGCTTATAGATCTTTCAATGCAGGACTTGATGTATGCAATGAATATTCGAGCTCATGCACGAGAATTTCTAACCCGTGCATCAAAATTGCGTGATATGACACGGATCTTACCAATCTATAATCAATATCCTACAAAAGATGGTAAGAAAATAGCTATTGTGGTCCTTACTGAACCTCAATGGTACCGTTTCTGTGAAAAACTAATAAAAAGACCCGAATTAATAGATGATAAACGATTCAACTCACCTATCAAAAGATTTGACTATATTGAGGTACTAGATGAAATTGTTACTGCTTACACATCGCAAAAAACACAACAGGAAGCTATTCAAGAACTCGAAAGTCAAAGGATACCCTGTGGACAGGTTCAAACAATAGATGATGTCAGGGATCATCCTCAGCTGAAAGCACGAGGAACGCTTAATAATTCATTTGATTTTTCAAAATATGATGTATTAAAAGCCACAATGACTAATCCGATAATTAGGTATAGTAAAACACCAGGTGAGCTCACTAATATAGCTCCAGAACTCAGCTTTCACACTAAAGAAATCTTATGCGATTTATTAGGATATAGTGAAGAAGATCTGAGTAAATTAAGAGGAGAAGATGTAATCTAAATTCAATATTTTATCCACTTATTCAAGAAATCTTAAGTTTCCAACTAAATTTTGAAAATGAGTGTTCTTGTGACAACCTTTAATAATCGTTACTTCAATAGAAACAGGAATTAAAATCCTTTCAACAGATACCAAGGGAATAAAATGTCCTTTCTGATGAAAATTGTCGTTTTAGGAGAACAAAATGTTGGAAAACGAAGTTTAATCGATAGGGTTTTTTATCCAAGGTATTCTAGGAAAACAAAGGTTATGAATGCAGAATGGGTTGCTGCTGGCTTTTCTTCTACCATATATGAAAGAAAAATTGGATTACACCTCATTAAATTTCAGGTTTGGATTTTAAATCCAATATTATCAAAAAAAAGACAACTAGTAATTTTCTTAGAAAAATCTAAAATTAATACACTAGGGGGATTCTATTGTTTTGGTGCAATGGGTGCTATCGTTGTATTCGACATAACCAATAAACAATCGTTTAGGAATGTTCAACGATGGATCAAACTAGTTTGGAAAAATAATGGAAGGGGGTTGATTCCAATAACAATCGTTGAAAGCAAAATTGACTTACGTGAATCTAACATTTTTTCTATTTCTAGTGAAAAAGGACTGGAATTGGCTGAAAAATTTACCAAACAAACGCTAGCCTTCGATTTCAGAGTTAATTACAAAGAAGCTTCAGTTAATGGCAAAACAATGGATTTTGGAGAAATCTTCCAGGAATTAGGTCAGTTTTATATTGAATCCATCAATTTATAAATTACCCTAATACGCTTTAGCCTTATTGATTCATTATTCCTGTTTTTTAAGAGATTCTGTGAAATAATTTATTTCTATTTAGCTAAAGAATGTCTATTATTGAGATGTTTTCTTCCTTTTGTGTAATACGGATATTTTCTCCTACTACAATTACCTCATTCTGAATCTTTTTATACTGATTAGGTTGAATTCAATTGTTTTTGATTATACTTTTCAGATAGAAGATATTTCAATATTACAGAATGAAAGAAAAATGCTAGAAATGAAAGAAGAACGGTCTCCTCTGAAATTAATTGATGGAGGGGGTATTTTAGAATCTCTTCAAGCAATTATCCTTTTTATAATACCGATCTTACTTATTTTACCCTTTGTTATTCTTAGAATCATAGAAATTACTCTTGCTAATTATATAATCTATACTGTTTATATTCTTGGTACGATAGTCTTACTTAAAATTAATAGTAGAAAGCTTCAGGATATTGGTATTTCAACCAAAGGGCTTGGTGAAAGTTTGGGTAGTTCCCTTCTCTTTGTATCTATTTTAATCATTATCTTAGTAGTTAGAGAAGGTATGCAAGTCACCCCAGAATTGACATTGTGGACTATAATCGAACAAGTGATTTATAATTTTCTTTTTAGTGGTCTTGGCCAAGAAATACTCTTTAGAGGATTGATGTTCTTTTCTATCTGGAGATGGAAAGGATGGAAAGTAGCCCTGGTAATTACGTCAGTTCTTTTCGGGTTTGTTCACATTACAAAGGGATTAAGTTATATTTTTGGAACAATGATTTATGGATTTGTTTATGGGTTTTTAGTTTATCAATCTAAAAATATAATTGGTCCTACTGTTGCACATGGTCTCTATAACTTTCTATTAGGATTTTTATTAAGCTAAATAGCTTTATGATGTCATCCGATTTCGGAGCATATTCGCAAGAGACATATTCCAAGTCTTCCAGACATAGAGACAGGTTGAAAAGAATACACACAAAATAATTATTCCTATAACTATTCCCCAGATCTCCAGAGGTACTTCTACTGGGATGTACCAATTCGGGATTAAATAAGTATATATAGGTTTTAGAATAGTTAAACTGATCGGGATACCTATTAAAAGCCCAGCTATTCCGTACATAAGATTTTCGACAAAAATAATCTTGAGAATCGTTCTACGTTTGGCTCCTAATGCACGTAACGCTAAAAACTCCAATTCACGGCCTAACAGGGCTAATGACATACTTGAGAAGGAGAATAGAACAAGTGTTCCAAGCCCCAGTGCAGCAACCACAATCAGAATGGCGAAAGATGCTTCGACAATTTGTTTGATTCCTTTGAGGGTTTCATTGGTCTCAATATAGGCATACGGTTGGAGAAATTCTTGGATTAAGTTTTGGATTTCTGTTTTCTCCTCGTTTGCAATGGATATTTTCAATTAAAAGCAAATACAAAGAAAAAAGATCTATTCTGTTTTTATTAGGTTTAATTCTTCTTGTTGCTCAACTCTGGGTAGTGGGATCTTTTGTTTACATTATTAATCCAATTTTTTAAGAATGGTCATCAACTCCTATTCCATTATGGATTAGATGGGTAGGGTTAATTCTTACAGTCCTAGGAATATATGTTGAAAGTTTGACGCAGTTTTATCTAGGTAGAAATTTCTCCACTCTGTTGTACATATGTAAAGAACAATCTTTGATAACAACAGGTCCCTATCGATATGTTAGACATCCATGTATACAGCTTTGATCACTGTAGGTGTTGGATTGTCTCTTCTATAAGCGAACTGGTATTTTGGAATACCTTTTATAGCAACTATTGTAGTAATCATTTTTAGAATTAATAAAGAAGAGGAAGTGTTGATTGAAAAATTTGGGGAGGAATATATCCAATATATGAAAATTACTAAGCGATTTATTCCATTTTTCCTATAAAGAATCTTCAAAACAGAAAGTTTAGACTCTAAGTCGAAAGTATGAAGGAAAAACGAATTGTATTGAAATGATAGGAAAAAGGAGATTGTTTGTATAGATGAATCCGTAAAAATATGACTTGCTTAATCTAATTTAAAATCATCGGGGCACCGATTAAGGTAAAATCTTCTGAAATTTTTGATATTTCACGCCGTAACCCATTAAGATAGTCTTCATTCTTCCATTGTTTGGGGAAAATCTCCAAAAGATTCGGTTTGATTCTCCGAATACCTGGAATGTTCTCTTCATATGTTGTATTGGTGGATTCTATAGCAATTTCATTCACAAATATTTCATTATAAAATTCACACATGAGAACTCTCATTGGTGAAGGATCATAATAAAATTCTTCATATTTCTCCGTTGCCTTCCTCAACATAACTAATGGTTCTTTTAATGGCATAATGAGCTGTGTAAGCAATCTACCCCGTGCAAAAACTTGGCGACTCTGTCCCGTGTAATTCTCTTGAATTTGCAATGTAGTAAAAGAGAAATCTACTAGATTTTCGCTAGCAATCATAAAACTATTTAAAGGAGGAAATAAAAATGGTTCAGTATTAAAGTGATTATCAAGCCATTTTTTCTCTGGAATGACAAGGCCAGTTAAATATCTGAAATCTGTGGATATAATTTTCTCTTTTAATGAAAATTTGGTATAATATATTCCTATTCCATGAAGTAATAGATATGAATATCTATAAAGAATTAAACGTGAAAAATCCACAGGAATAAAGATGACACTGGATTTTTCAATAGACTTTATGGTTTTATTTTTGTAAATCCATTTAAAATCTGATAGTTTATCAGGATCAGCAAAAGAAATCCAATCTGGTATCACGATTAATGATCTTAGCATTCCTAAAGGTTTTTTTCTCATATTGACTCAACCTTTTTAGAAATATATACTTAATTAAAAAGTTTAGAGCTGATTAAGTGGATAGATCCCCTTTTGATTTATCTTTTTCCTATCACTCAAAGCCAAGTATGATAATTTATATTTAATTTCATTCATTATAATTTTAACCAAAGGCAATAAAATCCAATTAAGCTAAAATTCTAATTATAGAAAAGGAAAATGATTTTTAATTTTAGAAAAGTTCAGATCAAGCTTCAATAGTATTTATGGACAAATGAATGAATGTCTTACCAGATGTCAGGGCAATTATAACCTTTCGACGAGCTTCCTGCAGAATTCTCCATAAAGTACCACGAGAAACACGCATTTTTTCAGCAGCTTGCTCTTGGGTTAAATTTTCCTTATCCACAAGCAATAGTGCTTCTAATTCGACCTCTGTAAGAATTAAATCAACTTTACCTTCAGAGGATTCCCAACTTCGTCCAATATATGGTTGTATCCGTGGTCTACCTCCTCTAAATCGTCTTCCTCTACCAGCTCCACGCCCCCTACCAGAATGAGGATCTGTAATTATAAACACACTCCATTGCGATTTTTGAGTTTTTTTGTAGCTAATTCTGAGCGGATGCAAAAAACTCTATATAATATCTCAAACGTATCTAGTTAT
>Ga0209536_100017182_pt1 | contig 10258 bp, 8 predicted proteins | sample DeeMarSeWOR28_12_FD_187461 | JGI IMG/M metagenome (GOLD analysis project Ga0209536, IMG submission 187461) | Marine sediment microbial communities from White Oak River estuary, North Carolina - WOR-2-8_12 (SPAdes) (version 2) | ecosystem: Environmental > Aquatic > Marine > Intertidal zone >... | reverse complement strand
GTTGATCACCTCTAGCACTTCTTCATCGGTAAAGGGGTTGTGAAGCGCCTCAAACTGCCCTCTGGCCTGGTCCAGGGTCAGACCTTTGTCAAGCCACGCCAGAAGGTCCAAACCCTCCAACGGCAGCTCTAGGTACTGATCGTCCCGGCCAATAATGACCACGCCGTTCTCAAATTGCTTGGACAGAGGGCGTAGGCAAATCTTGCTGTCGAGTGATATGGGAGGTACCGCAACTACAGACATCAACGCGCCTCACATTGCTTGGGGCCAAAAGGCGTTCTTCTTTGGGACCCTCCGCCAGGGCAGAAGTCTTTCAGGTTGCGCAGGTTCTCCTGACCCAGGGTTGTTGAATCAAAATCTAGTTACTGACCAACAACATTGGTCCAGTAGTAATCACGCTGTTTCGCCTGGCATTTGCTAAATAGAGGGGTAAGGCAGTTCCCGAAGACCAAAAAAGAATACCCCTAAATTGTAGCATAAAGCAGGCTCCAAAGGTGGCTCTGAAATAGGCTCATAAGGCAAGAAAGTTAGAAATCGGTTAGAAAGCGACTGGATGTAGAATTTCGCCCTAACTCAACTCCATGGTTGGCCTCACCGTCAGACCAACGTATAATAGCAGGCAGGGTACAGAGCCATACGCGTCCTCAAGCATGCGCCTGGATCTAGGAGAACCGAGGTGAATATCCTACTGCTGGAACCCTACTATACAGGCTCACATGCCGCGTGGGCTGCTGGCTATGCGACTCACAGCCGGCATCGGGTGACGGTACTATCCATGCCCGGCCGCTTTTGGAAGTGGCGCATGCACGGGGGGGCGGTTACCCTGGCCCGCCGGTTCCTGGCGATGGAGACCACGCCGGATCTGATCCTGGCTACGGACATGCTCGATTTGACCACCTTCCTGGCACTCACCCGCTATCGTACCTTTCGGCTCCCGATTGCTATCTACTTCCATGAGAACCAACTCAGTTATCCGTGGTCGCCTACTGACCGGGACGTGAGGCAGAGGCGTAACCTTCACTATGGGTTCGTCAACTACGCCAGCGCGCTGGCCGCCGACGCGGTGTTCTTCAACTCGCAGTATCACAGGGACTCTTTTCTTGACGAGCTACCCCGACTGCTCAAGCACTTCCCCGACCACAACGAACTCGACACAGTGGAGGTGCTGCGCACTAAGAGCGAAGTTCTGCCACTGGGCCTCGACCTGCGCCGCTTTGACGCTTTTCGACCTGATCGCAAGCATCCGAACCTGGGCTCACGGCCCCTGGTTCTCTGGAACCACCGCTGGGAATACGACAAAAACCCACAGGAATTTTTTGAGGCGTTACACGCGCTGGTCGCGCGGGAATTGGATTTTGGCTTGATCATCCTGGGCGAGCGGTTCCGAAAACAACCGACAGAGTTCAGTGAGGCGCGCCAGCAACTGGGCGAACGGGTGCGTCACTTTGGCTATGTACGCGATTTCGCTGACTACGCACGTTGGCTATGGCAGGCTGACGTGCTACCCGTTGCCTCTCACCACGACTTTTTTGGGGCAAGTGTTGTGGAGGCGATTTACTGTGGGTGTTTCCCCCTCCTCCCCGGGCGACTGAGCTACCCAGAGCTGATTCCCACGGAATACCATCACCTGTGCTTCTACCAGGATTTCGATGACCTGGTAGATCGGCTGGAATCGGCCATTCAAAATCTCGACCATGTGCGCCAGGTCGGCTTACAGGACGCCGTCGCCCGCTTCGACTGGTCTGTGATGGCCCCCGCTTACGACGACCGACTGGAAAGAGTAGCCAGCAGAGAGAAGAGGACTGCGTTAACGTAACTCTATTGCTTTGCTAACGCAACTCTAACGCACCGCATGCGTTTCTCTAACACTAGACTGATATAATGCGGTCAACAAGTCAATCGATAAATAACTAATAAACTGAGATAAATCAGAGGAGGTAAGTTAAGATGGCTAGCATTGTTCGATGGACCCCGTTTGAGGAGATGGTTTCGCTACGCGAGGCAATGGATCGGCTCTTCGATGAGGGCTTTGTTCGATCGTATCGGTCCAATGCCGGTACCAATGGAAGTGTGGCTATGGCGCGGCTGCCGATTGATCTGTATGAGACGGATGATCAACTGACTCTCAAGGCACGTCTGGCCGGCATCAACCCGGAGGATGTAGACATCACCATCGAGGACGGCGACTTGGTCATTAAGGCCGAGCTGCGCAGCGATGCTGCATTGGATGAGGCAAAGGACTGGAGTTGGTACCGCCACGAACTTTATCACGGGGCGGTAGGACGTCGCATCAGCCTGCCCACGTTGGTACAGTCTGACAAGGTTGAGGCTACCTTCCGCAACGGCGAACTGACGCTGGTGCTGCCTAAGGCCGAAGAGGTGAAGCCGCGCAGCATCCAGGTCAAAGCCACCAAATAAGTCTGTAGGCTACCGCATTGCTAAGAGGGCTCTCACTGAGGGCCCTCTTTTCTACGTTTTACTGGTCTCTGACCGCGTTCACCACACACCCCGCTGCACGCTCAACGTCACCATCGCTGGTATCCACGACGATGTGGTCGTGCTGAATAGGCTCGGACCGACGGCGCATACGCACGTACACATCCCAGTCGGCGTCAGAGTAGTCTTTTTGGGCAGGGACGGCAGGGTGTGTGCGGCGGCGTGGCGCCAGTCGCTCGCGTACCACATCATCACTGGCGGTGACCTCGACCACCACCAGACACGCCCCGCTTCGCGCTGCTAGGCGATAGATCAACCCCCGGTGATATTCATAGAGATTAGTAGCATCGTATACGACGTGATAATAGTGGCGCAAATACCAGCCGATGAGGATGTGGCATACCTGGTGCACGCGCTGGCTTTCCTGGCCCGTATAGGCTGGTCGAGCAAATAGCTTCTGACGCACCCGGTCCGATTCGACGACGACTGCTGGTAGCCCATCGGCCAATCGGCGGGCCAGCGTGGTTTTTCCTGTGCCCGGTAGACCGCACAGCATAACCAGCGCCGACTGACCTGGCGCTGGAGATGGGACAGTCAGGGTGGTCTTTGCAGCAGCCACCGCTGCCCCTAAGTCAAAAGAAGTGTCTTCTTGCATAGCTCCCACTACACGACGAAGATTATACTCTAGGTCGGACAGAATAAAAAGAAGCTAGAGAAAGCCCAAGGGGGGCAGGTCCCTGGTAAAACAGCATCCTGACCTCGGATAAGCGCGGCAATGCATCCCTGCACCACTACTGGCGCATTTCGATGGCACGAAGGAAAAGGGCTAAACGCTTGGACAAAGGCCCATTCTGAGGTACAATACATCTACCCCCACATTAGGTTGGGTGATCCATGAGTGAACCGGTCATCTTCAACAATCGATATCAAATCCTGGCCGAACTTGGCGAGGGTGGTTTGGCTGAGGTCTATCGGGCTCAAGATGTAGCTTTGGGACGTCTGGTGGCTGTGAAGGCGCTGCGCCGCGAGTACGTCGTAGACCCTGCCTTCTTGGTGCGCTTTCACCGAGAGGCGCAGAGCGCTGCCAGTCTCACTCATCCCAACATCGTGGCTGTGTATGACTTTGGTCAAGACCTGGGCCGACCCTACATTGTGATGGAATACGTGCCGGGTCGCGACTTGCGGACCGTATTGCAAGAGGGGGGAGCGCTATCTGTAGAGCAGGCGGTGGATATCGCTGTGCAAGTCTGCGCGGCCGTTGGCTACGCCCATCGGGCGGGACTGGTGCATGGTGATATGAAGCCAGGCAACATCCTCATCACCCCCGATGGTCGGGCCAAAGTGGTGGACTTTGGCTTAGCTCGTGCCTTGGGCGAGTCAGCGATGGACGAGGAAGGTGAACTGGTATGGGGCACACCGGCCTATTTCGCCCCCGAGCAGGCGGCCGGTGACCGGGTGGTTCCCGCCACCGACGTGTACGCCATCGGGGTCATTCTATACGAGATGTTGACTGGGCAGCTTCCCTTCACCGGCTCGGACTCTGAGGTCGCTCGCAAACACCTATATGAGACTCACGTCCCGGCCGACCAGGTTAATACCCGCATCCCACACCGATTGGCGCGCATCATCGATGTAGCCCTTAACAAGCAACCGGGCGAACGTTTTCGTACTGCCGATCAAATGCGTCAGGCGCTGGCGGAATACCGCCAAAGCGGAGAGGGACAGACCGGCTATCATGCCCTCCCGGTCGCACCAGTTTCGCAAGCGACCTCGCCCCCACCCGAGACGGCCAATGCCACAACCGCTCAACCGGCCGGTGTGGATTGGATCGGCATGACGCTTGGCTTCTTCGCTGTGATCGCCGCGCTAGGCCTGGTACCCTTATGGGCGACTGTGTATCGGTCCTATGTACAGCGTCCTATCCCGGCCAGCGTCCCTACACCGACAGCCACCCTGGCCCTCGGCCAGGTGCGTGTGCCCGACGTTATAGGTATGGAAGAAGGCGACGCACGCCAGGTACTCGAAGGCACGAACTTGGAAATGGAGCTTATCGGCCAGGCACATCATCCGACTATCCCCGCCTTTGCCATCATCGAGCAAACTGTGAGGGCAGGCGAACCGGTGACCGAAGGGACAACCATCGGTGTGGTCATCAGCCAGGGACCAGAGTTGATAGAAGTTCCGGCGGTAATAGGAAAACCGGTGGGGGAAGCACAGACCCAAATACAGTCTGTAGGGCTAATCCCCCAGACTCAGGAGACCTGGAGCGAGCAACCGCCTGGAATGGTTATTGACCAGAGTCCACCGGCCGGCTCATTGGTTCAGAGTCGCACTCTGATTGCATTGGCTATCAGCAGCGGAACGCAGGTACCGGTCGGCGCTACCCTGGAAGACAAAATACTGTTGGCCGCTTACGAATTACCGCGCCTGGATTATCGCCCGGGTGATAATTTGCTGCTGACCCTCATCTGGCAGGCCATCCAGCCGCCAAGTCAGGGTTATACCGTGTTCGTACACCTCACCCGTGCCGACGGTAGCCCCATAAGCCAGCACGATGGATTACCGGCGAACGGAACTCGCCCCACCGACACGTGGGCGCTGGGCGACCAGATCACCGACGATCACCGTTTCGACATCCCAGCCGACACACCGCCCGGCGAATATTGGCTGAGGGTGGGGATGTATGATAGTGTAGGTCGTCTGCCGGTGACGGATCCTGGTCAGGCCAGTACCACGGGTGATGTCATCGTGCTGCAATCTATCCAGGTGAATTGAGGAGCATAGCAAGGGTCATGCCTGAGAGATCTGAGCTCAACCCATCTCCCAGAGGACCTGCTGGGATTCCGATAAGCTGCATACGGCCCTCAAGGTCACGATCCTCCTCATATTCCCTCACAGGGACCTGCCCCTCATAGGGACCAGCAGGCATAATCCGTGTGATTGGGGTACTGGCAAAAAGGCAATATGTTTGGTATAATTAGGTTGGAACACGCAGTGAGTAGTAAGCAATGCGCTTGGAGGCAAATAAGTGGGTTCCGGGTTTTTTAGAAATGGTCTTGTGTATCTGTTGATTATTGTCGCCATCGCGGCCTTGATATTCAGCGTTTTTTCCGGGCCTCGACAGAGTCCGGACGTCGATATCACTCAGGTGGCGACTGATATCAAGAACAATAAGGTCAAAACTGTTACGGTGCAAGGGGATGACCTCACCATTGAATATACTGATCCCAGCATCGCGGCACGCACATCACGCAAAGAGTCAGATACTACGATCTTTGAAGCCCTCGATAACTTGGGCGTGTCCACGGCAGATCTGAAGGCTGTCGCTATTGAGATCAAGTCGCCCGGAGCCTGGGGTGACTGGGCGAACCTTCTGATCACCATCGTCCCCCTGGTGCTCTTTGGGGCCTTACTCTTTTTTATGGTCAGACAGGCTCAGGGCACCAACAACCAGGCGCTGAGCTTTGGGAAGAGTCGGGCGCGGATGTTTACCGGGGACAAGCCGACGGTCACCTTTGATGATGTGGCAGGTGCCGAGGAGGCGAAGCAGGAGTTGGCCGAGGTGGTCGAGTTCCTGCGCGAGCCGGAGAAGTTCATCTCGCTGGGGGCGCGCATACCCAAGGGGGTGCTGATGGTGGGGCCGCCGGGCTGCGGCAAGACGTTGATGGCGAAGGCGGTCTCGGGCGAGGCGGGGGTGCCCTTCTTTAGCATCTCGGGCAGTGAGTTTGTGGAGATGTTTGTGGGCGTTGGCGCCAGCCGGGTGCGGGACCTGTTTGATCAAGCGAAGCGGAACAGTCCGTGCATCGTGTTTGTGGATGAGATAGATGCGGTCGGGCGTCACCGAGGTGCGGGTCTGGGCGGCAGTCACGACGAGCGAGAGCAGACGTTGAACCAGATCCTGGTGGAGATGGATGGCTTTGACACGGACACGAACGTGATTGTGATGGCGGCGACAAACCGGCCGGACATCTTGGATCCGGCGTTATTGCGGCCTGGGCGGTTTGATAGGCGCGTGGTATTGGATCGGCCTGATTGGAATGGTCGTCAGAAGATCCTGGAAGTCCACGTGAAAGGCAAACCTATTGCCTCCGACGTGGACCTGGAGAAGATTGCTAAGGGGACCATTGGCTTTGTGGGAGCCGACATAGAGAACCTGGTGAACGAGGCTGCGATCCTGGCTGCTCGTCGCAACAAGAAGGCCATTAGCATGACCGAGTTTCAGGAGGCGGTCGAAAAGGTGATGATGGGCCCCGAACGCAAGAGCCGCGTCATCTCCGAGAAAGAGAAGGAGATCATTGCCTACCACGAAGCGGGCCATGCACTGGTGGCCCGTATGACGCCCGGCGCCGACCCGGTACAGAAGGTGAGTATCGTGGCCCGGGGTATGGCCGGGGGCTACACGCTGCTCTTGCCTGAGGATGACCGCACGCTCATCAGCAAGTCTCGTTTCCTGGCGCGGCTGGCCGTCTTTCTGGGTGGGCGCGCGGCTGAGGAGATTATGTTCGATGATATCACCACTGGTGCCAGCAGCGATTTGGAGCAAGTAACTCGGATCGCGCGAGCGATGGTTACCCAATTTGGGATGAGCAAAAAGTTGGGCCCGGTCACCTTCGGGGAAAAAGAGGAACTGGTCTTTTTGGGTAAGGAGATCGGCGAGCATCGAAACTATAGTGACGAGGTAGCCCAGGCTATCGATGAAGAGGTGCAAAGCTTGGTCGAACAAGCTTATCGTCATGCCCGCAACGCGCTCGTTCTCCAGCGCGACAAGCTTGTAGCTATCGCCGAACGCCTCAAAGAAGTAGAAACAATGGACGCCGATGAGTTCGAGGCATTCTTCGCAGACCTGCCTCCCCAGGATAAACTGGTCCTTACCCCACAGCCGGTAGCAGCATAAGAGGTGACAAAATAACAAGCGGCTCTGGCGGATGCCAGAGCCGCTTGGCGTTACCTGGCGCTGATGACCTCAGCCAGATACTTGTCTCGCCTCTTCCTCCATGAGCTCTCGACGAAGAATTTTGCCTACCATCGTCTTGGGTAAATCCTCGCGAAACTCCACGGACTTGGGTACCTTATACTTGGCCAGGCGCTCATTGCAGAACCCCAGGATCTCCTCCTCGGTGGCTGTCTCACCTGGACGCAAGACAATGAAGACTTTGGCTCGTTGGTCGCTGCCGCCGACCGGTACACCGATGGCTGCTGCTTCCATCACCTTGGGATGCTCGTAGAGCACATCTTCAATCTCGCGCGGATAAACGTTGTAGCCACCAGCCGCCAGGATCATGTCTTTTTTGCGGTCCACGATGCGGAAGTAGCCGTCTTCGGACATCTCGGCCACATCGCCGGTGTGCAGCCAGACCTTGCCGGTCTCATCCTGGCGGAGCACGTTGGCCGTCTCGGTCGGCATGCCCCAATAGCCTTTCATCACCTGGGGACCGCTGATGCAGAGCACCCCCGGTTCAGCAGCCCCCAGCGTCTCGGTCTCTGTGTCCGCGTCCACGATCTTGCAGTCTGTGTCAGGGAGAGGAACACCGATGGTTCCGATGCGTCCTCCACTAACGATGGGGTTACAGTGTGTCACCGGAGTGGCCTCGCTCAGTCCATATCCTTCTACCAGCTTGCCGCCGGTGATGCGCTGGAACTCCTCTTGCACCTCCGGTGGTAAGCCGGCCGCGCCGCTGATGCAGGCTTTAATAGACTTCAAGTCATACTTGCCCACATCCGGATAGTTGTTGATCGCCATATAGAGAGTAGGCACGCCGGGCGCGAGGGACGGTCTGTGTTTGTTGATAGCCCCCAACAGCCGATCGAGTTCACGGGGGTTGGGAATGAGAATCTGCGCGAAGCCCCGGTAGACCGCGTGATTCATGCAGACCGTCATTGCGTAGCTGTGGGTCAGGGGCAGCGCGGTCATTATTACGTCCTTGCCCTCGGTAGTGCCCACCATCCAGGTTGCAGTCTGGACCGCGTTGGCGACCACGTTGTGCTGGGTGAGCTGAGCCCCCTTGGGCACCCCGGTCGTGCCTCCAGTGTACATCAGCACAGCGGTAGCTTCGGGTTCGATGTCCACAGGCGTTGGCTTGTCGGGCGCACTGTTCAATATGTCCTGGAACCAGTAGGTGTTGGCATCGCCAGAGATGTCAACCCGATGTCCATCCTTCTTCTCTTTGGCTAGCGTGAAGAGCACTTTGAGCAGGCCTGGGAAGTACTCCTTGACATTGGTGACAATTACATGTTCTAACTGAGTGTTGGGCCTGGCCTGCTTCACCCGAGGGTAGAGGAGACTCAAGCAAATGGCTATCCTCGCACCTGAGTCATTGGCCTGATGTTCAAATTCCCGCGCCACGAAGAGAGGGTTGCTGGGAACCACGATGCCCCCTGCACGCAGGATAGCATAGTAGGCGATGACAGACTGCGGACAATTCGCCATATACACAGCCACCCGATCACCCTTCTTCAACCCAAGCTGTTGCAGCCCGGCTGCAAACTTATCAACCAGAGTATTGAGCTGGCGATAAGTCAACTTGTTGTCGTAGAAAATAATGGCTGCGTTGTCTGGGAATTTGGCAGTAGTGTTATTCAGCAGTTCGTGGACCGGGATTGCCGGGTAACTAAGGGTGGGTGGCACATCTTGATCATAGTGTTGATGCCACGGTTGCGTTTCCATCGTTGACTCTCCTCCCTGAAGGATAGTGGATAGAACCCATTTGGCAGCGCGAGATTCATGAGACCTTCTACACCCAAGCTGCCACTAGTATATGACACTGTCTAGTGATTTGTCAAGGGCTTCTTCAAAAAAGGGCTTGCGCATAGGAGCGTCGCATTTTTTCCCTCGCCACATGAAACTGCCCAACGCGATAGGTTTTCCTGCGGGCAGGAAACATGTTATACTATGTAAAGCGATATGCCGTTGCTGGGGTGAGAGGCCCATGAAGCCGGGTACGAAATACTATCCTTTGCACGAATATCTGCGCCCGCTGGATCAGGGTGAACCCATGACGCTGACCTTTGACCAGATCGAGGCGATTATCGATGCTTCCCTGCCGTCCAGCGCCCGGTTCAGCCGCGCGTGGTGGGCGAACAGCGCCACGCCCCAGGGTCAGGCCTGGCTGGAGGCTGGCTGGCTGGTAGACGCAGTGGATGTGGAAGAGGCGTGGGCAGTATTCCGCCCTGAGCGCATCACCTATCGTATCACCCCGCGCCGCCAGCGGTCGGGGGGATGGAGTGGCAAGCAAGTGAGATCTCTGCGTGATTTCGCTGGCTGGTCTCAACAGGAACTGGCAGATCAACTGGGCATGCGCCAACAGACCATCAGTGAGTGGGAGACGGGCAAGTACACCCCGCGCCGCTCGACTGGTGTGTTGCTGGACTTCATCGCTGAACGCGTTGGCTTTCGTTATCGCACAGACCCAGGGGATGAACCTTAAAGTTCTTGCAGTTGCTTGACATGTACACGTAAACGTGTTATAATTTTAAGGACCTGAGCGGGTAAACAGCCCGCTTTCCTTTAACCTATACTTACACGGTTACGTGTTAACGCCAAGAGGAGCAAGGAATGGGAAGCTACAATCTGGATGAATTGATCACCCTTTGGGAAAGGGAGAAACTGACGACAGAGCAAGCTGTCGGCCAGATGTTGCTGGTACTGCGTAGGCTGAGTAAGCGGATAGGTGAGTTGGAGCGGCGCTTGTGGAGACAAGAGCAGGCTAACGACGCAAGCGACTAGTACATTGTGGCGCAAATATCACCACAGTTGCGGCCTCTGTGTTTCTTGCTCCTAGCGGATCCGTGATCCGCGTCTCAGGCCCAAGATCGCCGGATCACG
>Ga0209536_100017181_pt1 | contig 10259 bp, 14 predicted proteins | sample DeeMarSeWOR28_12_FD_187461 | JGI IMG/M metagenome (GOLD analysis project Ga0209536, IMG submission 187461) | Marine sediment microbial communities from White Oak River estuary, North Carolina - WOR-2-8_12 (SPAdes) (version 2) | ecosystem: Environmental > Aquatic > Marine > Intertidal zone >... | reverse complement strand
ATCTGAAATCAAGGGCTTAGCAGATCGTTGTGGCTACACGCTTAAGTAGGAGCCGGGATGAAAAACCGCGACGTTGAACGGTTTGTGCGGATTTTGGAACGGCTCAAATGGAGCAATCTCCGGGTCGCCGAACACCTTGGCGTGTCAGAGCGGTCTGTCTACCGTTGGAAGAACGGCACTCACCGGATTCCACAGACGGTGTTCGTGGCGCTTGAACTGACGCTCAGAAGTGAGGTATAAAAAGGGAAGCCCCAGTGACGCCAATCACCGGGGCTTCTAAACCAACCATGCGGTCGCATCGCACGTTGGGCTTGAGAGTTAATTACCCTCAATTACCCAATTTTGCAATACGACTCCGCGAATTACCGGAGCGTAATTATGTCATTTCAAGCCATGGCTTGGGCGGTCAAACATAAGTTACCGTGCCAAGAGAAAATGGTGCTTCTGATCCTGTGCAATTATGCGGACCAGTCAGGGCGCTGCTATCCTTCCATGAAGACTTTGGCCGATGAGTGCGGCTTGTCTTTATCCCAAACTAGGAAGTGTCTGGCTCGTTTGGAAGAAGACAAGCTTGTGCGTAGATACAAGCGCATACGGTCTTATGGGCAGACCTCAAACAGCTTCATCTTGGCAATAAATACCCCCGCTCCAATAGAGCGCCCCCCCGCTCCAATAGAGCGCCATAACCAGTCAACCTGATACTATCACTCCTTATCAGGTTAATACCTACCAAGGAATCTGAGTCTTAGTAGTAAGTAAGAGAAAATCGCCGCAACTGGAGCTGTGCAATGGAGCTTAGGGATTATCAGGAAGAGGCTATCGAGAAGCTGTCTGAGGCTTTGGGAGAGGGGTTCAAGAGGCCGGTCATTCAGGCTCCGACAGGGGCGGGCAAAACGGTCATCGCTGCGGCTCTGGTGAACAGGGCGAGGATGAAGGACAAGCGGGTGCTGTTCTGCGTCCCCGCGCTGAGCTTGATTGACCAGACGGTCGAGCGGTTCAGGGCGAATGGGATTTTCGATGTAGGCGTCATCCAAGCCCAGCACGAAATGACGGATGGTAGCCAACCGGTTCAGGTTTGCTCAGTTCAGACCTTGGCGCGTCGAACCATCCCAGCAGCGGATTTGGTCATCGTCGATGAGTGTTTTTCGGTTGGAACGATGATCCTTACACCCGATGGCGAGAAGCCTATTGAAACTTTCCTTCCCGGTGATAGAATACTTTGTGCGACAGGCGAAGGGTACGTAGTCAGTGTATCCCGCAAGATGTCGAAAACTATGACATTGAGGTTCTCCAATGGTCGATCAGTCAGAGTTACCCCTGAACACCCCTTCTTCACAGCAAGGGGGTGGATCAAAGCGCAGGACTTGGGCGTGGGACAGAATGTTTTTAGCGAAGAAGGACTGTCTTCATTGTGGGAAGGAAATGATCCCGAAAATATTTCCAAACGGACAGCCGGAAGCAGAGCATATCTGGAACAAGCGGGAGTTTTGCTCAATCTCTTGCTCGAAGAAGCACGTCAACCCAATGAGCAAGAATGCCGCTCGCCTAAAAATGCGAGAAACATTATTGCGGATCAAGCACGCTCCTATTTCCAGAGGAGGAAATGGTCGCCTTCTGCCACTGCCACAGTTGGCGCTTCTCCATGCTTTGGGCGAAGGATGGCAAGCCGAAATGGCTATCCCGACAAGGATGGCGAGGGATTCTGGATACCCCACGAACTACAAGTTGGACATAGCCAATGCCGAAATGAAATGGGGAATCGAGATCGACGGGGCATCACACAATGGTCTGAGGAAGGAATTGGATCAGAAAAAGACAGAATTTTTGGTGACCTTAGGCTGGAAAGTGTCACGTTTGACGAACGAGCAAGCGATGAACCTGTATTCAACCTTCACGTCTCTGGACACCCTTCTTACTTCGCTGAAGGAGTTCTAGTTCACAATTGCCATGTTATGTTCAAGTTGTACGACAAGTGGATGGGAATGCCGGAATGGGAGCATGTCCCGTTCGTTGGTTTGACAGCCACCCCGTGGTCAAAGGGCATGGGAGCGAAGGGAAGATGGGACAAGCTGATCGTTTGCACTACGACGGCGGATCTGATCGAGCGTGGCCACCTGTCAGACTTCAAGTGCTACGCGCCAGCCCACCCGGATCTGTCTGGCGTGAAGACGGTGTTGGGCGACTACGAGCTTAAAGGCTTGGGCGCTGCCATGGACAAGGGCCATCTGGTGGCAGACATCGTGTCAACGTGGCTTCAGCAGGGCGAGAACAGGTCAACGATCTGCTTCGCGGTCAATCGTGTCCATGCCAAACACATCGAGACCCAGTTCAAGGAGGCTGGGATCGCCGCTGAGTACATGGACGCCTTCACGGACATGGAGGAGCGGGCGCAGATCATCAGGCGGTTTGGCAACGGTGATACGAAGGTCATCTGCAACGTGGGTGTGCTGACAACGGGCTTTGATGCGGATGTTCGGTGCATCATTCTGGCTCGTCCTACGAAGTCTGAAATCCTCTACACGCAGATGATTGGCCGTGGCTTGCGTACTGCGGACGGGAAAGATCACTGTTTGATACTTGACCATAGCGATACGACTTTGAGGCTTGGGTTTGTCACTGACATCCACAAGGACGACCTGCACGACGGTCAGAAGCAGGTTTCGTTCAAGGAGAAAACCGCGCCGTTGCCGAAGGAATGCACCCAGTGCCATTTCCTGAAGCCGCCCAAGTCTATCAAATGCCCTGCCTGTGGGTTCCAGCCTGCGCCGCAAGTCAAGGTCGAGAGTGCCAACGGCGAGCTTTACGAGTTCAAGCGCAACAAGAGCATGGAGGTCGATGCGCCGCCGCCAGAGGTTCAACAACGCTGGTACGGGGAGCTTCTGCGGTATGCGGAGTCTCATGGCTACAAGCGGGGATGGGCGTTTTATGCCTATCAAGACAAGTTCAAGTCCAAGCCGCCAAGTTGGATCTTGGAGCGTCCAGCTATTTTGATTTCGCCGGAGGTGGCAAGTTGGATTAGGGCTAGGAACATCAGAAACGCCAAAGCGAAAAATCAACGGACGATGTGGAGGTAGTCGTGGGGCATATCGGGGATGTTGCTCAGGGAAACTGGAAAAGCCTGCTCCCGGCTCTTGGCGTTGACAGCAAGTTTCTGGTCAACAAGCACGGGCCGTGTCCGATCTGCGGCGGCGATGATCGCTTTCGCTGGGACGATCAGAACAGCAAAGGAGGGTATATCTGCTCCCAATGTGGGGGAGGGGACGGTTTCGATCTGGCGTGTAAGGTCACGGGCAAGAGTTTCAGGGAAGTGTCCGACAATATTGCCAAGGTCATGGGTACTTCGAACAGTTTCGAGCGCAAACAACCCAGCGACGAGGAATCCCGCCAGCGTGAACGCATGAAGCAGGTATGGAATGCCACAACGCCAATAGCGGACATCTCGCCTGCTGCCAAATATTTACGCGCCAGAATGGGTGGATCTCGGCCTTTCGTAAATTATGTTCGGGAAGCTTCCCGTGTTTTTCATTCAGAGGATCAACAGTTCCATCCGGCAATGGTTGCCAAAGTCATTGGCTACAACGATGTGGCGATTAACTTGCACATCACATATTTGACGAGGGACGGCAGGAAGGCCAATGTCTCGCCAGCGAAGAAGGTCATGCCCGGCAAATTGCCAGATGGCTGTGCGATCAGATTGATGCCCGCTGCGGAGGTCATGGGCGTTGCGGAGGGGATTGAAACGGCCATCTCCGCAAGCTTGATGTTTGACATGCCAGTTTGGGCCTGCGTGAACGGAAACCTCCTTGCCAAATGGCGACCGCCAGACGAAGCGCATGAGGTTTTCATCTTTGGCGATAACGATGAGAACTGCACAGGTCAAGCTAGGGCATATGAACTGGCTAATCGCCTAATTGTTCAGTTCAAGCGTAAAGCGACGGTGATGATCCCTCCAACTCTGGGTGACGACTGGAACGATCATTTCTTGCGCCAAATTCGAGCAGCGCGGACCGCTGGCTAGCATTGGCGGGTGTGGTCTTTACTAGGGTAGCTAAACGCGTTATCATACGCAGCATTGGGGCTTAAAATGAAAAAGGAAAAAGCAAAGTTTGTGTGTGTCTCCTGTGGCGAAGAGCGAACGCAGCAGCGGAGATGGCAAAGGTACTGTTGTCCATACTGCCGATTGAAGGCGCATCGACAGCGAGAGAAAGCGTTCGCAAAGATTGGACGGAGTGTCTCCAATGGTTTTGCACCGCCGAAAAGCGTTTCTGATGGATGATTGCGCTTATGACATCATGGGCCGTGAGGGAGATCCATGCGTATATTGTGGGCAAGAATCCAGCGGTCACGATCATGTTCCGCCGCTTGCCTACATTTCAAAACTAGATGAAGAGACCAAGAATCATTTGAATCTTCGCAAGTTTCCGGCGTGTCGGGAATGTAACTCAATATTGGGAGATATTTTGTTGAAGGATATTCGCTCAAGGCGAGCATATGTCCATGAAAAGCTGCGAAGCAAATATGCTAGTTGCTTGCGAATGCCTGCATGGGAAGAGAATGAGTTAGAAGAGTTAGGCAGGAATCTACAAGACAATATTCGGTCGAGATCCGTCTTTGCTAGCCATTTGCGAGATCGCCTGTCATTTCATAGGTCTAAGCGCAGAAAGTAAAACGGGGGCCTAAGCCCCCTCCTCATCGTCATCATCATCGCTCCACCATTCTTTGGTTGTATTTTTGCTGAATGAAACGCCCATGCTGTAGTAGCCGTTGCTTGTCCCGTACCAGCGAATGTTTACATGACCTCGATTTGTCCCAAGCTTGTAGAAGGTCCATTGTTCTTCGCCGCCATAGCCACCTTCAATTTCTTTCGGTCCGTTTGATGCTTTCTCAGCTTCAAGGATTGGTAATCCAATCAAGCTGCCTAAGTCTCCAACGATTTCTTCGATGTAAACTTGTTCGCAGCAGTCTTGGCCATGATACATGTGATATGTATCGCCGCTCTCCATGTGGAAATTTAATTGAGTTATTTTGGCGTTTCTTTCGTCTGAATCGCCCCTTTCATAGAACTCTTCTGTCTCCATTGAGATATTTACGATTGTTTGCCCTTTAAGTTCTGCGATCTTTGCCATTTGATCCTCCTATGCGCCGAACATGTTTTTGGCAACCACATCATTGATGGCTGTCATTAGCGACATCTCTCGATTTGGCTCAGGTTTGCCGTCATCGCCATCCACCACGTCAGCGCGGTCCTCAAGGTAGTCCAGCACCTCGCACAAGATAGCTTCAAGGTTTTGGATGTAGGTCTGAGACTTCATGAGCAGATACTCATCTGACATTCTGATCATCTGCGCCTCCCGTTAAAAAGAAATTTGGCTGGTTGCGTACTTCATCCGGCTAAGGCATTCGACAGCATCCCGCAGATATTCAGCGGGGATGCTGATAGCGATTGTTTTTGCTGGTCCTTCCTTTGAAGTGTCAAAAAGGCGGACGACCACGTTGTTTTCGTTCATGTCATCCGGCAGCAAGTCAATTGATCTGCCTTCTTCACCAAATGCGCCCACGCCGTCGATTGAGATTTTGACTGTGTTCTTCATTTCACTTCCCCATCAGCTTCACGAACATTGCGACAAACACAGAGAACCCTAACCCATAGGCAAATCCGACCACCTTCGCTCGATTGATCGAATATCGCACGAATCGCCAGACAACCGCTTCATTTATGTAAACGGGGTTTGTAGAGGGGTTCAGCTTCCTGCGTTCCTGATTTTGCACCCACTGCACTGGCTCGTCTATCATTACCTTTTCCATTTCCCATTTCCCTTTGCTTTTGAGGAAACCGACCGACATATGCAATCGGACGAATTGGTGTGACGCGCATCAGTAATACTCACCTACGATGAAGGAACGGGCCAGATTGAAATTGGGGCAGTGTTTGACCGACCCATTTGCTGCGACCGCTCGATATTTGTACTCATCCCGAACCTTAAGACCGATTTTATTGATCCAGCCTATTTCGTTGTTGTTGTAAATGACCGTCCAGACATTGTTGTGGTCTTTGACCGTTTGCAATGGCGACGGCAGTGACGGTTGACCGAGACCGGGGACATATTCAACCGAGTCAATGATGCCGCAAAGATCAGCTATTTCGCGTGGTAGGTCCATTTTTGTCTCCCATTTGTGGCGACTGATGAAGGTTATATGACGATTCGGCATTTAGCAAGTGGATTTATTCGAGATTTTATGATTTAAACGACCGACCGATGACCGACCGACCGATTAAGTGGGGCGCAAATGACCGATGAAATGAAAATGTGGATTGGCCTTGGCATTTTCTTTGTTTCCCCTGTGGCGATTATGGGCGTGGCATGGATTATGTCGCTGTTGCCAAATGACCGACCATCCTGACCGACCGATGACCGGTCAAGGATTGTTTGTCTTATGGAAAAAGATTCTCGGTAAGGCGACCGATCGACCATCCTGACCGAACACCACCCTCCCTGACCGACCGACCGGCCCCTGACCTATTACAGGCCAAGGGCCGACCGCTGTCACATGAACGCGAGCGTAGCAATAGCGCCCACGAAGAGCCATGACATAATCATGGCAATAGTTTCGATTGATTGTTGCATGATTCAAGCATCCTGTTTTGAGAGGTGACAGCCCCTGCCGTGCTGGCCAGAGGCTGCGGGGTGGCTCAGTACTCAGAGGGTAGCAGCAGGGTGGTGCAGCTTCGGTCTGCCTCTGTGATGATCCACAGAGTCCCAGCGCCCAGCAGCTTGTAAGAGCTGACGATTCGCCCTCCCAGCTTCAGAGACCTGTTGTTTGTCGCCCAGTCCTCAGAGTCCACGTCGCCCCAGTCTCCCAGCTCATGGCGCTTGATCAACAGGGCTGCGAGGTCTGCATCTTTCTGGAGCAGCTCCAGTGCGCCTGTGGTGGCTGCCAGATGCCCCAGAGAGAACAGAGGGCGTTTGCCCTTGAATCCCTCTCCAGTGCGTTCAGCGGTCTGTCTCATGCTGTCTGTCTCCCATGATGCCAGCCCCTGCTGTGGGGCTGGTGGCTCAGTCTGTCTGAGGCCAGAGAGGCAGCCTGTGGCCAAGCTGCCCTTGCTGGACTCAGCTCAGGCTGCCGCCTCAAACAAGATGGCCGGGAAGGCAGCGTAGCGGTCTGAGAGCAGCTCCAGCACCTTGCCCCTCATGGCAGCCACAGCAGCCTCTGGGCTGGCCAACTGCGGGCTGCTTGGACCAAACATGGTTGGACCCGGGAGCAAGCAGACGTCCTCGTCTAGGTCAGTCCCGCGCACTGGGGTGGCTGCCATCCCATAAGACCCCTGCCACAGCTCAGCAGGGCAGAGAGCCTCCACCACAGCAAAGTGCAAGCGCCTGTTGAAGGAAGCAGAGGCGAGGCAGAACGCGAGGCGCTCCAGCTCCAGAGGCTCACCTGCAGGCTTCAGCAGGGTCTGAATGGTCAACCTGCTGCTGGCCTTGCCCCCAAACGAGTCGTTGCAGCGCAGGCTGCTCAGCTCCACAGAGAAGCCTGCTTGTTCGAGCGAATCGATCATGGCCACCAGCCCAGCCCCATAGTTGAACACCTCATGAGGCTCGAATGTAGCAGGCAGAGCCGTGCTGGTGGCGAGGCGCAGCACTGGTCTGGCTCGTTCTGAGACTGGCAGAGGCGAGACCATGCAGAACGCATCTCCAGAGGCTGCGATGGCTGCATGAGGGAATGCCCCTGCAACGTCCAGCATCATGCTGGGAGCTGCGCCTGTGGCTGTGGTGCTGGCCTGCGCCTGCTCCAGAACGCCTGCCATCTTGGCCAGCCCTTCTGGCCAGCCATTCGTTGCCCTGTCACAAGCTTCCTCCCACGAGGCCGTGCCTGTGAAGTCCAGAGTCCCAGTGCGGGAATCTCTGCCGCTCCAGCTGGAGGGCAGCTTGCCAGCAGCCACCAGAGCCTCGATTGATTCAAAGTGCAGTGCTTGCTTGCTCATGTTCAGCCCCTCTCTCAAGCGTTCAGCTTCGCGCGCGTATCAGAGTCCATGCCCTTGAACAGGCAGGCCTCTTCGACGTCATCCCATGGCCAGCCAGCCACCAGCAGCTTGCTCCCCATGACAGAAGCACGAGGCGAGACAACATGGCGAATCTTGTGCTTTTCAACCCTGCTGCGAATGGTCTGAACACGAGCCAGCCAGAGAGCTGTAGAGCGCTGCTGCTGCTCTGCTTCCTCGATAGGCTGGACCTGCGCCATGGCAGGGGCGCCAGCAGGGCGAGGAAGGCCAAGCATGGCAGCCTCAAGGGCAGGGTCTGTGTCCCATGGCAAGACAGCGTAGCGGTCCAGCACGGCAGCGTCCTGCTGGTGGCGTCCGACGTACTGACGATCTGCGCCCTTGCCGAATGTGTTGCAGGCCATCACGAGCCTGAAGTCAGCATGAGCCTGCACGATGGCATCTGGGAAGTCACAGAGGCCATTGCTGGCCACAGCGTTGATTGGCAGCAGCGCACCCGGCAGGCAAGCATCGGCCTCGTCCTGAAGGAAGAGACCTCCATGCTCCACAGCCTCCCTGAACGGGGTGCGCACCGTGCGCCCCTGAGCATCTGTGAAGCCTGTCAGCTTGTAGGGGCTGTCAATCGCGCCTGTGAACTTGAATCCCAGCCCCAGTAGTTCTGCTGCCAGCTTGCAAGCGTGAGTCTTGCCAGAGCCAGCCCCGCCCACGAGCATCACATTCACCCCAGCAGCGATGGCAGCCAGCAGCAGGGGCATTTTGTGGTGAGCCAGCACGTTTTTGCTGACCTGCACCCCAGCAGGAGTCTGAACCTTGAAGCTGACAGTTGGGCTGGCACTGTGTTGCTTGATCAGAGCAATAATGCGGTTTTCGTCCAGTGCAGGGGTCTGCTGCTGCTGGAGAGCGCCTGCCAGAACGCTGAGAGCTGCTTGCACTGAGCTGGGAGCAGGTGCGGGGTGCGGCTCTGGAGCTGTGACAGGCTGGCTCGTGACAGGCTCAGCAGCCACAGGCAGAGGGTCTCTGGCTGCCAGCTCACCCCAGACCACAATGGACTCCAGAGTGCTGAATTGTTTTTCAGTCGCCCAGCCATCCTGCTTCAGAATGGTCTGGCAGATGCTGCCAAACTTGGCGCGATCGTCTGCGCTGACGTGCTGAACCACAGCCCCGTAGCGATTCTTGAGAGCGTCAACCTTGGCAGGCTCAACAGTGCGAGGCTTCGGGGTGCTGCTGCCCTGCCAGCCAGAGCCGTTCCACTTCGGCTTGCCAAACTGGGAGCAGTCGATTGCAGGCACAAGCTTGCTGGCCACCAGCTCCATGATCTCAGTGCTGAGAGAGGCGCTGTTCAAATTCATGATTTCGCGAATGGCAGGCCAGCCAATATGGGAAGTAATGGCAGCGCGCAGGGCTGACTTGCCAGCTTGATCATAGCGGTATTTGGCATTGCTCATGGTCTGGTTTCCTATAGCTGAAGCTGAACAATAAGAGGCGCAGGGCTGCGCCCCATCTGTTTTATGGCATTTTTCGCGCTGTCTGTCAAAACGTCAGAACAGGGGTCTCTGTTTATGCTAGTCTGAAGGCAGAAAGTGAATGGATTCAGGCAGATAGGTTCAGCGATGGCACAAGAAAGCAAGCAGGCGGCGCATACCCTTGGCTCGTCTGTTCAGATGCCGCGATTCACAGGCCAGCAGATGAATGCCACTCTCAGCCAAGTGCTGCCAGAATTGAAGGCAGCCAGAAAGAGAAGAGCTGGAGCAGGGCGCAAAACATCCTACACCAGAGAGAGGTTCAACAGGGTGCTGGAGAGAATGGCTGCTGGAGAGACACAGAGAGAGGCGCTTGCTGCTGAAAGCATCGCGCCCTCTGTGTTCTTCAACTGGACTGAAAAGGGCGACGGGACTGAGGCAGAGGCTGCTTATTGCAGAGCTGCTCTCACCCGCGCGCAGGCCATGCTGGCAGACCATGCTTGGTCTGAGGCTTTGGAGGTGCCGAAGCGCCTGTACGAACAGGCAATGGCTGGGGTGGCAGCTGGCCAGCCCTGTGTTGACGGTCCGACTGTTCAGGCTGCCAAGCTGCTGACAGACAGCCTGTGGCGTTACGCTGAGCGTCTGCGCCCTTCTGTGTACGCTGACAAGCAGAAAGAGCTGCCAGTTGTGACAGTTAACAACAATACCTTGACAATAAGCGGGAATGATCTGTCACCAGAACAGAGGGCGCAGCTGCGGGCTGCTCTGACTGCTGCCAGCTCTCCAGTGCTGGAGGGGTGACA
>Ga0209536_100017180_pt1 | contig 10260 bp, 7 predicted proteins | sample DeeMarSeWOR28_12_FD_187461 | JGI IMG/M metagenome (GOLD analysis project Ga0209536, IMG submission 187461) | Marine sediment microbial communities from White Oak River estuary, North Carolina - WOR-2-8_12 (SPAdes) (version 2) | ecosystem: Environmental > Aquatic > Marine > Intertidal zone >... | reverse complement strand
CTGTTCATTCATTAGTTTAAAGAACGCATCTATCTTTGCCATGTAATACTCCCGCCAATACGACGCATCATTTTATTTATGAATCAGCCCCTAAGCTCATTTGCCGCGTTATTTGGGTTGTTGAAGCAGTTTCAATTTGGAATCTTCTTCATCCATTGCGCGCATCCCTTCTTTGCCCATTTCAATTTGTCGAATGGAAAGAAACGATGCTTTGCTTTAATAGTATAGAGAGCTCCAAGATAAGCCAGTGCTCGCTCATGGTAATCTCTATCTTCTTTTATGACCTTTTCAAACACATCTATGGCTGGCTGAATTTGACTCTTGTCTTCAACGGAAAGCGCAAATAAACTGCGACCTTCATTGAATAGACTGTCTAGACTAGCCGGATGATCTTGTGTATTGACCGCGCTACTACAAGGTAGAATAGTTGCACACAGAATCACGATAACCCTCATTAAAAAAACCATACTTTCAATAAAAAAATTCCGATGTATAACAAAACGCAAGCTAACACTGTGTTTAAATAATGGCGTGATAGTGAAAAAAATCAAGTATTGTGGATCACAACAACATCGAATCATGATACAAAACAATTTTAGCACTTTGATCATTTTGATATCCAAAATACTGGCCAAGGACCTGGACTCATATATTGATAACATTTGACAAACTATAACTTGACAAATTATAACTATGAAAAACTTCAAACTAAACAATCCGTACTTGATCGTTATATTAATAACATCAGTATTCATTTCTCTAAGCAGCTGTAATAATAAAACCGCGCGTGAAAGCAGGTCCGTTCCTGATGCTTTCAAGCAAAATGAACGCCTGGGTCGTGGTGGTAATTTAGGTAACATCCTTTATGAGTTTGAGACCTGGGATAAGGAGAGAGAAATGAAAGAGCTGGATCTGATCAGGGAGATAGGCTTGCAGGGTGTGCGTATAAATACGGGGCCGTTTTCACATGTTACAGATAAACCCCCACATACTCTATCCGAGGCATTTCTGGAAAGACTTGACTGGACTGTCGATCAGGCATTATCCAGGGGGCTTACCGCGATCATAGACAACCATGAGTATCATGTCTTGTCGGATGATCCTATGGGTAACCACGGAATGTTTCTGTCTACCTGGAGACAGATGGCTGAACGTTATCAAGATTATCCTGACAATGTCTATTACGGCGTGCTGAATGAGCCAAATGGTCATCTCACACCTTATTTATGGAATTACCTGTTAGCCGATGTATATAAAGTCATCCGTGAGATAGATCCTTACCGGACACTGGTCATTGGACCGGGTGACTGGAATGGAATAGATGCCCTTGAATTTCTTGAACTTCCTGAAGATGATCGGAATATCATCGTAGAAATACATTATTACAGCCCACACCGGTTTACCCATCAGGGAACTTCATGGAGTGAGGGCAGTGATGAATGGCTTGGAATGACCTGGCGCGGCACAACGGAGGAGAAACAGGCTATTATTGATGATTTTCAAATAGCTGTCGATTGGGCTGAAAAGCATGACCGTCCATTGTTCCTTGGAGAATTTGGTGTATATGAAAAAGCCGATATGGAATCGCGTGCTGCCTGGCTGGGATTCGTTGTTGAACAAGCTGAAAAATACCATTTTTCATGGAGCATCTGGGAGCTTATGTACACCAGTTTTGGCATTTATGACCCAGTGCAAAAAAGTTGGATTGAACCGCTTAAGGACGCCATCCTGCCACCGGAATAAACGTTCATCTAAAATAATATGGGATTTAAGTTACCTGATGCTCTGAAATCATCCTGTGTTTATCAGTCCATTTTATGTTGAAGCGAAACATTGATGTGCAAAAAACAACTTTGAATAAATGAAAGCATATTTTAATTTTATATGGATAGGACTCCGGAATATGCTGATGACGAACACAATGCAATCCAAATCACTTTTACTCTTTTTCTGTCTTGCAACTATACTTTCAATGGTGCAATGTCAGAAAAAGCCCCGACGTTACATTGCTGTTACGTTCGATGATCTGCCCGTGGTATGTCAATGTGAAGACAATGCCGAGCGTCTGGAAATCACAGAAAAGTTACTAGCTACCTTTAAAAGGTACGATATGCCGGTCCTCGGTGTTGTTACTGAACAGAAGTTGGAAACAGAAGGTAAAGTAGATCCAGAGCGGGTAATCCTGCTACAAAAATGGCTGGAGGCAGGACATGAATTAGGAAATCATGGATATGCCCATAAGGACATTAACGACATAACACTGGAAGAGTATAAGCAGGAAATCCTTTTGGGTGAGCGGATCACTCGTCCTATTACTGAAAAAGCCGGATTGCCCTATCGGTTTTTTCGACATCCCTATCTTTCTGCCGGTGATAATTTACAAATCCGTAAAGATCTGAACGATTTTCTGAAAGAACATAGTTACCGTGTAGCACCTAATACGATCACATATCAGGATTATACATTCTCAGGTGCATACGAAAAAGCATTGCGTTTAGGAGATACACTGCTGGCTCAACGCATCCGTGATGCATATCTCCCCTATACCTTAAAACAATGGGAAACTGCCGAACAACAATCCAGAGATCTTTTCGGACGCGAGATCAGACAAATCCTAATGGTCCACGCCAATCGCCTGAACGCCGATGCTTATGGTGATGTGGCAAAGATGATGCAGGACCGTGGATATACTTTCATTAGTATCGACGAGGCAATGAAAGATCCCGTCTATGCAAGACCAGATTCTTACGACGGGTATGTTGGGGTAACCTGGTTATACCGGTGGGCAGCGGAGATGGGAAAGAAAAAATCCTACGGTAATACTGAAGTGCCCCAATTCGTTCTCGATGCGACGAAAAGAGAATATTAATTGCTACCCCGGCATCGACTCTGAAATGAAGAGAACTAAACCTTTTGAATAGTTCAGAATTATGACTTAAATTAGTCTAAATTATTCCGCTTTAGTTTGAAGAAGTACTCCGCATTAAATATGCGGTGTAACAATCAGGAATTTTTATAAAAATTAACATTTATCCCGTAATAAGAATTATTAACCACCAATTAAATTAATAAATCAAATGAAAAAGAAAATTATTGTCATATCCATTTTATCCCTGTTAGTATTATGTCAAGTTATCGTGCTCGGGCAGGGAGCAGCTGAAAATGTATTTCAGGTAAAGGGTTTTAGTTGTACTTCTCCAAGACATGAAGGTGTAGACCGTTTCGTGAAATTCATCGATGAAGAGCTGGCTCCCCGCGGTGTTAATACCCTGGTTTTATTCGTTTGCGACAAAGATTTCAACTATCAGTTTGAAAGTTATCCTCAACTCGCAGAACCCGGATCACTTTCAAAGGAAGATGTTAAAAAAATGGTTGCCATCTGCAGGAAAAATAATATCAGGATAATTCCTCAGATTAATTTACTGGGCCACCAATCATGGCATAGTACACCGAATATATTGTTGCGGGAATTTCCTCAGTTCGATGAGACTCCTCATGTGAAAATGCCGGAAAAATATGAATGGCCAAACAGCGATGATTTGTATTGTAAAAGTTATTGTCCTCTTCATCCCGATGTTCACGAAGTGATTTTTGCCCTGATTGATGAGATATGTGATGTCTTTGAGTCTGATGCGTTCCATGCAGGAATGGATGAAGTGTTTTATTTAGGGGATGATAAATGTCCGCGTTGTGCTGGTGTAGATAAAGCTGAACTTTTTGCCGGTGAGGTAAATAAAATCAAAAATCATCTGGACGAGAAAAACAGAGAGTTGTGGATATGGGGAGACCGTTTATTAGACGGCAAGACAACCGGCCTGGGCCTATGGGAAGCAAGTTATAATTACACATACAGGGCTATCGATATGATACCAAAAGATGTGGTGATCTGTGACTGGCACTACGAAAGGCCTGACCAGACTGCTGTCTATTTTGCCATGAAAGGCTTCAGGGTTATAACCTGCACCGGGAGATCATCCGATACTGCTATTATTCAGACCGAAGACATGGCAAAATTCAGGAAATATGCAACCCCGGCGATGAAGCCCAGGTATTACGGAATGATGCAGACGGTATGGAGCGGTACGGATCAATTTATCGATAGTTTCTATGGTGAGCCATCTACAGATGCCAGAGGAAGACGAAGTCCGGCTGATGCTTTTAAAGCTATGTTTAAAAGGATTGACGAATTGGAAAAGGAGAACAGGCAATAACATAACAGAAAAAAATGAATATGAAAAGGAGAATGATCGATTAAGTGAAATATCGGGATTTATTTTAATCTAATATTGCATTCCACTTAAACGATGATAGCTTAATTAAAATTTTCATGGTTATATGATAACCAATCACCTGGAAAAACATGCCATGAAGAAAATTTTATAATGCCTCAATCAACATACTATACTTATTTTTGATATGTTCTGAGGATGTGTTGTCAATGATCTCCTGTAGTCGCAGTTTAATATCTTCTGCAGCATCTGATTCTATCCAGCCACTATTTACTGATACAGAACTATATAGGAAGTCAGTAAGCTTTTCAAGATCTGCTTCCTTGAACAAGGATGTTTTTTTCTGGTTTTCCAAGACGAATAATACCATACTCAAGTATAGATTTTGAATGGAATGAAATCTGTTTTGCATTTTTAAATCTTCCTCCTCAATAGATTCATTGATTCTTTCCCCCAGATCAAGCATGCTTTGTGCTATTGTTAGGCTAAATATATACAGGTCGATCAATTCACGATTGTAATATTGCTCGTTACTGCCCAGATTTGTATATATGAAGATCAATAATCTTTGGATTTCTATATACTTCTGAATCTGATAAGCTCTCTCACTAAGTGGTGTTGTTTCATCAAGTAAGAATGAAAGGTTATCGGGATTAATTATCCTGCTGAAATATATACCAGATCTTTTACTGTCTTTTTTTGGCAGGGCATAGGGCTTGAAGGTTTTCAGATTGTCCAGGATCTCACAGGTCTCCATATAGTCTTCGTGATTCCATAATTTTGAAGGATCGGGTATACCAATTTCATCGTATTCCTCAGGAGTTAACGATTGGTCTTTATCGGATAATTTTCCGCAGGCAGTTAATAATAGAGTTATTAATAAAAAAACGCCGAAAGCTTTGCTTTTCATAATCTGCATCTTAAATTATTTCCGGATTGAAAAACACCTTAAAATCATTAACAAATGAGAAGAATTATAAAATATTTTCCTATTCATATACGCTTTTTTGTCTGCAATTCATTCCTTATCCTGACGATTACGTGTATCGCCCAGGTACCTACGGCCCAAAAACTTGATAAGAATATGTCTTTACAAGAAACTGATGCAGATGGAATTGTCTGGTTCGATCCAAGTGAGGAACCTTTTGGATTGGTGGGTTTTGAGTGGATAGAAAAGGACGGTGTTTACCGCCGCCTGCCTGTTGAGCCAGACTGGGAAATACGCGAAGCTGTTGATGATTTGGCAAACCATACAGCAGGTGGGCAAATCAGATTCAGGACCGACAGTAAGAGGATATTGATAAGGGTTGAACTGAGGGAAAGGTCGGGTATGTATCATATGCCGGCAACAGGACAAAGTGGATTTGATTTATATTTGATGGATTCAGGCATACAAAGGTATTTAAAAACTACACGGATCCCGCACGACACATTACAGTATCAGGATGAGCTTTTTACTGATAACCAAAAACAATTGCGATCTTTTACCCTGAATTTTCCACTCTACAATGGGGTGAACGCTGTACAAATAGGGATTGAAGCAGGTTCTGTCCTTGAAGAGCCGTTACCTTTTAAATTAAATGGAAAGATAGTCATATACGGCACTTCGATAACCCAGGGTGGTTGTGTGACAAGGCCGGGCATGGCTTATTCAAATATTATAAGCCGTAAATTGGATGTACAATTTGTAAACCTGGGATTTTCCGGAAATGGGAGAGGAGAGCCTGAGCTGGCACATTTAATAAATCAGATACCAGGTACCAGCTTTATAATTCTTGATTATGAAGCCAATGCCAATGAAACGATCAAAAATTCCTTAGGGCCATTTGTTAATATATTAAGAGAAGGCCATCCGGAGATACCGATTTTAATAATGTCAAAAATCCGTTACGCAAATGCTGTTCCCGGAAGTCAGGCTTATGAATCGCTTTTACAGAATCGCGATTTCCAGAAAAACATGGTCGAGGAGTGCAAGATGAATGGAGATGAAAATATTTATTTTCTGGACGGTTCGACAGTCCTGGGAGAGGATTATTTTGAATGCACGGTTGATGGCGTTCATCCTACGGATCTTGGATCCCTCAGAATAGCGGATGCACTGATCCCCGAGATAGAGAAAATATTAATGAAGAAGTAAAGATTGAAATTTCAGAAGCCGCGATATTAACCTGTATTTCGTTTCAATCATTAATGACCATTTCGGGCCTTTATCTGAGCTACTTCAGAATCCTGCATCAACTGTTCATACGTTTTTAGTTCATATTCTTTAAGAATATCGGATACTTTGATATCTGGTGAAAGGCTTTCGATGATCGACCATTCCTCCTCGTGGAAGGTAGTGATTCGCACCTTCCGGCCGTATTTTTCCCTGATTTCATCGAATCGCGAAACATATGGCCAGGTATGTAAAAATGCTTTTTCCAGATTTACGGAAGCACAAAAGTAATTTCTATCCCATATACCTGTCTGTGAAATAACTTCTCCGGTGATATCACATAGTTTAGCCGTATTCTTTCGGGTACTTGATGCAACCACATATTTATGTTGAATAGCTTTGTAATTGACAGCCTGCCCCCCTGCAAACGCTGATGGCCAGAAAACGATTTCGGCTCCCTGATCTCTTAATTTTGTCCATCCGTCATCCCACTCTATATCAAAGCAAATTTGTATTCCAATGATACCCAAATCAGTATGAAATACAGGAGGTTGAAGCGGGCCTGGGGTTAACCCATTTTCTATTTCCCCTTCCGTCAAATGAATTTTACGGTATTCCCCTATATTTTTACCTTCCCTGTCAAAGACTACCCCCGCATTGTAGACTTTCCCATTTTCCGAAGTATATAATGGACAGATGATATGACATTGGTGCTGTTTCGCAAAATTGGAAAACAGCTCCAGTATAACTCCGGATTTCTCGACCTTCTCAGCAAGACTCAGATTTTGTTCTATATTGGAGGTTGGAAAAACCTCCGGCAGACAAATCACATCCGGCTGATAAACAACTACATCGTTAAGGATCCGGATGATCATCTCAACCATCAGTTCAGGAGTTTTAGCCTGTAAACCCATTTGCGAAATACATGCAATCCATACTTCGCGCGGGAGTTTATCCATATATTTACCCGGCACCGACATCGAATGCACATAACCATAAGAGCCCATAGTGGCTATGCCCGCCGTTATGGCTGATTTTTTAATAAAACTTCTTCGTGTAACACTTTTTGTATTCATAAAAGTAGGATTTAAATACTGTAATTATTAATATATAAACCTATGTAAAGTACCGTAATAATGCAATGAATTAAATATTAAGAAATGTTATTCACATGATTAATTGAAGGATACAAATGCTAAATAACATAAGTGTATTATCAAATCACCATTTCAATTAATACTATCAATTTTTATTACATTATATTTTATAAATTGGCATAAGGTTTAATTTTTTAATGATAGGAAATAAAAAATCCGTAAATATATATCCGGGAAAAACACGATCGATCTATCATGTCGTCAACCATTAACTGAGACCTAGTATAAATGAATTAATTATGAGACCTCAAAATCAGAATACCACGCTAATTGCTATAATTGTTTCGTTTCTTTTATATGCCATACCCCAGTTGGGATTCGCAGATCTGTATCCTCCGCAATTCCAGATACCCCAAATCAATATAACTCCAGTACTCGATGGAAAACTTGACGAGGGGGAATGGGAACAGTGCCAGGAGATTTCAGATTTCGTTTTCTGGACACTTGACCGGTATGTGAATGATCCTGTTACTGCTTATCTTGGATTTGATCAGGACAATTTGTATGTAGCATTCAGAAGTACTTACAGCGATCCTGAATTGTGGGAAAAAAGATATGAAGAAAAACAACCTGTTGACAGTCATTTATGGGGAAGGAATAATGTCCGTATTCAATTGGGGAACGATGTTGTTACCATACATTTAATGGCTGCTCCATCGCTTTCGAGAGCGGATTTTAAAAATGGAGATATGGCCTGGAATGGGAATTGGGATTTCGCCGCCAAGGTCTACGCAGATCATTGGATTGCGGAGATAAAGGTGCCTTTCAGTGAATTGGATCTAACAAAGCCTCCTGTAAACGAAGTGTGGAATTTAACATTGGGAAGGACACATCCAACCGATGCCAGCACCTCCCTCTGGCATGGTAAGGTTCAGTTTATGAATTCAATCCCAGTCTACCCAATGATCAAAGAATGGCCCCAGCCAGTGCCGGGTAGCAACCAGCTCGAAATATTATTCAAAAATCCAGGGGAAAACGCACAGACCATAAATTGTGAGATTGAAATCATACCTTTCCATGGAAAGCCAGAGTTTATCAATCAGCAAGGGCAGGGCCCAAGTACGCAATTCATGCTTCCCCTCGATAAAGCTCCTATGCATTTCAAAACTTCTGTAATCATACCTGCTGGAGAGGAAAAGAATACCAACCTAACATACGAATTACCGGAAGAAGGAAGTTACTATGCCACTGCAACATGTATCACGCAAAGCGGGGAAATTTTGTTAAGGAACCGGGGTTTCTGGTTTAGTCTTACGCCAAACAAGGAATACATTCAGGAATTAACCGGATATGTCAGTGAAGGGCTCTCCAGTTGCCTGAATAAATATTCTCAAGTAGCATTAGACCTCAAGTCCAAAGGCGAATCACTACTGGAAGAACTAAATACTTTATCCTTGAATGCAGATGATGCCTGGAAGTCCAGGACCTGGGAAGCATTCACCAAACAAGTTGATCAGAAGGAAACAGAGGTTTGCCAGTATCTTAACCGGGTTCATTATGCTTCTTTTAACAATTGGGATGAAAGTGCTGATTTTGGGATTACGATAGCCCATTCCCTATATAAAATACGAAGAGATGATATCTATGAAGAAGTTATCTCCGACAGAGTCCTAATTTCAGCTGCCCGGAATGAATATGAATCCTTTCAACTCGTGTTTCTTCCTTTTGGAAGAGATATTAAGGATATCACACTTACCGCCACTGACCTGGTAAATCCCGACGGAGATATTATTCCAAAGTCAGCAATTGAGATATCTTATGTCGATTATAATTTAATTGATATACAACCCAACTATATGATCGATTATAAGGGCTGGTATCCGGATCCACTCATACCGGTTAATGGACAGATTGATGTCAATGGAACTGAAATTAGTCGTCCCTTTTGGATTACGGTTTACGTCCCTGGGCATGCACAGTCCGGAATGTATAAAGGATTCATCAACATTAAAGCAAATGGATCAACCAGCCTTTCAATACCAGTGCAGTTAAAAGTCTGGGATTTTGATATTCCAACTGAAAATCATTTGAAAACACATACCTGGGATGATCTGGAGATGTTCAATGAATTTTATAATGTTGAGGAGATCCCTGTCGGCTGGTATTTGAATTTCTGTGAGGTGTTATTAAAAAATAATCTTAGCCCAGGATTTGCGGGGATCAACTACCTCGTCCAGAAACCGGACAGAAATGGGGAATTTGACTTCAGCAGGGTGGAAAAAGTCCTTGAGTTCTGTATGGAGCGGGGTTTATCACGTTACAGTATCATACAAATGAGAAAAGGATTTTATACGCCAGAGGAGGAGAAGGAAGTATATCACTTTATCCATGAATACGCCAAATTTCTTAGAGAGAAAGGATGGCTTAATAATGGTCTGGTAGAAGTCTGGGATGAACCAACGATCGTGCGATTACCCGCGGTTATTCAGCGAGCAAAGGATTTACGTGAAATGGATCCGGATCTACGGCTTCAGCTATTTGCTTTTGGTCATAAGGAATTTGATTTCTGGGATCCGGAAGCTAAAAAATATGGACTTGTTGATCTTATCGACATCTGGTCACCCTGGCCTTTAGTAGAATCACCTGAATCACAGGCAGATGGCATCGAGATATGGACCTATTTTTGTACACTTGCGAGAAGTAATGCCCCTAATTTTTATATCGAGAGTCCGGCCATTTTCCACCGAACCATTGGATGGCACAGCTGGATGTTTGGGGT
>Ga0209536_100017179_pt1 | contig 10260 bp, 6 predicted proteins | sample DeeMarSeWOR28_12_FD_187461 | JGI IMG/M metagenome (GOLD analysis project Ga0209536, IMG submission 187461) | Marine sediment microbial communities from White Oak River estuary, North Carolina - WOR-2-8_12 (SPAdes) (version 2) | ecosystem: Environmental > Aquatic > Marine > Intertidal zone >... | reverse complement strand
ATGATGGGGCGTGAATTTGCCAGCGCCGCAGCCCGCTGGTTTCACCTACCTGATATAAGCGTACGCCCCGAGATAGTAGCAATCTGCCATCGCAATTTGTCTCCGGAAAAAGACGATTGGTTCAAGAACAATATACCTACTCTAAAACAGGTTACCAGCGACTATCGCGAGCTGCTGGACAACCCTGAAGTCGAAGTGGTTTATATCTCGGTTCCGCATAATTTGCATCAGGAGTTTTACTATGCCGCCCTGGAAGCCGGCAAGCACCTTATGGGAGAAAAACCGTTCGGCATAGATAAAAAAGCAAATGATGCTATCATAGCAGGCATCGGCAGACATCCCGACTTATTTGTAAGATGTTCGTCACAGTTTATGTTTTTCCCCGCCGCCCAGAGAATCGGCCGGATGATAGAGTCCGATGCCTTCGGCAGGATTATCGAGGTCAACGTCGGTTTTCTGCACTGTAGCGATCTCGATTCCGCCAAGCCAATCAACTGGAAGAGGATGGTCGAATTCAACGGCGAGTACGGCTGTATGGGCGACCTGGGGCCGCACGTTTGTGCTGTGCCTTTCAGGGCGGGCTGGATTCCTTTGAATGTTCGTGCCGTATTGAGCAATATCATGCCTCACCGACCCGACGGCAAAGGCAAGATGGTGCCGTGTGAAACGCCGGACAACGCAACGCTGCTCTGCGAAACCAGAGATTCCAAATCCGGCGAGGTATTTCCTCTTACGCTCAGAACGCAACGTATCTGTCCCGGCCAGACAAATAACTGGTATATTGAAGTTTTGGGCACCAAATCTTGCGCAAAGTTCAGCACCAACGATACCAACACGCTTGAAATACTCGAATATACCGGTGGCGAGCAGCTGTGGCAGAAGAAAAATATGGGTCAGGAAGTCCCATTCAAATCCATAACGCATAGCATCTTTCAGTTTGGAGTTTCAGATGCGATTCTGCAAATGTGGGCCGGATTTTTATATGAGTCCGACAAAGGAAAACCTTTTACCAGGTTTTCCGGCTGCGTAATCCCTGAGGAGACAACTTTGTGGCACCGGCTGTTCACTGCAGCATTAAAATCGCACAAAACCGGCTCTACTGTTGCCCTGGAGTAAGTCAAGTTTGAAGAAAGTTTTCTATCCCCGGATTAATATGAGTTCAACTATCGTTGAAATCCCCTCTGTCGGGGTGGTAACAATCGTAAAATCCCAAAGAGCAAAACATATCAGGATCACCATAAAGCCCGATCAAACCGTCAGGTTGACCATACCCAGGGATCAATCCATCGATAGAGCAAAGCAGTTCCTGCATTTAAAAATCCCATGGATCGTAAAGCATCAACACAGGCTCAGCAAACTCGAGAATTCACCGACGAACCTCCAAGAGCCCAAAATCAACGTGCCCGAGGCTGTTGCGACAATCATCAGCCGACTGGAAAAATTGGCGAAGATTCATAATTTTAAGTATGCAAAGGTTTCAATCAGAAATCAGAAGACAAAATGGGGCAGTTGCTCAGCAAAAAATAATATTAGCCTGAACATCAATCTGGCAAGACTGCCCGATGAATTGAGAGACTACGTAATTTTACACGAATTAGCCCACACACGGTTTAAGAACCACAGCAAAAAGTTCTGGGCCGAACTGGACAAGGTAATCGGTAGAAGCGCAAAAAAGTTATCGAAAAAATTAAAGAACTACCGATTGTCAGGCACGGCTTAAAACGAATCCCGGGATCAGCCCCTTCAGCGCGCTACTGCATATTTCTGGTTGCCAAAAGACAGATACGACGGCGCATCCTGAAGTTCATCGGATGATTCTCTTTTCTCATACCCCAATTTTACAGGCATACCGGTTTGTGCAACGCTAATCTTGCCGTGAACGATATAAATGCCCTCTGTTGTTTCAACGCGAGTAAGGCCAATATCTTGTTCGCCGAGTGCCGTCCCTAACCGACCCGGAGAGCGAGTGGTTTCCTCAGCGGGGCTTATACTTACGAGCGTCCCGGCATCTTCCCATTTGGCCACCTCACTCGAGCATCCCGCCACCAACAAAAGTCCACAAATCAGAATACACTTCTTCATAGCTTTACTCCTTTAAGTTTCTCCGAATATCCTTCTTCACATTAATCACTATTTCCCATTTATCCCCGCTCAGCTACGCAACCGTTGCTCATTATCATCAGGATAACAAGTCAGTCTATACACCGGATTGCCGGTTGAGCCTTACGAGAGTCCGAGACAAACAATTCGAAAATTCAATCACTCTTCATCCAGAGCGCCGGCTATTCCTCGTCGATAGCCGTAAAGGTACCCTCGCATGGTCGTATCTGGTTTTTGCCGCTTCACCTCAAGAGGCAATTCATTTTCCGTAACAAGCTTGTATCCCTTGCGCTTCATACAATCTTCCATGAACTTGTGTTCATAATCGCCGGGTCTTTTCGTTTGAACAGCGAGACGTTTCTGCAGCTCAGCATAGCAGTCAGCGCGGTCGCTTGCGCACTCATTGAAACTCTTGCTCTCTTGATAGTAATATCTTGAACATCCAGCGAAGAGGAAAATTAGACCCAACAACAGCAAAACCCGAGAACTCTTCATTATTAATTCCCTTTCATTATACATCGAGATTCAACTCTTTTGTTCAAACAATCAAAAACCTTTGGCAAGGCCAATAAACACGCCTGCAAAACCGTTTCGCCCAACAGCTATTACTCATTAATCTGCTTTTTATACATCTTCTTATCGTAAAAATAAACATATTATTATGTCAAGATATAAACATCAATTAGTTTTGTCAATATGGTTATCCACAGGCATGGAACTGAACCTACTTCTCAGCCATACATAATAAGCTCCCATCCTTCATTGAAACGTATAGTTGTCCGTACGCTGCCGCCAAACCATCAAAGGCGGGACATGAATCGAGCTGATATTGGGAGAGTTCTTTGCCGTCAGAGGTCGAGACAGCCATGAGCATGCTCCCTTGGTTTTCATCAGGCGCCAGTGGTCCCATCACTACCTCGTCGGAAGGGCCGGCCACAAACAGATTGTTATCCGCCAGGACCATGGCCCTGACCTGTATATCGACACGTTTTTCCCATTGGATGGCCCCATCGTTTCGATCCACAACGAAAATCCGGTATACCCCATCCTGCAATTGGTTCGACCAATGGATCTGTTTGCGCCCGTATCCGTAGATTTTGTTTTTGTCAAAGACAAGCAGCCTGCCATAGATGAGCTTTTTGTCCCTACCGCTGCAGCCGGTAGCAACGGAACAGCGTGTACCGAAGATCCAGTACGAACGGTGCGGCCAGGAATCATCCAGGAAATCCGTCAGCGTAAATAAGTGGTCACTTGCTTCGGTAATTTCCGTCCCATGTTTATCGAACGCCATGTCCCGCAGGTAAATCTTGTCGCCGTCGCTGGTAAGAATATCCGCACGTGCACCGGGCATGGCCGATGGGGCAAATTGTTCGGGCTGTCGGCCGGTCTCAGGATCGGGGCTGTAAATCGGTGTCTTCGACAGGATACTGCCGGTCTCGGCATCGATTCGATACAGGTCGATCCCGCCATCCATATAAGATGACCTGCCCGCAGTACAATACACAATTCCGTCCTTCACCAGCACGCTTCCAATTACAGGCGATACTGATTCGAGCCGGCCGTATGCAGATATAAGCTGTTCGCTTCGAGCGGCTCTCATGCGCCAAGCCAACTCGCCGTCCGAGGCTCGCAAGCTATAAACGTATCCATCCCGGCACCCGAATATCACCCGTCCTTTATTCACGGATGGAGGTGAATCAACTCGTGCACCGGCAATGAAACGCCAGGCAAATCGACCCGAATCAGCATCTATTGCACAGACACTGTGCTCATCCACAGAAGCAACGAATACTTTGCCCTCTGCAATGACAGGAGCAGAGATTTTACCGCCGACTTTTACACGCCATTTCTTTTGCAATACGACAGGCACCTTATCCGACGTACAGCCACTTCGAAGGGCATTTTGCCGATAAGTAGGCCATTGAGGTCCATCTTCCGATGATGAATAAGCGACCTGAGTGTATGCCGGGCCTTTCTCAAGTCGATCTGACTTTGGAATTCCTGCTTCGGATTTCTGCCGCCCGGCTGCAAGGGCATGGAATCCCGTCAGTTTGGCTCCCATGTAGCAACCACAGGCATGAGGCGGAGTGTATAGCAGCCCGTTACACGGCATGACTCCGTACTTGCAGACGCCTCGGGCCCAGCTATTCCACAGTACCTCGCCCGACTTCAAATCTATAAATTCCGTACCCCTCCTGCCTCCGAGAATATAGCGATCGGTGGCTTTGTTTTGATAACATCGATGATGGTGACTCGGATTGTCTGGTTCGATGTGCATCAGCATCTTGCCCGTATTCAAATCGAGCTGCGTCGCGAAATATGGCCCCCACGATGGCCCCCTTTTCGTTGGAAACGGTTTGAATCCACCCGCCCATATCGATCCGCCAGCGACGAACAGGTCCCGAATCTGGATCAGCATGGTAGGCTTTTCCCATAGTGTCCGTCCATCTCCCACCGATAGAGTCTTCACGGTCTTGCCATCGGAGCAGAAAATACTCCTGTCATATACAAATCGCAGAGCAGCAGAAGGTTCGGACCAAATCTGTTGCCCCGTTTCAAGATTCAGGCAAACAACATCCCTGCCGTTCTGGTAGAACACGCGATCTCCATCAGCACAAAGACTGTAAGTCCGCAGCCCGGAGACATCGGCTTTTTCCTTCTTCCAGAGCAGGCGCCCCATATCGGCGTTCAAAGCTACGATTGCTTTGTCGCCTTTCGACTCGGCGGCACGAAGACGCTTGACCAGCGGCTCGGCGGTCTCACGAGCATCAAGAGGTGATGACCTTCTTCGGAGAAGCTCCGCCCATTTAGCCTGTTCGGCGGTTCGCTCATCGGTTAGGCTTCGTACGGCCAGAAGCAAAGTCCCCTTATGGAGAATGATTTCTTCTGTGCCCTCACTGTTCTCGTAAACCTTAAGGACTTTTCCTGTCGCAGCATCTACGGCAGAGACCGGAGCATGAAGACCGAGCGTGACATAGACGCGGTCCCCGACCGCCACAAGCTTTCGCTGGAGCTGACGTGGGGTTTGGCCCCAGTTGACAATATGCGGAAACCACGTGCTGATTGGTTTTTTCCACAGCAGGATTCCGTTGAAAGCATCGCGGGCAATAAGGTTCCATTTCGGAATTTGCCGGATGGATCCGATAGCCGCCTCATCCGCTATGTAAAAGATTCGCCCGCCCGTCGAGACCAGTGCATAGATACCTGGTATGTGTTCATGGCTCCTTGTATGAAGCGGCCCGGCGACCCACTGTATATGGTGAGGCGGCCCGACCAGCTTGTCGTGGGCTACGGCGTTCCCGCTCGGATCGTGTAGAAAGTGAGTCCACTCATCGATCTCTTCGGGCCGGGGCTTGATAATCGTCTGCCATTGGGCATTTTTCTTTACATACGCTTTGCCGCCGGGAGCAAGCACACGCATTACCTCGTCCATCGACACTTCGCCAGGTTCTTCAACTACTGCCAAATTCACAAGGTTGTCAACGTACGGCAGCCGTTCGCCATCAAATTGACTGAATGAAACGCTGCCGTAATTTCCCGCAGATTGAACATATTGGCGGGCCCGGTTTAATTCGTCAGCATTGTTTTCAAGACCATGCACAAGGTAGCTCTCATTCGCGTGCAATGCCGCTGTGAGCTTCCCATCCCCGCAATCGACATGCACAATCAGGCCGCCTTTGACGTCCGTAGTCTTCAGAATCTGTTCGGCTTGTTGTTTATAATCAGCCGGCTGAGCTGTCGCGACTGATACTGCACCCAAGACTAAAAGGCTGCAGATAAGCTTTGTAAAGAGCCTGAACTTACTCATAGCATTTTCTTCTCCTTCAAAACCGCGGAAAAACACGGATGACTTTCTGATTATTGTAATACAAAAACTGATTCAGAACAACCGTCAATCAAATCGGGGGGCAGTCATGTGACAAGATCCAGCGCCACAACTTCGTGATCAAGGATCGACTGCAAAGTAAGCAAAACAACATCATCCCTTGTTTCATAATCGGGGCTTTTATCGCTGACGAGCAGGTGGATTTTCTTTACTTTCGTATTCAGGGGAATTTTTATCTGAAGTTTTTGCTCGCCAACCGGAATAAATTCGCGGAACGGCCCTTTCATCATCATCGGGTTGGTAAGATTCACAAGATGAACGGTCATTGATTTTTTCTGCCGCCATACGGTCACATCAAGTACCCCGGAACCAACAACCTTAACGGGCGGTTGTTCGTTTGTCGCCCAACTGATTATATTCCGCAGAAGCCTGCCATGATCCACATTCATGATTTCCCAAAAAGTCCGGTCTATGTCCCAGGGAATATAAGCGATTCTGCTTTTGCCCAGCTCTCGTAAATATACTTCCCGTATATCAGTCTCCGGCCTGCGAGGATAGACATGTTCCATCGGCAGGTCGGGATATGTTGGGATCAGTGTCACCGGAGAGGGAAAATCCAAATTGGATTTTACATCCAGGCGCCAAATACCATTGACGATACGATACGCTTCTTCCAATCCATTTAAGACCGGATGAAATTGTCCCGTTTCCGAGTCACTCTTCAGCCTTAGATAGGAATTCTTCATCGGGCCTTCGATGCGGTCATTATAAGAGACGCCGAACACGTCAGTAAGACCAAAGTTCTGCCGTCGCTTCCCTTCCTGGTCGTACAGCGACGTTTCAAAGGTGGCGACAATACTTCCTCCATTCCTGACATACTCTCTGAGCTGTTCACATTGAGCATTGGAAAGAGCAGCAATGTTTGGAAGAATCAACAATTTGAACGGTTCGAGATGTCCGACGTCGAGCAACCGGTCGTTTACCATCTCGAAGGGTATCCGTGCTTCGATAAGGGCATGGTACATTCCCGACTCATGACCGCTGCTCTGCTGTTGCCATCTTTCGCCCCCGTAATAACGCGCAGTTTGTTCCGAATAGACCATTCCCACCCGCGCAAGCGGCCCAGTGTTCCTCAGATAAGGCTCGACACGATAATGCCACTGATAGATTCGCTCAACAACTTTGAGCCAGCGCCGGTCATAAATAGTACCCGAAAACTTTACAAACCACGGACGCATGCTGTTTGCCGTACCTTCGGCAACCCAGATTCGGATTTCAGGTTCGCTCTGAACGGAATCTTTCCATCGGTAACGTTCTTCCAATCCGATACTGAATATGCCACCGAGAGGTTTCATTCCCATCGTTGCCCGAAGCTCTTTTGCCCGCTTGCCGTTCGACCAGGGCGGAATGACGCCGCTTCTTGCCTGATGGTCGGTGAAAAAAATATCAGACAAAGCACCGGTTACAACGTTATCCGGAAAACCGTTTGGAATATACCGAGCGGTGGATTTGACCTCGCGAATTGTCTTATCCCACAGGAACCACAATTCTCTTAACCGTTCGATTCGCCAGTCCGTGTATTTACGGTAAGCTGGATCGTCGCGCTCAGTCGTTCGGGGCACTTCCATCCCGGAAAATGACTCAAAATTGCGAATGCAATGCTCGCAATAGCAGATTCCGTGGCCAGCCCAGCGATTGGAGAAAATCCCATCCAGCATATATAAGGTCATAATCTCTCTATGGACTTTGGTCATGAACTCGAAGTTGTATGGGCCGTGAGCACATGTCACCCACAATTCAGGATTCGACCAATGCCGCCGTTTCTGCCCTTTTGAATCTGCGGCAATCCAATCCGGATGGGCCTGATATACCTCGTTCCACGTTGCATGTGGATCAGTACGGGCGATTACTGCCATCCCCATTTTGCGACATCCGCGCACAAGATAACCGAATGGATCAGAATCCTCAAGCCACGCACTTCGATGGTGCATTGGAATATTGGTTGGATAGTATGCAACCGCACCTCCAGCACTCAAACAGGCGGCGTCGGCGTGAATACGCTCGAAGTAGCCCAGCCAAAAATCAGGATCAAAGCGACCAGGATCATTTTCGACTAAGACTAATTGAGCCCAGCGCATCGGACGATCGAACCAGGGCTCCTGACTTTCTTCGGCGTCCGCCCACGGCGATCCCAGCACTGCATATGCTCCAGCGACAACTGATGTTTTCATAAAATCTCTTCTGTCCATATCTGCCGTATCCTCTCAAACTTTTTATAGGACATTTTGCATATCATCAGCATAATTACTTCCGGCAGCGGAAGTCTACTTTTCCCTTATAAGCCATGGTCTCTTCCACGAGGGCGAACAAGCCGGGATCGTATTGCTTTAGTGTCTCGCGTGTAGCGATTGGGTGACCGGAATCATTAGGCGGCACGACCGCACCGGCTGCATCGAAATATGCCAGCACACCCTCGGCCCAGTATTCTACGCGATCATGCACCGCGGCCGTGCCTTTCCACAAATCCCTTTTCATGGCACTGTCATAGAGTTCTTTAAGCTTTTCATCGAACCGGATGTCCATTCGCCGGACGCGCAGTTCGTACTGCTGCACGTTTCGCCCCCTGTTTTCCCAGTTGGGATCGACCGGGCGCTTGCCCGTTAAATGATAGAGGGCCTTGGCAAAGACCCGGATGACCTGGCAGCTCGTACCTTGGGCACGAGTAGCATAAGGATTATCCATGCTGCCCAGCACGTTTTGCTGGTCCACAACGAGCAGCTTGACTTCGGGCGAGTAATCCAGAAATCTCGCCGTGTAATCTATGCTGTCAGCAGCCATATTTTTACACTCAGGCAAATCGGCCAGACATTCATCCGGCCCCAACACAACCAGCCTCGCTCCCTCGTTTATGAATGCCTTCAGTATATCATGGCGATAAGCGAACATCTTGCGGATCGTGTCGTTGGCCTTGAGCAGGGCTTCGTCGTCGGCCTGTCGTCCGAGGACGATGAACTCGCGCGCCCAGGTAAACTTGGTGTAATAGGGATCGATATTGAATTTTTCTGGCGGCGCTTCGACATTCGGTAGAGTTTGCAGCCAGCTATAACGCCAGTCCTGGCCGGGGCCAAGGTTAAAGGTGCTTCTGACAAGCTCGTAGCCTTCTGGGTCGTAAATCTTAAGCTGCTCGCGCCGGCCGATGGGGCCATGATTCCAGTTATTGACACGGTTGTTATCGAAATAAGCCTGAGCGATTTCACACCAATATTCAGCGGAATTTCCGATTGCGTAAGTGTCTTTATAGAGCCCTTTTTTCACCGCATTCTGATATACGGCATTCTTGTGGTCTCTCCATGTCGGATCTATTCTCCTGAGCGTGCTGTCTATTGTGTGACAGAATTCATGCACGGCGATGCTCTCATCGTCGTAGCGGTCGATGGGCAGGCTCAGCAGGTTCTCCTCGCCGAAGCTGGTTGGAAGGCCGCCGGTGCCTCGGACACGTTCGTTTAGATAATCCGGATTTCTGGCATTTCTGTTCTCCGGCAGGTCGGTATAGACCTGATCTTTGCCGATGATGACAAGGTACATGCCCCGATCAACCATCGCTTCGAGCACATCGGGCCGGCCGGCCAGCATATGTGTAACAATCTCGTAAGTACGCTGAAGCGCCATATCCGCAACTTCTGCAGCGGCGACAACCGGCATGCCCTTGACATCAATATACTTACGGTAAAACTGCCGTGCCGCATCCCGGTCTCTTTCGCGAACCTTTTCAAAGAATGAATCCGGCGGTGCAGTCACCTCGGGGCACTCTGAAATATCGCCGGACTTTGCAGGAATAAGCCCTGCCGGCATCAAATTAGCCAATAATGCTACGATGATAACCTGAGTCGTAAATTTCATTTTAACAGCCTTTCCTCGAAAAAAGATTTAATCGACGAGCACCCTGTTACAATTCGAAGCTCGCACGAAACTTTTGCCTTTTAGGAAATTGCGAGTATAATGCGATATTATCAATCAGTCCAGCTAAGTTTTGTCTGGTACATGATCGCTACTAAAGGAGACTATTATGAAAAAATGTGTTCTCACCACTATGTCACTCGTTTTAATGTTTAATTATCATACTTTCGGACAAACAAAAGATGCTGAAACGAGAGTTAGAGCCCGGCCTCTGGAATTGAGCAGCGTTCGGCTGCTCGGCGGGCCTCTCAAGCAAGCACAGGACGTTACTGCGAAATATCTGCTTGAGCTCGAACCCGACCGGATGCTGGCATACTACCGTCAGCACGCGGGCCTGGAGCCGAAGGCCAAACCATACGGCGGCTGGGACGGCGGCG
>Ga0209536_100017178_pt1 | contig 10260 bp, 3 predicted proteins | sample DeeMarSeWOR28_12_FD_187461 | JGI IMG/M metagenome (GOLD analysis project Ga0209536, IMG submission 187461) | Marine sediment microbial communities from White Oak River estuary, North Carolina - WOR-2-8_12 (SPAdes) (version 2) | ecosystem: Environmental > Aquatic > Marine > Intertidal zone >... | reverse complement strand
CCAACCTCTGGCTGTTATTCCGCCAGACCAGGATGTTGGAAAAATCACTCAGAAAATTAATGATATTATATGTATGTCAGATTTTGAATTTGTAAAAGAGATACAAGAATATCAAAATAAACTGGCCCTGGATTATCATTTTACTTATCTTCTGGGACCTATTAAAATAGCTTTACGTCCAAGATTGGTTACCATCGAACAATTAACGAACCTGAAAAGGTACTGTGAAAGGATCTGGGCAGATTGCCTGGTACTTGAAGAGATGTGGTATTCAGGTAATTTGGGATTGAAGGTGGACCTTGATCCGGATGAGTTAGAAATTATCCGTTCGCAACCCTGGAAAGGTTCTCCGGCAATCTTTGCATCCGACGGTTTATTTAGTTTTGGAGCACATACTGATGAAATTCCATGTTAACGATAACTGGTGGCAGGATATTTTCGATGAAATATACCTGCTAACCGATTCCCGGTCGGTCTGCAACGATGAACTGACCAGGCAGGAAGTTGATTTTATTGAACAAACTTTGAAGGTGAAAAAGAATTCTCCTATTCTTGATCTGTGCGGGGGGCAGGGAAGGCATTCCCTCGAACTGGCAAGACGGGGATATAAAAACCTGACTGTATTTGATTATTCAACCTGTTTAATTGAATTGGGGAAAAAGCAAGCCGGCAATGATAAACTTAAGGTGAATTTCATCCAGGGAGATGCCAGAAAAACCGGACTGCCGGATGAACAGTACGAGTTTGTTCTGGTTATGGCCAGTTCATTTGGTTACTTCATTGATGAAAATGAAAACAAGGCCATCCTTAACGAAATCTATCGCCTATTAAAACTCGGGGGACATCTTCTCCTTGATCTGACAGACAGGGATTTTTGTATTCAGAATTTTAAACCTGAGTCCATTCATAATGTGGATGAGGATATCCATGTAAAACGTGAACGCTTCCTTGAGAATGATGTGATCTATTCCCGTGAAATTATCCAGTCACGCAAGAAAGGAACAATCAGGGATAGCACCTATTGCATTCGTCTTTATTCCCCCGACCTCATCACAGATCTACTGCTGGCGTCGGGATTTACCTGGATTGATTGCCAGAGGGATTTCATGAACAGAAAATCATTTGGAGATCTCGGATGCATGACCAACCGAATGGTGGTCACCGGGTGTAAGCGGTGCTGATTTTTATCCCTCTTCCTTGCAACCCTTTGTGCATTCTTATCGGTCCTTTATTTATGTTGTATTTTGGTTTTTAACAATCACATTATAGCTATGGTATTCTTTGTGACACTTTTAGTATTTATTACCCACCATAGCTTTAGCGAAGGTGGGCTTTATGTGACTTTGTGTAATAATTCTTAATGAAAATTAAATATTTCACATTCATTTACCTTCTAATCGTCAAAAACAAATTGTATATTAACTATCATAATATTATCTTCAGTACCATCCATTAACTATAACTATGAAATCAACAATACGCCATTTCCTGATTCTGATTTTTGCATTGACACTCATCAGAACAAATTCCTCAGCACAACCCTTTATTTATGCAGGGGGTAATATAACAGAAAATACAACCTGGTCAGCAGATACTGTTAAAGTAACAGCTGATATAACAGTTGCGGATAATGTGAAATTGACGATCAATCCCGGGACAATTGTGCAATTTCAGGATTATTACTCATTTGATGTTGATGGTTCTCTTGTTGCTGAAGGAACTCCAGGAGATTCAATTGTATTTTGTGTCCTCGATACCACTGGCTATAGTGATTTCGAAAATTCCTCCGGGGGGTGGGGTGGATTTACCTGGTACAATTCAGGTGGTATGATGAATGATAATGATTCCTCCTTCCTTACTTGTTGTGTCATCTTAAATACAAAAGACCACAATAATTATGGCAATACAAATGGAGGTGCAATTTACTGTTATAATTTCTCAAAGGTTGTTATTGAAGATTGTCGTTTCTCTCATTACTATGCCCGTAGCTATGGTGGGTGTATGTATCTGAATTATACAGATATTACAGTAAAGGATAATCTTTTCATGAATGGGCTGACTGCTGGAGATGGAGGAGTCATTTTTACCTGGAATGGAAATCCTTCATTTGTTGGCAATGAATTCAAATCTAACTCAGCAAATTCAGGTGGCGCAATGGCAATCCGGGCTGGAAATCCCTCCCTTTTGAATAATACCTTTGATAATAATTTCTCAAAAAATAATGGTGGTGCAGTCTATTTGCAGGGTACAGCATCTGGAATATTTACCGAAAATGAATTTACAAATAATTCCACTCAACAAAATGGGGGTGCTTTATTTTTAATGGGCAAGGGAACTCTTGTTCAGAATAATGAGTTCAATTCAAACCATGCTCAGGCGATCGGAGGTGGTATTTATGTTTACTACAATGCTATAGTTACTGTTCAAAATAATGAAATTCAATCCAATACTGCTGGATCAACAGGGGGCGGAATTTTTCACACCGGAGATACGCTTATCTTATCCGGCAACCAGATCTTTGATAACTCAACTTCAACTGGAAGTGGAGGAGGATTAGCTACTTCCAACTCAAGTTACACCAGGTCAGACAACAATACATTCCACGACAACTATTCTGGTCAATATGGAGGGGCTATCATCGTCAGTTATTCAACCCTGATTATGAAAAATGATAGTTTATACAACAATAGTGCATCGAAATATGGAGGAGCATTAAGCCTGAGTGATGCTGATCCGGTTATAACAAGTTGCTTTTTCTCTAATAATGAAGCAAGTTTAAGATCAGGAGCAATCAATATCAAAAATACGAATGGCATTTTCATGAATAATATCATTGTGAATAATGAAGCTTATGCTGGCGGGGCTATGTTTCTTGAAAATTCAAGCCCATTATTTATCAATAATACAATTTGTAACAACAGGGTTCCCGATCCAAACAATGGAGGCCTGGCTTACATTAATGTTCAATGTTTTCCTGTTTTTTACAACAATATCATTTATGGAAACACCTCCGATACCCTTTATAACCATTTCTTTTTCCTCCAGATGAATCCTATCATCGATTTTTATAATAATTTAATCCAGGGGGGAATTGACGGTTTTAGCCAGCTTGAAGGTTCCACATTCCTGGGACGATATACAAATAATATTGAAGTTGATCCCCTTTTGATTGATCCAAGTGATACCTCCGGGTTAGCCGGAGACGGAATAACGGCTGACTGGAAACTGGGAGCAGGTTCACCTTGCATTAATGCTGGTATCGAGAACATCATTGAAGTGACCTACCCGGAAACAGATTATTATGGTGATAACAGGATCCGTTACAGTTATATTGACATCGGATCACATGAATATCATAATGTGTTGTTGACCAAATGTGGTAATATCCTTCAGGATGAAATATGGACAGCAGATACCGTGAAGATCTGTGGAGATATGATTGTTACGGCAAACAGCAAAATAATCATTCACCCAGGGACGGTTGTTCAATTCCAGGGATTCTATAAAATCGCTGTTGGAGGTATAATCCATGCTGCCGGTACGATGCAGGATAATATTATATTTACCATTCATGATACGACCGGATTTTCCAGTTATGGTAGTACTGACGGAGCCTGGGATGGATTCGACTTTACAGCTCCCCCTGCAAATGACACTTCTAAATTCATATATTCACAATTCGAATATTGTAAATCATCCATGACGAAAGGTGTATTCTATCTCTCTAACACACCCAAGTTACTCTTTGATGGATGTACCTTCAGGAATAATGTGGCAGACTATGGGGCATGTTTAAATTTTACCGGATCGTATCCCGTTATCTTGAATTGCCTGTTTGAAGACAACCATACTGTTGGATTCAACAGTCATGGAAGCGCAATTTATATGAGTTATTCCACCCCGGTCATCAGAAATTGTGTATTTAGAAATAATACAGCTGAGGGAAGTGGTGTAATATACATGACCCAATCCAATCCGACCATTACAGATTGCATCATAACTGATAATTATTCAGCCGGTTACGGTGGAGCCATCCGGATATTTGCCAATTCCCGCCCTATCGTCAAAAGGAATGTTATCCACTCAAATGTAAGTGAGCAAGGGGGAGGAATGTATATTAACAACAATTGTACGCCTGACATCTCTTTAAATTTCATCGCAAATAACAGGGCCAGCAAGGGTGGTGGATTGTACGGTAGGGAGATGACCTCCCTCTCTGTAATATCCAATAATATAATTGTAAATAATTCTGCTGATGATGTAGGCGGAGGGATAATCCTGGAAAACAATTCAAATCCTGAATTTATCGGGAACACCATTGCAAATAATATTTCCGGCTCAACCGGTGGGGGATTATACTGTACCGGTTCAAATCCTATAATCAGTAATTCCATATTCTGGGGAAACCAGGATCTTTCCGGGATCAATCAAATCGATCTTACCTCTTCCGTTCCCCATATTTCATATTCGAACATCCAGGGAGGATTAACATCCATTACAGGTGATTCATCTCCTGAATATGAAAACAATATCGATTCAATTCCAAGGTTTATGGATCCGACAGATGGAGCAGGATATCTTTATTCAACCATCCCGGAAGACTGGTATGTTATCGCCTCTTCACCTTCCGTAAACTCAGGAAATCCTGATCATTCCAATCCCCATATCCCGGATAAGGATATCCTGGGGAAACCAAGGATTCATTTTGGGCAAATCGATATGGGAGCTATTGAAAACCAGGCCGGCTTGCCTGTAATTACTCAACAACCGGGCACACTTGTTAAGTGTGAAGGAGAACCTGCCCTATTTTCTATTCAGACAAATGATTCCGTTTTTTACCAGTGGAAAAAAGACGGGATAAATATCCCGGGTGCAAATACATCATTGCTGGAATTCGATTCTGTTTTTATTTCAAATCAGGGGAGCTATACCTGTATTCTCCTAAATAGTTACGGATCTGTATCAAGCAATCCGGTGTATCTTCATGTGAAAGAAAAGCCAGTAATCCTGCAGGGTCCAACGAACACCTGGGCCGAAATAAATAAGAATGTGACCCTGGAAACGTTTGCCCAGGGAAGCGACCTTAAATACCAGTGGATGAAAGACAGTGTGGAAATTCCCGGAGCAGTTATTCCAAAGCTGACAATTTTAAATGCCGGATTTGTGAATGAGGGCTTTTATAACTGTAAAGTATACAACAGTTGTGGATCAGTTACCACCTCGACCATACCGCTATACATAGCACCTCACATATGCATGGTCACAGTTGACCCTGTTACAGGGAGCAATCTTGTCATATGGGAAAAACAATCCATTGCTCCAATTATGGAATACAAGATATACCGCGAAGGAAGGGCAGCAGGCATATATGACCGGATGGGAACAATCCCCTATGATGACCTGAGTGTTTTTGTTGACACTACAGCCGATCCAACCATCCAGGCATACCTGTATAAAATAACCGGAGTTGATACTGCAGGAAATGAAACGGATCTTGATCTGTGTTCACCTCATAAAACCATTCACCTGCTTGTGTCCACTAACCCGGAATTGAAAACAACTCAACTTGAATGGGACAGGTATTATGGATTTGAATACCAGACCTATATTATATACAGGAGTCCGACCGGGACCGGTTTTACTCCCATACACTATTTGGCCAGTACCCTCAACTCATGGACCGATCCCTCGCCCCTGCCTGATATTGGATATTACAGGCTGGCAGCAGAAAAACCTGATCCATGTTATCCTTCAGGGGGAACCAAAAAAGCAGATGCAGGGCCTTACAGCCATTCCATGTCAAACATCGAAGATAACCGTCTGCAGGAAGCAGGGGAAAACCAGGAACCTGACAGCATTATCCTGAGCAGTAACACCATTGATGAAAACAAGCCGGTGGGTACATTTATCGGCCGTCTTGAGACCAGGGATCCGGATACAACTGACCATCATGTATATAAGCTTGTTACAGGAACAGGTGGTGATGATAACAGCCTCTTTACCACGATGGGAGACCTCCTGATATCCGCCGGTGAATTTGATTATGAATCACAGAACACCTTGTATATCAGGATAAAATCAACAGATAAGGGTGACCTTTCAACTGAACAGGCGTTTGTGATCCTTGTAAACGATGTGGATGAAAGCATCCCAAATGAAGCACCTGTTGGCATCTTACTTAGTGGGAATAACATTGCCGAAAACAGGGCAACTGGATCATTGGTGGGAAAGATCTGGACCGATGATCCCGATATAGGTGATGTCCATACCTATTCGCTGGTAGAGGGTGAGGGGGATGATGATAACCATCGTTTCATGCTCCTGGATGATCTGTTGCTATCAGATGACCAATTTGACTATGAGACAGAAGATACCCTCTACATCAGGATCAGGTCAACCGACAGGGGTGATCTATCGGTTGAACAGGCATTCATCATACTGATTACAGATGTGAACGAGGGGACCGGCAACCTGGCACCTACAAATATTAATCTGAGTACAAATATGATTGAAGAAAACAGTCCATCGGGTATACTTATTGGTCTGTTCACCACAGAAGATCCCAATAGTGAAGATGTTCATGGCTATACCCTGGTGGAAGGATTGGGAGCAGAGGATAATGAAGGATTTGTTATCATGGGCAATATCCTTGTTTCAGCTGCCAAATTTGATTACGAAACAAAAGACACATTGTACATCAGGGTGAAATCTGAGGACCAGGAAGGTTTATCATTCGAAAGAGGTTTCATGATAATGGTGCTTGACATATTTGAACCTGCCCCGAACCTGTCACCGACAGATATTACCCTGAGTTTCAACACAATTGATGAAAATCAACCGGTTGGAACATTGATCGGAAGATTCCAGACCGATGATCCGAATATCGATGATTTACATACATACAGATTTGTTGAAGGTACAGGAGAGGATAACAACAACAGTTTCTCAATGATTGGAGACCTGCTTATCTCAGCTGAAATATTCGATTTCGAAGCCAATGAAGAATTAACCATCAGAGTAAAGTCTACCGATAATGGGGATGGTAGTTTATCCTATGAAAAATCATTTATTATCTATGTCGCCGATGTGATTGAAACAGGCCTGTCTGTTCAGGAGGATCAAAGCTTCAATGTGTCACCTAATCCATTCAGCGAAAGAACGATGATCAGGTTCTCCAATCCTGACGGGGCTAAATATCAGTTCGTTCTTACTGACCTGGCAGGGAAAGTTCTTTATCACACGGGTAACATCTATACAGGAGAATTTGAACTAAAAAGGAATGATTTACCTCCGGGATATTACATTATAGAACTCAGAGGGCCTAAGCTGTATAGAGGAAGTGTATTAATCGAATAATATTTGATAACCTGATTGACTTGGAATGATTTTATTTGTATATTTAACTAATTGATTTATAGGGCTCTATGTTAGATAAAAACAATTTATCTAATATTTTAATGAGTTAATTTATTGTTATAAACCATTCTCCATAAATACCTGATCATGAAAAAGATTTTAATTTCATTGATTATCCTGAGTTTTATCACACCTGTTTATACTCAGCTGAATTTCACCACTTATTCCAACCAGAATGCTATCGAAGCCCTTGCAGAAGAAGGGAACTACATATGGATTGGCACAACAGGTGGTCTGTTGAAAAGAAACAAGAGTACAGGTGCACTGGTTGCCAAATATATGATGAGTGATGGCATGGTGAGTAATGATATTGCTGCTTTAGCCATCGATCAGCAGGGAAATAAATGGATAGGTACATCTAATGGCGTATCCAAATTCAATGGCAGTACTTTCACCAATTATCAGCATGGTGGGGGATTATTGGGAAATGATGTAAGGGGAATCACCGTGGATATATATGGGAATATCTGGTTTGGATCCACCCAGGGTATATCCAGGTTTAATGGCACAACCTGGACAACATTTCCCACTTCAGATGGTGTAATGGATATTACATCAGATGAATCAGGTATCATATGGGCTGCAACCTGGGGAGGAGGAGCAATAAAGGTTTCCGGTGATGTAATGACATCATTTACAACTGTAAATAGCAATATTCCTGGAGATATCGTGTTATGCGTTGAAGCAGATAATGCGGGATTTATCTGGTTTGGATTTTATAATGATGGCGTAGCAAAATTTGATGGTTCAACCTGGACTACATGGACTGGATTTGGTACCTATGTATACGATATAGAAGTAGACGTTCTTGGCAATAAGTGGTTTGCCAATCTGCCCAGGGTGAGAAAATTCGATGATGTTACCTGGACAGATTATTATACCTCAGATGGATTGATATATCATATCGTAAACGCCATTGAAATTGATGACCAGGGAAATAAATGGTTTGGAACATCAGATGGATTGTCTCGCTTCGATGATACCAATTGGTCTGGTTTTAAAATATCTGCCGGGCTTACCAACAATAAAATCAGGTCCCTGGCAATCCATAGTGACGGAAATATCTGGATCGGAACGTTGGACGGAGTATTTATTACGAATGGTACCGACTGGACACACCACGATGATGTGGACCTTGCAAATAATGAAATCATGTCGATCTGTACAAAGAATCCCACAACCGCCTGGGTTGGAACCACCACCGGTCTGGCAAAATATGAAAGCGGAACATGGACCGGTTACACTACTGCTGATGGATTTATAGGTGATTATGTCAATGCCATTGAGATCGATGACAATGATATAATATGGTTTGGTACTTCAAATGGTATAACTGTCTGGGATGGCGTAGGTACAAAAAGAAATCTAATTGTGGGGGAAAATGTATTTGATATTTTAATCCACAGTGACGGTTCTGTGTGGATTGCTACCAATGGTAACGGATTGTACCGTTTTGCCCCGGGGAATTATTCTTCACCAAGCCATCATTACACAACATCTAATTCTGATCTGCATACTAATTATTGCCGAAGGCTTCTTGAAAACAGTAATGGAGATATTTGGATCGGAGGAAATACAGATATTTCCATTTTTGACGGATCAGATTTTAATTTTATTGATTTGTGGAGTTATGGATTTACAACCAGTTCTGTCACCGGACTGGCAATTGATAACTTGAATAATATATGGATGTCGGGATCCTATCATGGTATTTTAAAATACGATGGGACGAACTGGGTGAACTATAGAGCTGACGATGGCCTTGCACATGATTATTGTAAAGCCATTGCTGTAGATCCTGATCAAAATATATGGGTAGGAACAGATGAATCAGGTGCCTCAAGAATTAGTTGTACTGCACCGGTTGCTGATTTTGAAACAGATTTGGCTTGTTGGCCAGCGTCCACACAGTTCACCAACACCTCTCTGGGAACTGATGCTACAACCAATTATGAATGGGATATTGATATCAACGGATCTGTTGAATATACAACAGAATCCATGTCCCACCAATTCCCGTCACATGGCACATACCAGGTCAAGCTTACTGTAATCAATGACCATTGCAGTTCAGATAAAGAAGCCCTCGTCCAGGTGAATTCCATGCCTGTGGTCAATGTTGCTCCACAAGGACCAACCACCATGTGTGACGGAACAATCCTAACTATTCTTGCTGATATTACCAATTATGATGCCGGACTTGATTACACTTACTCCTGGTCATCAGGTGAAGATTCCCCATCCATAACCGTGACTGAAGCAGGCAGTTATGGTGTGACAGTTTCCCATGAAAACTGTATCCAGTCAGCTACGCCAGTCAATATCAATGTAGTCTTCCCTTATGACAATGCTGAGATCTGTATGGTTTCGGTTGATGAAGAAACCAATAAAAATATGATCATCTGGGAAAAAACACCAAATGAGGGTATTGTTTCTTATAACATATATAAGTTATATGGTTCGAATTTTGTCCCTGTAGGTCAGGTTCCTTATGATGACCTGAGTGTTTTTGTCGATCACAGTTCCAATCCTGAAGCCGTGGCTGCCCGCTATGCCATCAGTATAACAGATACGTGCGGAAATGAATCGGATCTTAGTCCATACCATCAAACTCTTCATCTCGGTGCATCTGAGGGAGCCTTACCCAATACAATTATACTGGACTGGACAGAATACATTGATGAAAGCGGGGGATTTACTTATCCGTTCTTTTATATTTTCAGGGGATCAACACTGGGAACTCTTACATTGTATGATTCTGTCTCCAGTATACATACTGCGTACAATGATCTCAATGCTGAAGGTAATATTTATTACCGTATAGGTGTAAAAAGGCCCACGATG
>Ga0209536_100017177_pt1 | contig 10260 bp, 11 predicted proteins | sample DeeMarSeWOR28_12_FD_187461 | JGI IMG/M metagenome (GOLD analysis project Ga0209536, IMG submission 187461) | Marine sediment microbial communities from White Oak River estuary, North Carolina - WOR-2-8_12 (SPAdes) (version 2) | ecosystem: Environmental > Aquatic > Marine > Intertidal zone >... | reverse complement strand
AAGAATATGTGTTCGTTAATAAAAAATACATCAGGCTTTTGTTTTCTTTGTAACACCTGTCCCCATTAAAAATTAAAATTCCTGACCATGGAAGATATGCATGGTGCGTATATTTTCAACACATGACAGGATGAAAGTAATTCAAATCCGGATTCGCCAGAAGGTATTTTCTGACACAGCAATCAGGTCAAAATGTCACTTCATTTGGAAATCCTTTTTTTTTTCTGACAAAAAGGATAGTCTTGTGTTTTGGCATAAAATATGCTTAGGAGGAAACCAAAGTAGACCATTATGACATCAATAGAACTCGTTTCACTGGATGATCTGTATCGCAAAATAAAGGGGCAGCAGCAGGCCTTCGTTTTGATCTATAAACATGGTACTGAATTGAGTCAGTGTGCCATCCGGAACATTGAAATGGCAGCAGAGGGGAATGATGATTTCAAACTCTATACCGTCGATGTTGCAGCTGTACGTGATGTACACCCAGCATTCTCAATTACATCTGCTCCGACTCTATTGCAATTTGAAAAAGGCCAACTCAAGAACACCTTTAAAGGATGCAATGATTCAGTCTATTATAAAACGGTTTTTGAGAATCTGATGTTTTTCCAGATGACCGGATCGGACCACCCTCAGAAACGTGTTACCGTATTTACCACGCCCACGTGTTCATGGTGTCATACCCTGAAAACCCATTTACGAAAGAATGGAATACGGTTTCGTGAGGTGGATATTTCAAAAGACCAGAAAGCAGCTGAAGAGTTGGTCAGAAGAAGCGGACAGCAGGGCGTTCCGCAAACAGATATCAACGGTCAGATCATTGTTGGATTCGATCGGGAAAAAATCAATACATTACTTGAAATACAAAGTTCTTAATTAAATCATATTAAATATTTTAAAGATGAAAGAATTGTTACCTGTGAACCAAAATGTTATTCTTGAGATCAGTGATGAGGGAAGTGAACAAAAAACTGCCTCTGGTATCATTATCCCTGATACGGCCAGGGAAAAACCAAAATTTGCGAAGGTGGTTGCTGTGAGTAATATTGAAAACCTCGAAGTAGCCGTTGGAGATGTTGTTTACTATAAAGAATTTTCCGGTACTGAAACCGAGTTTGAAGGGCACAAATACCTGGTACTCCCGTATGCTGATATTCTTGCAAAAATTGTTGAGACAGAAGCCATTTAGTGATCTCCGGTCTCTTTAAACCCTGAAGTCGCTTTCTGGAAATTTATATCTTTGGCCCATAGACCGATCTATGGGCTTTTTAATTATTAGCATTCTTTTGTCCTCAGCCATCCTGATCATTTTCAGGGGGTTTGAAAAATTTCATATTCGCATGATGCCGGCTATCGCCGTCAATTATATGACCGCATCAGGCCTGGCATGGGTCCTTTCAAACCACGGTAAACACCTTATTACGAATGAACCCCCATCATGGTTGTGGTTGGCCGTCCTTATTGGTGTGATCTTTGTCCTTATGTTCTGGCTCATGGGTAAAACTACTCAAGAAGCAGGCATTACGACCACCTCTGTGGCCTCACGAATGTCGGTGGTGATACCCATGATTTTCAGCATCCTGTATTATGGGGAAACTACATCCTCATTAAAAATCATGGGTCTTCTTCTTGCTCCATTGAGTGTCACCCTGGCCGTCTACAAACCGAATTCAGTTCATAAGAACAGCCGTCAAATGTGGTTACCTATCCTTGTATTTCTTGGTGTCGGAATAACCGACTCGCTGGTAAAGTATACACAACAGGACCATCTGGATTCCTCCCAGGTTATTTCCTTTTCAGGGTATCTTTTTTTTGTATCCATGGTATCTGCATTAATTTTATTGGTCATCACATCCAGAAGACCATGGCTTAAAAGAAACGAATTGATAGGTGGTGTTTTCCTCGGTTTATCCAATCTGGGTTCCTTTTATTTTTTCATTCAGGCTTTGAACCATAGTGGATTGGATAGTTCGGTTGTTTTTGGTATCAACAGTACCGGTATTGTCCTATTGTCATCCGTTGCCGGTCGCAGTATCTTTAAAGAGTCCATTTCAACCATAAACATAATGGGTTTGTTGCTGGCCATAGGTGCGCTGGTCATTCTTTTCTATGTATAATCGCCATGAATCATTCTTACAATACCATATCCAAAATGGGTTCTTCCGGCGCATACCGGGAAAAAGGAAGTAAATTCTTATCGTTTGCATACCGGGTTCATTCTGAAGATGATATTAAAACAATTCTGGAAGATCTTAGAAAAAAATATCACGATGCGCGGCACCATTGTTATGCCTGGATTCTTGGTGAAGAAGCCACCAGGTTCCGGGCCAACGACGATGGTGAGCCTTCCGGAACCGCCGGGAACCCGATACTTCAACAAATTCGATCGTTTGAATTAACAAATATCCTGATTGTCGTAGTGCGTTATTTTGGTGGCACACTGCTGGGAACCAGCGGATTGATCAGAGCCTATAAAAATGCAGCCCGGGATGCCCTGGAGCAGGCGGAGATCTGTTTGATATATATGACCCGTCCATATTCGCTTCATTTTCCGTACGCTTTAATGAATGACGTTATGAAAATCCTAAAAGAATTCCGGATAAAGCCGGAATTTGAAACATATGATACCATCTGTGAATTACAGGCAGATGTTCCCATACATCGAATACAATCGTTACATGACCGACTTGAAGTTTTGCAATCGGTTCAGATCAAGGCCCTGTAGAAATATAGACACGTATTAAATCGCCGCTTTATCAAACCCGTTTCGAGTGTTGAAAAGTTATCAACAGAATATCCCCATGCCCCACTTTTCTTGCGGTGCTTGTGTATTTTTGTATGCTGAAATATTATCCACATGACATATTCAATGAAGTCCAGAAGTCTTGTTTCTATTAATGACTATTCCAAAGAAGAGATTCTTCACATCATACAGCTCGCTGCCGAATTTGAAGCCACACCACATCCGGGTTTACTGGATGGAAAGGTCATTGCGACTTTATTTTATGAACCCTCTACCAGGACCAGGTTGAGTTTTGAAAGTGCCATCAATAAGTTGGGTGGTCGAATTGTCGGTTTTACTGACTCCTCATCATCGAGTGTCACCAAAGGGGAATCATTAAAAGACACGATCAAAACGGTAAGTAACTACAGTGATCTGATCGTTATTCGCCATCCTCTCGAAGGCAGTGCATTGTATGCTTCTGAAATGGCCACTGTTCCTGTAGTAAATGCAGGCGATGGCGCCAATCAGCATCCGACCCAAACCCTATTGGACCTGTATTCCATACAAAAAACCCAGGGGACTCTTGAAGATCTGAATATATTTCTGGTGGGGGATCTTAAATATGGACGCACCGTACATTCGCTCCTGATGGCCATGTCACATTTTAATACCACCTTTAATTTCATCTCCCCAAAGGAGCTTCAAATGCCCGAGGAATATAAAATGCACCTGGATACCCTCGGGTTGAAATATTATGAACATTTGGATTTCACCGATATTGTATCCAGGGCAGATATCGTGTATATGACACGGGTGCAGCGCGAACGCTTTTCCGACCCAATGGATTATGAGAAAGTGAAGAATGTATATGTTCTGAGGAATCATATGTTGCAAAATACGAAGCCCAATATGCGGATTCTGCATCCGCTGCCTCGCGTTAATGAAATTCACACGGATGTGGATCAGAATGAGAAGGCATATTATTTTACCCAGGCCCTCAATGGTGTGTATACCCGGCAGGCCATTATCGCATCCATACTGGGTCTAAAATCGTAACAGGTAAATCGCATGGAAAAAAGAAAACAACTTAGTGTTAGTGCCATAAAGAATGGGACCGTTATTGACCATATTCCGGCAAAACATTTATTCAAGGTCATTTCCATCCTTGGCCTGGAAACATTCGACCATCAAATAACATTCGGCACCAATTTTGAAAGTCATAAGCTTGGATTGAAAGCCATTATTAAAGTTGCAGATAAGTATTTCTCGGAGGATGATGTGAATCGCATTGCACTGGTTGCCCCGGTGGCTAAACTAAATATCATCAAAGATTACGAGGTGGTTGAGAAATATGCCTTAAAAGTCCCAAAAGAAATTTCCGGTATTGTGAAGTGTGTGAATCCGCAATGCATCACCAATCATGAAAAGGTAACCACCAAGTTTGTTATTATTATGAAACCCGAAGTCGCACTGAAATGCCATTATTGTGAGAAAATAACAGACCAGGAGCAAATGGAGATTCAGTAAGTTTGATGAAACTGAGATTAGCGGATCCGATCGATCGATTTTATCAGAAGTTCATCCTTTCGTATTGCCCTGAATGCCAGAAAGGTTAAAAAAGCAGCCATAATTGGAAACAAAGCCGGTATTTTAAAAAACTTTTCGACCTGAAATTCTTTACCAGCCTGGTAACTATAAAACCAGATCATCACCAGGGATCCAACCATCAGGAGGATATTGTAGATACAAATTCGCATTTGCAACACCCTATTCTTAAACAAGAATATAATCACAATATTCAATATCAGGATGGCCGCCAGCAATATGGCCAATGGGTATGCATTTAAAACAAGTTGACCGTCTGAAGACAGGATGCCATTCCAGTTTAATACAAAGGATTTGCCTTCCGGAGTGATCAGTTGAGCCAGCGGCAGGAAAAACATGGCTGCAAGAAGGATTTCAGCCAAAATCAGGTATATGGTTTGAACACGTTGAATCATATTCAGGATGCATTTGCACTATGATGGTTTCCGTTTCTTTAAATATTGATAATCGAGGTAATACAGTATCTTTAATGAAAAACTATTGACCTGGTGCGCTTGCATGGTTTGTTTGAGATTATCAAAAAAATCATGAATGATGATATTTTCGTATGATAATATAGAATTCTTCCAGACAATGGATATTTCACTCCCCGGAGCAAATCTCCATTTGTATACCATATCAATATTAAAAGTATTGAAATTAATGTCTTCTATTCCTGCATAATCAACAGGTTCCAAATACCCATCCTCCTGCAATAAATAGTAGTCTCCAAGGTAATCTGCCCGGGACCAGTAATGCCTCAATCGAAACGTCAACCATGAACGGTTGGTAAAAATAAAACTCGATTCCAGGGTATTGGAAATGGTATTGGTATTCCGCTTCCCAAAATAGATCGAATCTTCCGCCTCTGTCATGTCCACATACCCGAGGCTGTTTTTACCATATGAAAAATTGGTTTCAAAAGAGAATTGTAACCGGTTATTTACACGAATCCTGGGTTCAACACCTAATTGGTAGCGGTATTGATCATAAGGGGAAAATGACCTGTTGGCCTCCATATTGAACCGGGCGGATAATTTCTTCCTGGAATCGCTCGAAACAAAAGCGTCGAACGATACCTGTGGATAGCGGTAAAAACTCCATCCTTCGGCCCGGGGTTCATAAAAATCCTGAGTACCCAGGGGATTATACTGAAGTTCTCCCCGTATGGACCAATAACTCAGAAAATTCACATAAGAATTCAGCGAAAGTTCGATTTCAGAAAATTGATATGGTTTGTATTGACTGGAATGTTGGATTTCGAAATTGTTACGGGCACTTTGAATGCGTCGTACCGGTTTGAAAATATTATAGCTAAATTCCAATCTGTGCCGCATATCATTTTGCTGACGTTCGTAACCCATGTCATTAGGATCATAGCGATCTGATATGATCTCTGTCTGGTACTCGGCCCTGAATACTCCGCCGGTTTTTCCCATATTCATAAAAACCCGGTATCCCAGGTCCGTATCCAGCGAGTCATAGTACTTTTGTGAGACGGCAGCCTGCCCGCTGATAGAATACAGGTTCGAACGGTTCAAAAAACTGAAATCTGTTGATGTCACATTGGCTGTATAGAAATATTCATCCCGGGGGGCATTTCTCCATACATTGGTATTTTGAAAACTGAAATATGAATTGTATTTCAAGCTCTGGTCAATAACGATCATATTGTAATTGGTAAACGGTTGGGTCAGTACCTTCCGGATCTCTCCTGTTTCAGAATCTTTAACCTCAGCTTCCATACGGGCCGACATGGCATTAAATACACCAATGCCCAATCCTTTGTTGGTCCGCCCTGATACTTTGGTCGCATTAATAAGTTTGGATTCTATAGGATTATAAATGACCTCTTCATTGTCACCCAGGTCTTCATATGGCAGATCAAATCCCTGTGGCCGGGATCCCACCCGCCTGGAATAAAAAATACCACCCTTATTGAATAATTCTGTTCCTTCGGTAAAAAACGGACGCTTTTCATCATACCGCACTTCAAAGGGAGACAGATTCAATATGACATCATCCGATTGAACCTGTCCGAAATCCGGTATCAGTGTCATGTCAAGTGTAAAACTTTCATTGATCCCATATTTCAGGTCCATCCCACCATTAATGGAAGTTCCCCATTGCTTTAATTCAGAATCTTTTTCAAGGTACCCTGACAAATAAGGTGTTACTGAAAGACGCAGTGGTGGGTTCACAGATTCAATACCGGTAAGTTCTCCAAGGTAATTAAAGGCATTGCCGACTTCATTATCCACGTAATTCCAGGTGGACCATTCTCTGGTTCGGCGTATCTCCCGCCAAAAATTCACACCCCATACCTGGGTTGAATTTTTCGGAAAACGGAGGGCAGAATAGGGGATTTTTAACTCAGCCGACCAGCCCTGATGATTGATGTCCACGGCACTTTGCCACACGGCATCCCAGCTGGAATCCTCACCCCGGTGGCCCGATCCGGTCCTTTTCTTATCTGTTTTTACGCCCGAAGCGGACACCTTGAAGGTCATCCCATTCACACCGTCATTAAAGGGATTGATATCGAATGAAAAATGATCGGCATTCAGATTCCGGTCAGAATCACGTTCCCCCAGTTCACGATAGATGCTGTCGGGATAGGGATCATACATAAAGGCCCCGATATAAATGGCTGTTTGGTCATACAAAATACGAACTTCGGTCTTGAACTGTGTGGGACTACCATTATAGGGTGAGTATTGAATAAAATCTGTTGCTGCGATAGCCTCGCTCCAACTACTCTCACTCAGCACCCCATCCAACTTAATGGTCTCCTCGATTTTCCTGGCATATACAGCCTTTTTCTGATCAAAACCGAACGCGGATAATGAAACCAGGTAACACATGAAAACAAATATACCTATCCTTTTCATCCGGGTTATTGATCGCGTGATCATGGCATGAAATTAGACAACTGAAACCGCACTATTATTCCTGATGTTTCTTAATTGCCTCCTAATATTAGTGGGAGTCCTTCGTCACCGCTTCCAATCACCACGACTTTTGTATTGGGTGACTCAGCCAGTTTCAGAGTGGCATCGATCCCTTTCTGACGCAGTATCATGGTGGTCAGACTGGCACTGATGATGCGGTTATAATTGGCGATACCTTCGGCTTCGATATTCTTTCTCTCGGCTTCCAGGCGTTCCCTATCATTAATATAGGTCATCGCCAGTGCTTCCTGTTCCCGTTGAAGTTTCGATTCAATGGCCCTTTTAATATCTTCGGGTAAGTTGATGGATCGGATCAGCAGGGCTTTCATATCTATATTATTCGCATGTAATACCTTACCCGTCTCCTCGATAATGGTCTGTTCAACTTCACTCCTCTTGGTTGAATAAATTTCTTCAGCGGTATAACGGCCAGTTACCTGCCGGACTGTTGAACGTACTTCAGGAGTGACGAGCCGGGTTACATAATTCACACCAAATATTTCATGGAGGTACCCGATTTTATCGTAAATGGGATTGAAACGAACCGTCACATCAATATTGATCGACAATCCGTTCTTATCCAACACATCCATGGTTTCTTCACTTTTCTGTTCTTTCACATCATATTTGAACATTCGGTTCCAGGGTGCAATGACTTTTAAACCAGTACCAACGATTTTATCGCGCTCTAAGAATCCGGAAATGGACTTAAAGACCACTCCACGTTCGCCAGGTTGAAGGATAAAAAACATTCTGCTGCTAAAAACAAGAAGCAGAATAACGGCTGCAACCAGGATAATGATTATCGTTTGTTTTTGTTTCATGATGACCTCTTTTTTTAATTTCTATTCGACTCTAATTTGGCTGCAAAAATAATTCAAAAACATGAGATATCCTCCATTATTGATTATTAAAACTGATTATGTATAAGGCTATCATGTGCTTAACAATTTTTTTAATAGATTTGATATTTGATTGCCAAACATGATTATTTACAAAGCTTCCGATCTTCTTTTAAATTCGGATGGGAGTGTTTTCCACCTCCGGCTCCATCCCAACCAGGTGGCCCCTAACATCATCCTGGTGGGGGATCCTTCTCGGGTTGAAATGGTATCATCGTTTTTTTCATCTCTGGATCACCGTGTTCAAAACCGTGAATTTGTAAGTCATACAGGAATGTATGGGACAATGCCCATCAGTGTCATTTCCTCTGGCATCGGTACCGATAATATTGATATTGTTCTTAATGAGCTGGATGCCTTGTTTAACATCGACCTGGAAACCCGACGCCCGAAAGATCATCTGACATCGCTCAATATTATTCGGATCGGCACTTCCGGGGCCCTTCAAAGGGGTATCGAACCGGGTTCATTCGTGCTTTCTGAAAAGGCCATCGGATTTGATGGATTGCTAAATTTTTACAAAAATGCCGAATCCATATCAGACCATGACCTTGAAAAAGCCCTCCTGGGGCATCTGAAATGGGACTCACGGCTGCCAACCCCATATGTGGTTGATATGTCATCGGAGTTCATGCCGCACTTCCAACATTTGCATGCGCATATTGGACTCACCATATCGGCACCCGGTTTTTACGGTCCACAACTCAGGGCACTCAGGTTGCAACCAAAAATGGAGGGATTAATGGATCGAATTGTATCTTTTGAATTCAATAACCAAAAGATTATTAATTTTGAAATGGAAAGTTCAGCTATATATGGTTTATCACGATTGATGGGCCACCGGGCTGCCACCCTGTGCATTATTGTAGCCAATCGACTGACTAACAAATATATAAAAGACTACGGGGACGCTATGAATGAACTGATTGGCATGACTTTAGACCGGCTGGTGGAAATCCGGCCTTGATTATGGAACCGGAAAGCAAAATACAAGCCTTAATACAACTTCTGGACGATCCGGATCGACGGGTATATGAATCGGTCTCAAAAAGTATTATGGATTTTGGACCAGATGTCATACCAGAACTTGAAAAAGCGTGGGAATATGCCCTGAATGAATTTCAACAACAGCGAATTGAAAACCTCATTCAAGAGATACAAAGTATTAATTTCCAGGACAGTCTCAGTATATGGCAAAAATCGAAACATCCAAATCTTCTCGAAGGGACCTACCTTATCGCTAAATTTCAGTATCCAGATTTAAGTTTTGAGCGGATTGAAATGGAAATTGAAACCATTTCAAAGGATGTGTGGCTGGAGTTAAATGAAAACCTGACAGCTCTCGAAAAAACAAGGATCCTGAATTATATTCTATTTGACACCTATAAATTTTCAGGTAATTATTCTAATTTCTATGCCCCGCAGAATAACTTTTTGAATACTGTTCTTGAAACAAGGAAAGGAAATCCTGAGAGCCTGGGCATCATCTATTCCATTATTGGTCAACGTCTCGGATTACCAATATACGGTGTAAATCTGCCCAGGAATTTCATTCTGGCATATGTTGATAATCCGCATCCACCGCATGAAAAAGATTCAAATGTCCAGGACCAGATATTGTTTTACATCAACCCGTTTCGAAAAGGAAGTGTTTTAAACAGAACGGATATAGAGCAGTTCATTAAAAGTCAGAATTTATCATTCCGGCCCTCATTTTTACAACCCTGCAGCCACCAGGATATCGTTGAAAGATTGATACATAACCTGATCTACTCATATGGAAAATCGGGGCAGGTTGAAAAAGTGAAAAAGTATAAAAAACTACTGAAGCTTTTCCGGTCCACATCGCCCTAGCGAATCCAAAACATGTTATCGTTTAACAAAACCAATCCTTCACAGGCTTATGAATGCCCATGACGTGATTGGGATTCCCACCGAAGACTTATACTTTGTAATACTGGCGGTACCAATTAACAAATTTATCAATACCGGTCTCGATACCTGTGCGGGGTTGATAATCCAGGTCTTCAATAAGATCATTAACATCCGCCCATGTTTTTGGGACATCACCAAGTTGCATATCTTGAAATTCCAG
>Ga0209536_100017176_pt1 | contig 10261 bp, 8 predicted proteins | sample DeeMarSeWOR28_12_FD_187461 | JGI IMG/M metagenome (GOLD analysis project Ga0209536, IMG submission 187461) | Marine sediment microbial communities from White Oak River estuary, North Carolina - WOR-2-8_12 (SPAdes) (version 2) | ecosystem: Environmental > Aquatic > Marine > Intertidal zone >... | reverse complement strand
CCCCGCCAGAAGAACACACGATTTCACCTGTGCGCTGGCAACAGGCAGCACATACCGGATTCCTTTCAGGGAACCTCCCTGGATTCTTAACGGCGGCAGGTCGTTTTCCCGGGATACTATTTCCGCTCCCATCTGTCTGAGAGGATGAATGATCCGCCCCATCGGCCGCCGGGAAAGCGAAGAATCCCCGGCGATAGTAGACACAAAAGAATGTCCCGCAAGTATCCCGGAAATAAGCCGCATTGTCGTACCGGAATTCCCCGCCTCCAGAACATCATCCGGCGCCTGAAGCCCACGAAGTCCGCATCCCCGGATAGTAACCGTATCGCCGGATTCACTCAGCTCGACCCCAAGGGACTTCAGGCAGTCAAGTGTGCTGTGGCAATCCCGGCTTGAGGCAAAATGCCCGAAAACCGAAGTTCCTTCGGCAATGGATGCCAGCATGGCATACCGATGGGAGATCGATTTGTCGCCCGGCAACAGGACGGTTCCCGAAACAGAATCGGAACATCGGACAGTTTCAATCATGATCATTCACTCATTGCGGAAGGCCCCATGTACTCCAACAGGGTCTTCTTCAGTTTTGCGGCCTGGTCTCGAAGAACAGCCGCCTTCTCAAACTCGAACTCTTTTGCTGCATCCCTCATTTCCTTTTCCAGACGTTCGATTTCCGCTTCCAGCTCCTCTGCGGAATTATAGGCGGCCGCCTCTTCCTCTATGACCGGCAGTTCATAGTAATCGCCCTCAAAGAACCGGACCAGTTCGGGATCGAGCGGTTTGATTATGGATTGCGGCGTGATGCCGTGCTCTTCATTGTGGCGCTGCTGTACGAATCGCCGCCGGTTCGTTTCATCAATCGCAGCCTTCATAGAACCTGTCATTACATCGGCGTAGAGGATGGCTTTCCCGTTAATATGCCGCGCGGCGCGCCCCATTGTCTGAATCATGGAAGTCGTGGAACGCAGAAATCCTTCCTTGTCGGCATCCAGAATCGCCACGAGGGATACTTCCGGAAGATCGAGTCCCTCTCGAAGCAGATTGATTCCGATTAGAGCGTCGAATTCCCCTGCGCGGAGAGACCTCAATATTTTGATTCGATCCAGGGTATCCACTTCAGAATGCAGGTAGCGAACCCTCATGCCGAGTTCCGTATAGTACTCAGCCAGATCTTCAGCCATCCGTTTGGTCAGGGTTGTTACAAGTACCCGTTCACCCTGCTCCGCACGACTCCGAATCTCTTCCATCAGGTCGTCCACCTGTCCGGCCACAGGGCGGACCTCGATAACCGGATCCGTCAGCCCTGTAGGCCGTACCAGCTGCTCCACCACGATCCCTTCCGAATGAGCCAACTCGTAAGGTCCCGGAGTGGCCGAAACATAAATAACCCGTTTCACCCGTTTTTCAAACTCTTCAAAATTCAATGGACGGTTGTCCAGGGCTGAAGGAAGCCGGAATCCATATTTCACTAAATTTTCTTTACGGGACCGGTCTCCAGAATACATCCCTCTCACCTGTGGGATGGTGGCATGGCTTTCATCAACAAAAAGCAGCCACTCCCGGGGCAGATAATCCAGCAGCGTCGGCGGCGGTTCACCGCGACGTCTTCCCGTCAGATGCCGGGAATAATTTTCAATCCCGCGGCAATACCCCAGTTCCTTCATCATTTCGATATCGAACATCGTACGCTGGTGCAGACGCGCAGCTTCAAGAGTTTTACCCTGCTGTTCCAGCTTGTCCCGCCACTCCTCAAGTTCCGCCCTGATAGTATTCATTGCAACCATCAGCTGCTGCCGGGGCTGTACGTAGTGTGTTTTAGGATAGACAGGAATACGGTCATGCTTTTTCAGCGTACGTCCCGTAATGGGATCGATCTGAGCTATGGAATCGATTTCGTCGCCGAAAAGTTCGATGCGAACGGCATAATCTTCATAGGTCGGAAACACCTCCACGATATCCCCCCGCACCCGGAAAAAGCCCCGTTCCAGCCCGTAATCCTCCCGGGAATACTGCATCTCCACCAGGCGCCGCAGAATATCATCCCGTGAAATCTGTTGTCCCTTCTCGAGAAAAAGAAGCATGCCGTAGTAGGCTTCCGGGGAACCCAGTCCGTAAATACAGGAAACACTTGCGACAATGATGCAATCCTGTCGCTCGAATAAGGATCGCGTCGCCGAGTGGCGCAGCCGGTCGATTTCGTCGTTGATCAGCGCATCTTTTTCAATATATGTATCTGTCGCAGCAATATAGGCTTCAGGCTGGTAATAATCGTAGTAGGAAACGAAATACTCAACGGCATTTTCCGGGAAGAAGGTCCTGAATTCGCGGTAGAGTTGAGCCGCCAGAGTCTTATTATGTGCTAGAACAAGAGTGGGGAGCTGCAGGGCCTCAATCGCTTTTGCCATCGTAAACGTCTTGCCCGATCCGGTAACACCCAAAAGAACCTGGTGCTTCAGCCCTTCCTTCACCCCCTGGACCAATTGATCGATAGCGTCCGCCTGGTTATCGCTCGGTTGAAATGAGGCATGAATCCGAAAATCCGAGGAGTGAATGAGATCCCTCCCGTATGGAATGCCGGCATATGTCATGTCCTGCCCGGATTTGGATTTTTTCGACATTGGAAAATAACTAAAGTAGTCAGAAGTCAGAAGCCGGTAGAAAAAACCAGCCCTTGAATCCGGCATGGCGTCCTGACAGGGTTTAGAAAAAGTTATTCGCATACACTGCAAATATAGATTATATCCTCGGTCGTAATTTCTCTCCAGACATCATGTTCTGAGTTCTGAGTTCTGAGTTCTGAGTTCTGAGTTCTGAGTTCTGGCAAATTGAAAGATTTTGTGCGATCAATTTGGAAATTCAAAAATAAAAGGCAAATAAAGTGCCGGAGGCGCGCTTAACTTCAAACACAGAACTTAGAACTCAAAACTAGCAACTGTTGCATGATGATACGTTTCACGTTAAAAACACCTGCATCTTCGAACGTTCCACGAATCTTCTGTTTTTCAAACCTCATACTCCAAACCCGGAACACAGAACTTAGAACTCAGAACTCAGAACTATTGGAGAGATTGGCGAACACAAGGTTCGCCCCTACCATTAATATTGATTATTCCCGCGCGGTTCTCTTCGGGGTATATTTAGAAGCTTGGTTTATGGAGAATCACGGTTTTGAGCGATAAAAGCCATATTAGGAATTTTTCCATCATCGCCCATATCGATCATGGCAAGTCGACTCTCGCGGATCGACTGCTGGAACGAACCGGCGCACTTACGGAGCGGGAGATGGCGGCCCAGGTGCTGGACGCAATGGACCTGGAGCGCGAACGCGGCATTACGATCAAGGCACACTCGGTTCGTCTGAATTACCGCGCCCGGGACGGTGAGAATTACGTCCTGAACCTGATCGACACGCCGGGGCATGTCGATTTCTCCTACGAAGTATCCAGAAGCCTTTCCGCCTGTGAAGGTGCGCTTCTGGTGGTAGACGCTTCCCAGGGTGTCGAGGCACAGACACTTGCCAACACCTATCTTGCCCTGGATCATAATCTTGAAATCGTTCCGGTTATTAACAAAATCGACCTGCCCAGCGCGGACATCCCCCGTATTAAAGACCAGATCGAAAACATCATCGGACTGGATGCCTCGAATTCGATTCTGGCAAGCGCCAAGGAGGGAAAAGGGACCGAAGAAATCCTTGAAGCCATCGTCCACAGGCTTCCCCCTCCCTCCGGAGATTACGACCGCCCCCTCAAAGCCCTGATCTTTGATTCATGGTTTGATTCCTACCGGGGCGTCATTGTACTGGTGCGCGTTATCGACGGAACCCTACGCAAAGGCTTAAAAATACGGATGGTAAATACAGGCCGTGTGTTTACGGTAGAACAGGTCGGCATTATTACGCCAAAGTTCCAGGAAGTCGATGCGCTGACAGTTGGAGAGGTGGGATTTGTAATCGCAAACATCAAGGAGGTCGCGGATACGAAAATCGGGGACACAATAACAGAAGACGCCCGACAGACATCAGAGCCTTTTCCCGGCTACCAGGAAGTCAAACCGATGGTGTTCGCAGGCCTCTACCCGACAGACAACGCGGATTACGAAGATCTGCGCGAGGCACTGTCAAAGCTCCGGTTGAACGACTCCGCCTTTTTTTACGAACCCGACACCTCCGGCGCTCTGGGATTCGGTTTCCGCTGCGGATTTCTGGGCCTGCTGCACATGGAAATCGTACAGGAGCGCCTGGAACGTGAATTCAGCCTCTCACTGATCACGACAGCTCCGGGCGTACGCTATCGCATTACGACAAAAAACGACGAGGTTTATGAAATTCACAATCCCTCAAAATTGCCCGAACAGGGGGAGATTGAAAAATTCGAAGAGCCCATGATTACGGCCATGATCCTAACCGATGACGAATATCTTGGCCCTATCCTCAAACTTCTTGAAGAAAAGCGCGGCGTTCAGAAAGGATTTGAGTACGTGGCAAGAAACCGCGTACACATCACCTACGAGCTTCCTTTGAATGAAATCGTTCTGGATTTCCACGACCGACTGAAATCGGCATCCAGAGGCTATGCTTCCCTGGATTATCATTTTTCCGGGTACAAGGAATCCCGCCTCGTACGGCTGGATATTCTGGTTTCAGGGGAACCGGTAGACGCTCTTTCTCTAATCGTCCACCAGGACGCATCCGTATTGCGGGGCAGAACGCTGGCAAAGAAAATGAAAGAATTAATACCGCGGCAGATGTTTGAAGTAGTCATTCAGGCTGCTATCGGCAGTAAAATCATTGCCCGTGAGGTCATTCGTGCGGTCAGAAAAAATGTCATCGCGAAATGTTATGGAGGGGATATCACCCGAAAACGAAAACTTCTGGAAAAACAGAAAGAAGGCAAGAAACGGATGAAACGTCTCGGAAAGGTTGAAATCCCCCAGGAAGCGTTTCTGGCAATTCTTAAGGTCGAATAAAATCTTCGGATTATTACCCTGTAGGCTGGACGGATTTTCTGTTATCGAATAAGATTTAATGTTGTATTAATTACCGGTCGATACTGTGAAGTAATCCCTTCTGGAGAATATTGATATGAAGTCAAAAGGTTCCGACATCCTCCTCAATTCTGAGGGCAAGGGACTTATCGGCTGCATAGGAGCCATTATTCTACTTGCGGCACTGGTATTTGCAGGAATAAAGCTGGGACCGATCTATTATTCCAACCTTCTTTTTGAAGAAGACATTAAAAACGTAACCAGCCGGGCAGGCACCCATGGATTAAAAGACGACAGAATAATTGAGGACATTCTGGAGCTGGCCAGAAAAAATAACATCAACCTGACTAAAAAGGACGCCTCAAAAAATATCAAAATAGAGCGTTATGCCGGCCTTGTTCATATTGAAGTCCGTTACTTCGTTCCCGTCGACTTCCTGATTATGAAAAAAACCCTCGAATTTGAGATTAAGGCATCAAGCTTCTCCTCTATCTGACATAGGTGTCTGGAGCCATTTCATACAGGACGTTGTCGAGTCAGATCCGCAACGCATGCGCCCTGCGCTAACCAATCCGCAGTATTACTCAGAAAGGTACCAACTACTTGAAATGCCCCCCGGGCAGTTTTAAAATTTATTTAACAGAATGAAGAACTCCGACTGCATGTCGGGGCTTCTTCCTAAGGAAAAGGCCATGGGGAGCATCTGCCCCCCCCAGTCAGGGACTGGGGCCCCCGGCCATAGGCTTGGGCATTCTGGCTTTTTCCCGTAACCTTTGAAAGAGCTTTTCCAATGCGGACACCTACTCATACACTCCTTCGGCAATGGAATATATTCCTGCTGAAAGTATTTCTTCTCATCGTAACAGGCATTGCAGCAATCGGTTGCGGTCCCAGAATAGTACGGGTTCCGGTGTCGCAAGAGGATTTAATAAAAGCCCAAAAATACGTCCAGGAAGGGAATGTTGCTTACAAAAACAAAGATTTCTATGCAGCTCTGATCAAATATCTCATGGCAAGGGATCTGAATCCCAATAGTGAATTCATCAATAACTACATTGGAATCTCCTATTTGAATTTGAAATTTTACGATAAAGCTATTGAGGCATTTCAGCGTTCCATAGCATTGAATTCCAAATACGCCTCTTTCATCAATAATCTCGGTTCAGCATATTTTGCAAACCACAACTACAAAAAAGCTGAAAAATACTTCAAAAAAGCTATCAAAATGAAAAAGGACGAAGCCTCCTTCTACTTAAACCTCGGGACTCTCTATTTTGAAACGAAAAAACCGGACAAAGCTATAAAAGCATGGCGCCAAAGCCTGAGCCTCGACCCGGAGATACTGTCCAAAACAGATCCCGTCAGTGTATCGATCAGCGGTGAAAATATAGCTTTGAAGGACCGGTATTATTTCATGGCTCGTGTTTTCGCCGACGCAGGCAATATTCCCAAGGTGATTGAAAATCTTGAGAATGCATTAATGAACGGCTTTTCCGACATCGAACAGATCCGAAATAGTCCAGAATTTGATCCAATTCGCAACGATGAACGTTTTGTGAAGTTTATGGAAGACGCAGCCACCTGGGAAAAACAATATCAATGAACCGTGGCGCCGGAAATATTTGTGAAATGCGCACTGGTGTGCCGACTCTGAAATATCTTCACACTAAAATTCAGATTTTCTTTTAATTTGGGAGTTCCGAGATACTACCGGTTTTTCTACTTTTATAAAGGAATTTCAATTGAAGGACAATGTCCTTGGCGGCAGCATCCGGCTTCGCTTTCAGCTCCGCCGGACAAGCGCTCCCGCACTCCAAGACATTTCCGTTTTGCGATATAGGATGCTTTGAATTTTGCAACAAATCATAGTTAGCCGATGGCTATTTCATGATTGTGTGAAGCTATTTCTGAGTCGGCGGGCTGGAATCCTGAAGGGAATTATTATTCAATCCCTACATCAGGAGAGAGTTCAACAAGCCAGGCTGCAAGCATTGGAATGACAATCTCGTGATGGCCCGTAATTGCTATTCCCAACCCACCATTCTGCACGGGTCGTCTGACAACATTTTCTGTAGGGCGGTAGTGTTGGATGAAATCCAGGTTTGCGGTCGTAAAATTTTTCAGCTCCTGACCGCTATTTCTTAAAAGCGTCACACATTTCAGAAAGACCTCCGGCAAAATCACTGCCGAACCGCAGTTCAGGTAGACCCCACCACCGTTCAATCCGGCTATCAAGGAGGCAAGGAGCCGGAAATCGCGGTGAGATCCCCCCCCGATCGCCGAAGGGGAAACGCTTGGATGATTGTGAACGATATCCGCACCGATCGTTATGTGAACGGTTACGGGAATGTTGCGGAGGTATGCCTGCTGCAGGAGGCTGTACCGGCCGTAGGGGGGTTTTAAATCCGCGAGATAGCGTCCCATCGATTCTCCGATGCCCAGATCGTCCTCAACTCCTTTCCGTATGGCCAGATTTATGTCTTTGCCGGTTTCCTCGGCCATACCGAAAGCGCCGGTCTGCAATTGCACATCCACATCTTCACTGGTTGACCCGGTAGTCGCGACCTCGTAATCATGGATGAGGCACGATCCATTCAATGCAATCGCCGATACCAGTCCGCGGTCCATCAGGTCGATCAGCACAGGAGAAAGGCCGGTCTTAATGACGTGTCCGCCGATGCCCCAGATAATCTCCTTGCCGGTACTTCGTGCATTTACGATCGCATACGCCAGTTCTTTGAGATTCCGGGCTCCAAGAATGTCGGGAAGATTCCCCAGAAACTCGGACACCCCTCCCCCCTTTTCATGAGGACGGCTGAAACTATCCACCGATACTTTGCTCAATCGGTTCTTCAATGGATAGGTCTGCACGGCGCTGAGATCATACGGCTTCTTCCTGTATTTCGACATTGATCCCTACAATCCTTTCAAATAGTCGTCAACCAGTTCGCACAATATGTGGCCGGTCATAGTATGGATTTCCTGGATTCGGGGCGTCTCCGTGTGCGGCACATTCAGAAGGTACTGAACCTCCGGCCCAATCCTGCCTCCATCCCTTCCTGTCAGACCTACAGTCACAAGCCCCAGCTCATTTGCCGCTTTAATCCCTTCCAGAACATTGGAAGAATTACCGCTTGTGGAAATGCCGATAGCGACATCCCCTTTCCTGCCCAATGCACGCACCTGCCGGGCGAATACGTGTTCAAATCCATAGTCGTTGCTTATGGACGTCAGAGCGGACGTATCGGTTGTGAGGGCAATGGCCGGGAGGGGCTTCCGTTCGCGCAGAAAATGTCCGATCCATTCGCTGGCAATATGCTGCGCATCCGCCGCACTTCCGCCATTGCCGAAAAGAAGAATTTTGTTGCCGCTTTCAAAAGCGGTACAGATCACCCGGGCTAACCGGGCTATTTTCTCCTCGTTTGCGGCAAAGTAGCTTTTTTTGAGTTCGAGACTGTCGGCTACTATCTCTCGGATTTGATCAATCATTTTTTCAAGATCCGACAGCCGTCCCATGGATGTCAAGGAATAAAATGCCGTTGAACGTTTAAACGTTGAACGTTGGAATGTTAATAGTTAACAGTTAATAGTAGGGGCGAACCTTGTGTTCGCCCATTTCCCTAATTAAGAGTTCTGAGTTCTAAGTTCTGAGTTCTGGAGTTAAGAGTTAACAGTTGATAGTTAACAGTTGATAGTTCTGAGTTTGAAGTAGGGGCGAACCTTGTGTTCGCCCAATGTTCGCCCTTTTCATCTCACTAGGTAGTAGTTCTGAGTTTGAAGTTTGAAGTTCGAAGTTATAATTGGTGGCATATGGAACGCGGATGGATGAATGGTTGAAATATAGAGGACCCGACAGGATGGAGGCACTTCAGGGATGCTCTTCGACTTGAACGTGGAACGAAGCAGTTTCTTTTAGCGTTCAACGTGCTCACGTTTTAACGTGTAACGTTTATTTAAGGATGGGAATGGAAAACAATTTCGAGGTCATCGATTCCCACACGCACTGGGGAAACTCCCTGACAATGGAGATGACCGTTCCGACAGAGGAGATTCTCCGGCAGGCGGAGGAATGCGGAATTCAGAGAATCGTGATTTTCCCTTTCCCCTCCACCGCTATCGAGGATGAATCCATCAATGAAAGTGTGCTTGAGGAATGCCGAAAGGAGCAACGTTTCATTCCCTATTATTACATCCCGGAAGATCTTCGTGCCATTCCGTCCGAAAAGGGATTCAAAGGCGGAAAGTGGCACTGGACAAGGGGCGTCCAGGATGCAAAATCGAATTACCGGGTACTCCAAGATCCGGGCCTCGATCGTTTCATCAGAGAATCGGAAGCTGTCGATCTCCCGATCGTTTTCGAGGAGGAGCTCGAATTCACCGTCTCTTTCGCAGCCCGAGCCGGGAGTCTGAAGCTTATCATCCCGCACCTGGGCCTTTTGGGCGGAAATCCAAAGGATTTTTTAAAAGCGTTCAAAGACCGCCGAAACATCTATTTCGATACGGCACTGGCAAGCTCGAACACTATTCTGGAATTCGTTAAAGAGATCGGGGCCGATAGGGTTCTGTTCGGATCCGACATTCCTTTCAGCACCATGAGAAGCGAGCTTGGGAAAATATTCGATCTGCCTATACCGGACGAAGAGAAAGCCCTGATTCTTTCAGGAAACCTGAAGCGGTTGACCGGAATCGGAAATGAAAAAAGTTCTGAGTTCTGAGTTCTGAGTTCTGGAGTTAAGAGTTAATAGTTAACAGTTAATAGTTTGTGGAACGTGCAACGATCAGGAATCCAGTAGGGGCGAACCTCGTGTTCGCCCATTTCCCTAATTAAGAGTTCTGAGTTCTGAGTTCTGAGTTCTGAGTAAACAGTTAAAAGGATGTTTGAACGTATGAATGTGGAACGTTGGACGTTCGACCTTTGACCTTTGACATTTGACATTTGACATTTGACGTTCGACGTTCGACGTTCGACGTTCGACTTGAACGTGTTCACGTTCCAACGTGCAACGGTTTTATTCCCGACCTATCCGGGAGATGGCGGTGGTAATACCGAAACCTGCCAACAGCAGAAAGACCGCACCCCCGATCTGAACACCTTCAGGCCGGAAACAGTGTGTCGGATAGTCTTCAGGCTCGACCGAATCCAAAAGCTCCGCTGTCATGACCCGCCCCTTTACTACATCTCCGACTTCAGGCCGCATCCCCTGCTGAAACGGCCATAAACCGATAACGGCGCCAAGAAGCAAACCCAGCAGCACGCCCAGCGTCGGAGTTCGATAGC
>Ga0209536_100017174_pt1 | contig 10261 bp, 2 predicted proteins | sample DeeMarSeWOR28_12_FD_187461 | JGI IMG/M metagenome (GOLD analysis project Ga0209536, IMG submission 187461) | Marine sediment microbial communities from White Oak River estuary, North Carolina - WOR-2-8_12 (SPAdes) (version 2) | ecosystem: Environmental > Aquatic > Marine > Intertidal zone >... | reverse complement strand
GCCCGCGAGGCGCTCGACGCGGCGCCCGCCTCCGACGACGCCCGCAACTAGTGGACCGAGTCAGGCGAGGAACATCCCACCCGCAACACGGTCCCGCCTACGGACAGGGATCCGGATCCGGTAACGACGCCGACCCGTCCTCCAGCCCGTTCCTCGGGTCGGGCGTGGCGGTGCTGTCCCCGTAACTCCCGGTGGCGCAGACGTTTTGGGCGCGCACCAGGAAATAGTGGCCGTCACCTCCCGCCGGGTTTCCGCTCACATCCGTGAAGGGCGTGTCCCCGTGGTTGTCCTGCAGGCAGGAAGCGCTCCGGAAGTCACCCTCGCCCCGGAGGGCGGAGAGCGATCCGGTGACCACGTCGTAGGCGGTTGCGGGGCCGGTCGCGGCGTCCTGGCTCAGCCATGCGAGGGTCACATCCGTACCCCCGCCGTCCCCCAACTCGATGCCGACAACCTCGCCCGGTGCCGCCCACACGGTGGCGTCGAGCTGAGCGCAATCGCTCCCGTCCGCGGTCCCGTCTCCGTCGTCGTCCGGGTCGCCGAGATCGCAGGCCCCGTCGCCGTCGGTGTCGGTGCCGTCGTTCAGCGGGTCGTTATCCGGCAGCGGACCGAGGCCGTCGACACCCACCGCGCAATCGTCGCAGCCGTCGGCGTCGGTGTCCTCGCACAGCGCCGGATCGAACTGCGACCCGTCCACGAGGTCCGCAACGCCGTCGTTGTCGTCGTCGAGGTCCCCGAGATCGCACGCCCCGTCGCCGTCGGTGTCGAGGCCGTCGTTCATCGGGTCGCTGTCCGGCAGCGGCCCGAAGCCGTCGGTGCCGACGGCGCAGTCGTCGCAACCGTCCCCGTCCGTGTCGCCGCACAGATCCGGGTTGTCATCAGCCGGGTCGACCGTGTCCGCGATGCCGTCGTTGTCGTCGTCGAGGTCGCAGGCGTCACCCTCGGTGTCCGAGTCCAGATCTTCCTGGCCGAGATTCGGAACGAAGTCGCAGTTGTCGCATTCGTCTCCCAGGGTGTCGAGATCCGAGTCGAGCTGCGAGGAGTTCGGCGTGCTCGAGCAGTTGTCGCAGACGTTCCCGACGCCGTCCGAGTCCTGGTCTTCCTGTCCGGGGTTGACGACCAGGATGCAGTTGTCGTCGCACGCGGTCGTGCTCCCCCCGACGCATGTGTTGTCTCCGATCACCATGCTGCCGTCGCCGTCATCCAGGATGGTGTCGTCGTCGTCGTCGTCGTCGCACGCATCCCCCTCGAGGTCGCCATCGGTGTTGGTCTGGTCGGGGTTCCAATCGCCGCCGCAGTTGTCACACAGGTTGCCGACCCCGTCGCCGTCGACGTCGGCCTGGTTGGGATTCGCGGTGTTGACGCAGTTGTCGCAGGCGTCGCCCCGGCCATCCCCATCGGCGTCCGACTGGTCCGAGTTGGGCGTGAAGTCGCAGTTGTCGTTGACGTCGGGAATCGCGTCGTCATCGTCGTCGGAATCGCACAGGTTGCCGAGGCCGTCACCGTCGAAATCCGCCTGGCCCGCGTTTGCGATCGTAGGACAGTTGTCGCAAGCGTCACCCAAGTAATCCGTGTCGCTGTTTGTCTGATCCGGATTCGCCGTGTCCTGGCAGTTGTCGCAGTGGCTGCCGACGCCATCGTTATCGGTGTCTGTCTGGAAAGGATTCGAAGTCACACGACAGTTGTCGTCGCACAGCACCCTGTTTCCACCGGTGCAGGGCGCATCCCCGATCGTCGTGCTCAGGTCACCGTCGTCCAGGATCCCGTCGTCGTCGTCGTCGTCGTCGCACGCGTCACCCGCGGTGTCGAGATCGGTATCCAGCTGCGAGGAATTGGCGTCCGTCGGGCAGTTATCGCACGGGTCGCCCACGCCATCCATGTCGGTGTCGGTCTGGAGCGCGTTGGAGAGCCCGGGGCAGTTGTCGCACACCTCACCTACGGAATCACCGTCCGCGTCGGCCTGATCGGCGTTCGGCACGAACTGACAGTTGTCGTCGCAGTCGGCCGTGTTTCCGCCGGTGCACGGCGCATCGCCGATGACGAGGCTCAGGTCGCCGTCGTCCAGGATCAGATCGTTGTCGTCGTCGTCGTCGCACTCGTCCCCGAGGAGATCGAGGTTGAGCAAGTCGAAGTCGTAATCGTTGTTCAGCTGGTCGTCGTTGAAGACGCCCACGCAGTTGTCACAGGCGTTACCGACCGCGTCGTCATCGCTGTCGTTCTGATTGGGGTTGCTGACCAGCGGGCAATTGTCATCGCAGTTGACGAAAACACCGCCGAGGCACGGATTGTCGCCCGGGATCCCGCTGCCGTCGCCGTCGTCCAGACGGCCGTCATCGTCACTGTCCGGGTCGCAGACGTTCCCCAGACCGTCACCCTCGACATCCTCCTGTCCGGGGTTGTAAACGAACTGGCAGTTGTCGTCGCAGGCCGCGAACTGACCCGTGATGCAAGGGTTGTCGACCGTCGAGCCCGAGCCGTCGCCGTCGTCGAAGACGCCGTCGCCGTCGTCGTCCCCGTCGCAGATATCCCCGAAACCGTCCGCGTCCAGGTCTTCCTGGAGATCGTTGAAGTCGTTCGGGCAGTTGTCGCAGGCATCGCCGAGGCCGTCGCCGTCGGTGTCGAGCTGCCCGAAGTTCGCAGTCGACTGGCAATTGTCGCACAGGTCGCCAACGCCGTCGCCGTCGCCGTCGTCCTGCGTGAAGTTATCGACGGTGGCGCAATTGTCGCACACATCGCCGACGGCATCCCCGTCGACGTCTTCCTGGGCCGGATTGGCGACAAAGATGCAGTTGTCGTCGCAGTCCGTCGTCGCGCCGGCGGTGCACGGTGCGTCGCCGATCACCATGCTGCCATCCCCGTCGTCCAGGACGGCGTCGTTGTCGTCGTCGTCGTCGCACGGATCCCCTAGGCCGTCCCCATCGGTGTCCAGCTGACTGGGGTTGTCCAAGAGCGGACAGTTGTCGCATGCGCTACCCAGGTCGTCGGAATCCGGATTCTCCTGCAATGGGTTCTGGATCAGGCGGCAGTTGTCGTCGCAGTTGATGGTGTTTCCGGCAACGCACGGGTTGTCTCCGATGATCGTGCTTCCGTCGCCGTCGTCGAGGATGCCGTCATCATCGTCGTCGGTGTCGCAGGCATCGCCGGCGGTGTCGTCGTCGGAATCGAGCTGATCCGTGTTACTGACCCCTGGGCAATTGTCGCAAAGATCGCCCCACGTGTCGCTGTCGCCGTCAAGCTGGTCGACGTTGTGCACCGCCACGCAGTTATCGGCCAGATTGCGGGTGCCGTCGCCGTCGGTGTCCAGCGGCGATACCATCCAGACCACCCCGAAGCCCTGACCACTGTTGTTGGCGCCTCGGTCACCGTTTCCGCTGATCAGCATGTCGCCGAGGCCGTCGCCGTTGACGTCGCCGCTCCCGACCCTGTAGCCGAGGTTGTCGCCGGCCTCTGCGCCGTAGATCACGATCTCCGGATCCGTGTACAGCCCGTCGATCTGTTGCGGCAGGGTCGGTTGGCCGAGGTAAACGATGGCGCGTCCGCCCTGCGGTCTGCCCGGCGGGTCAGCGCCGTTGGCGCTGATGATGACGTCGTCCAGGGTGTCGCCGTCGACGTCGGCGATCGCAATCCGCTCGCCGATGCGATAGTTCAGGTCGGAGCCGTAGATCCGCGTCACCAGGTTCGTCGCGTCGTCGGCGTAGAACACCCCGGTGAGGGTATTGGACCCTCGGACGACGAAGACCTCACCGGCGCTCCCCCGGTAATCGAGCGGCGTGGGCCCGTCGGCGTTCGGAGCGGTGAACAGGATCTCCTCGCAGGCCGGACACGGAGTCTCGCAGGGCCCGAGCCCGCCCGTGCAGACCTCGGCGCCGCCGTGGCCGAGGCAATCCACATCCTCGAGGCACACGGCCGCGTCGCCGTCGCACGCGCCCTGGCACGGCGTATCGTCGGTGCAGAGGGTGGCGCGATCATTGCGACAGGCCAGGGTCGGGTCGTCCCCGAAATCCCCGCCGCCGAGGGAGAACCCGGCGTTGTCCCCGGGGTCGAGCCCATCCAACGCGACGACGTAATCTCCGGTGGCCATCTCCAGCTTCTTCTGCTGCTGCGTGGTGCCGAGGGCGGTGCGCCCCTCGATGACGTAGATCCGTCCGGCGTCGACGAAGGCGCCCGGGTTGGTGTGATTGATCGCCGATGCCGCAAGGTCCGCGATACCGTCTCCGTTGTAGTCGAGGGTGGCCAGGGCCCAGCCGAAAAGATCGTCGCTTTCCTCACCGAAGATTTCGACGTCGACGACGTTGTTCACGGCCAGATCGTAGACCGGCGGCGGAGCCGCCTCGCCGAGCACCACGTAGACGTCGCCGCACTGCAGGCAACCGTCATTCGCTCCGTCCGCGGTGGGAGCGCCGAGAATCGCGTCGGCCAATCCGTCGCCGTTGAGATCGGCCATGGCCACGGCACGGCCCATCTGGTCGCTTTCGTCGGGTGCATAGATCGTGACGTCCGCGTTGGTCCGCGAAGCATCCTCCGATCTGAGATCGATCGTGGCGGGCCACTGCTGGCGTCCTTTCACCACGACCACGTCGCCGCTGCTGGGACGACTGTTCCGCGGGCCGTCCCCGAAGCGCGCGGCGATCAGGATGTCATCGATGCCGTCGCCGTCGAAGTCTCCCACCGCGACATCCCCTCCCAAGAGGTCGCCGGGATCGGCGCCGTAGATCGTCACGTCGGCAGCCCGGGCCGCGAGGTCGTAGGGCACCGGCCACGTTTCTCTCCCGAACAGAACCCGCACCTCGCCTGCCGACGTGCGGCTTTCCGAAGGGCCGCTCGCGGTGAAAGCACCGAAGACGACGTCTCTCCGTCCGTCGCCGTTGACGTCGCCGGTGGCGGAGACGCTGGATCCGTTCTGGTCGTTCTTGTCCTCTCCGTAGATCGGGACGTCACCGACGTCGACCGCGAGATCGATGAGGCTGAAGTCGCACGGATCCCCCACCGCGTCACCGTCGGTGTCGATCTGCAGGTCGTTGGCGACGTAAGGGCAGTTGTCGTCGCAGGCGGTCGTGACACCGCCGGTGCAACGGTTGTCGCCATTGACTCCGCTGAGATCCCCGTCGTCCAGGATGCCGTCGTCATCGTCGTCATCGTCGCAGGCGTCTCCGATCCCGTCACCGTCGTTGTCGCGCTGGTCGGGGTTCGCGCCGGGACAGTTGTCGCAGGCGTCGCCGACGCCGTCCTCGTCGGTGTCGATCTGGTCGAGGTTCGAGACGTCCGGGCAGTTGTCGCACGCGCTGCCGACCCCGTCTCCGACACCTCCGTCCTCGGGATCCGCCTGGGCCGGGTTCGGGAGCAACGGGCAGTTGTCGACATCCTCGTTCACGCCGTCGCCGTCCACGTCGGCGTCGCAGGCATCGCCGATGCCGTCGAGGTCGAAGTCTTCCTGGCCCGCGTTCTCGTCGTCCGGGCAGTTATCGCAGGCGTCGCCCAGACCGTCCAGGTCGCTATCTCCCTGCGGGTTGGGATTGGAGTTGTTGGGCACGTCCGGACAGTTGTCGCAGGCGTTGCCCACCTCGTCCAGGTCGTTGTCGAACTGATCGCCGTTGAGGTCGTCGAGGCAGTTGTCGCAGGCGTCACCGATGCCGTCCGTGTCGGTGTCGTCCTGGGTGCTGTTGGGATCCGACGGGCAGTTGTCGCAGATGTCGCCGTCACCGTCGCCGTCGAAATCCGATTGGGAAATGTTCCGCACGTCGATGCAATTGTCGCAAGCGTTGCCGAGACCGTCCCCATCGTCGTCGAGCTGGGCACCGTTGTCGGTGGCGGGGCAGTTGTCGCAGACGTCCCCGCGTCCGTCCGAGTCGGCATCCTCTTGCAGGTCGTTGGCCGTCAAGGGACAGTTGTCGTCGCAGTCGGCCGTCACCCCACCCACGCAGGGGTTGTCCCCGGGGGTCCCGTTCAGATCGCCGTCGTCCAGGATGCCGTCGTCGTCGTCATCGTCGTCGCAGGCGTTTCCCTGCCCGTCGCCGTCGCTGTCGAGCTGAGTCTCGTTGTCGACGAGGGGGCAGTTGTCGCAAGCGTCGCCGAGGGTGTCGCCGTCACCGTTGAGCTGGTCGGCGTTGGGAACGAACTGGCAATTGTCGGCCCCGTCAAGATCCCCGTCGTTGTCGTCGTCGTCGTCGCAGGCATCCCCCAGGCCGTCCGGCTCGTTGTCGGCCTGGTCGGGATTCGGCGTCACGAGGCAGTTATCGCAAACGTCGCCGACCTCGTCGGCGTCGGCGTCGGACTGGTTGAAATTGTTCGTTCCGGGGCAGTTGTCGCCGATGCTACGGACACCGTCGAGATCCCCGTCGTAGACCGAAAGCTGCCACGTCTCGCCGCCGAGAGTGCGCTGGTTGTTGTAGCTCGAGCTGAACGGCAACCCGACCAGGATCTCCCCGACGCCGTCGCCCGTGCCGTCACCGACCCAGACGCCGCCGGCGCCCACCGAGTCGTCGTCGTCGGCGCCGAAGAAGATCCAGTCCGCGGAGAAGGCCGCCGCGAGATCGATCGTGGCCGGGAACGCCACGCATCCCGACGTGGTCGGGCACAGCACGAGGTCCTTGCCGAAGATGACCGAGACCTCTCCCGATCCCGGGCGACCGTTGCTGACCGGGTCGGGACCGTCGCCCCCCGGCGCCGCGATCACAAGGTCGTCGAGATCCCGCATGACGAAGGTCATGCCGTCGTAGTACTCCTCTTCCCCGTTGGTGCTTCCGAGGGTCACGGAGTCTCCGAGGCTGTCGCCCTCCTGGGCTCCGTAGATCGTGAGCGAGGCGCTCGTGAGGGTGTCGATGGTGACGGGAGGTGTTTCCTCACCGTAGATCACCGCAACCTCGCCGGCTCCGCTGCGGAACAGCGACGGAGGTCCGTCGCCATTGGGCGCGCCGATGGCGAGGTCGGCGTAGATGTCCCCGGTCAAGTTGCCCATCGCGATGGCGCCGCCGTAGCCGTCGGAGGTCTCCGCCCCGAAGATCACCACATCCGCGTCGCCGTCGAGATCGATATCCGCGGGGAGGGTGAGGCTCCCGAAGACCACCGCGACCTCTCCCGCGTTCGGCCGCGTCTCGGCAGGGCCGTCTCCCCCCGGCGAGCCGATGGCGATGTCGTCGATGGTGTCGCCGTTGAAGTCGCCCACCGCCAGGGTCTCTCCTGCGGTGTCGCCGTCGTCGGCACCGAGAATGACCACGTCGGGCTGGGGCGCCGAGCCCGTTCCGCCCGCGTCGATGATCGGCGCCAGGGCCCCGCCGTAGAAGACGTAGGCCGTGCCGACGAGCAGCTCCTCGTTGCCGCCCGTGCCGCGGCCGATTCCGATGGCGCCGACCACCAGGTCGTCGATCAGGTCCCCATTGACGTCCCCCACGGCGACCGCGCTGCCGAATCTGTCCTCGGCGAACTCGCCGAAGATCGTGACGTCGGCGCTCGTCGCGTCGGGATCGGGATTGACCAGCTCGATCGACGCCGGCCATGCCTGCCGGCCGTAGAGAACGTAGACCTCGCCACCGGCGAGCCGCGCGTCGGACGGGCCGTCGCCGAACTCGTTCGCGAGGATCAGGTCGTCGATTCCGTCCGCATTGAGATCGCCGGTCGTCATCGCGTTCGATAGCTGGTCGCCGCTGGAGATCCCGTAGATCACGACGTCCGGCAGATCGATCGAAAGGTCCTGGCTGGGCGGATAGGCCGTGGCCCCGAAGCGGATGTAGACCTCGCCCGAGAAGGGCGGTCCGTTATCGGACACCCCTTTGGCGCCCGGTGCGGCCAGAACCAGGTCCGCGATACCGTCGCCGTTGAGGTCGGTCATCAGGACCTGCGAGGCTGCGCGGTCTCCGTCGGAGATTCCCCACGCGATGTAGTCGTCGATGTTGAAGAGGAGGTCGACCTCGTTCAAGGCCGACTGCGCCGCTGCCGGAGGGACCGCCAGCGCCAGAAGCAGGAATCCGATGGCGGAGGTACTAAGCAACATCGACCCGAATCGGGTCGCAGGGGTACGGAGATAGCTCATCTGGGTGCCCTCGCGGCGACGTTGCGATCCGAGCAACCGCAAGCCGGCCTTTATAAGACCCACTTCTCCACTGGCCGCCGGGGACCCCCTCCCCCGCTCTCGCGCGTCGCTTTATATACGACGACGCTCGGTCGGTGGCCAGTAAACGGTGCCGTATGGGTTTTTAGAAGAATCGAACAGGTCGGAAGCCTCGCGACCGGCAAAGAGCTATACTTGAACCTCGTCCATGCCGCAGCCCTCCTCGAAGATCGACTCTCCGCACCCCGTGCTTCGCATCACGTTGCTTGTCGGCCTTCTCGGAGCTGCGCCTTGCTTCGGCTGCGCGGCCCGCGGAACGCCGTCCGGCGTGCCGAGATCGCTGCCGCAAACCCCTGTCGCGGTCGCCGAGCCTGCCCCGTCCGACTCGAAGCTCGATGCCGGTTTCCGACGGCGACTCGAGGAAGCACCCGCCGGAGAGCCATGGCGGGCGATCGTCGATCTCACCGAGCAGGTCGATCTCTCCGTTCTGAGACGGATGCTTCGCGAGCAGCCGCGATCCAAGTCCGAAAGGAGAGCCGCCGTGATCGCCGCCCTGGAAGGGGTCGCCGATCGCCAGCAGGCGCGCCTGCGGCCGGAGATCGAGCGCCTCACGGCCGGCGGCCTCATCGACTACGTCCGACCGGTGGCGATCGTGAATCGTCTACTGGTCGAGGGGACGGCGCCGGGATTGCTCGCGCTCGCCGACTCCCCCGAGGTCGCGGCGATCCTGCCGGACTGGACTTCCGAGCGGAACGGCGGGCGCGGCGAGCCGGGCTCCACCGAGCCTGCCGCCGAGATCTACGAGAGCTGGGCGATCTCCGCCATGGGAATCGATGCGCTGTGGGATCGGGGCCTCGACGGCTCCGGCGTCGTCGTCGCCACCATCGACACCGGGGTGTACGCAGAGCACGAGCAGCTTCGTGGGCGGATGCTCGAAGAAGGGCGCGGCTGGTACGATCCCGTCCAGGCTCGACCCATCCCCTACGACAGCCACGGCCACGGCACGAGCGTCCTGTCGGTCGCCGTCGGGTCCAACCCGTCGGGTCGGATCATCGGTGTCGCGCCCGGGGCACGGTGGGCCGCCGCGCTCGGGAACTGGAAGAACTTCTACTCCCGGTGGCGGATGACCGAGGCGGCGGACTGGATCCTGCGCGTGGCCCGCCCGGACGTCCTGATCAACGCGTGGTCCGACGACCGGTCGGAGTGCAGCGAATTCGACCTGCCGTTCATCAACGCGTGGAAGGCCGCGGAGATCTTCGTCGTCTTTCCGGCCGGCAACGCCGGGCCGGAGCCGGCCACCGGCGAGGCGCCGGCCAGCCTCGCCGGGGTCCTGCCCGACGGGGGCCCGGTCTTCTCCGTCGCGGCGCTGCTGCCCGGCGGAGAGGTCGACGCGACCTCGTCGCGAGGACCCAGCCGGTGCGGCTCGCCGGCCTTTCCGAGCCTGTCCGCGCCCGGGGCCAATCTCCCGTTTGCAGCTCTCGGCCGCCCGACGGCCTACGCCGTCGGAGGCGGGACCTCGCTTGCGGCCGGACTCGTCGGCGGCGCGGCGGCGCTCATCCTGCAGGCCGATCCCGAGCTCGGGCCCGAGGAGGTCGAGCGGCTCCTGCTCGAGACGGCGCGCCCCCTGCCCGCTCCGAACGAGCCCGACGCGACCGGAGCCGGCGGGGTCGATCTCCGCGGCGTGCTCGAGAGGATCCGCCTTTCGACGGAAGGACGGCGACACGAGGTGCGCCCTTGACCTCCCGCCTGGGCGGGGGCCTCCTCTGCGCGGCCGCGCTGGCGGCCGCCTGCGCTCCCGACGCTCCCCGCGACGTGGTCGTGATCACCCTCGACACGCTGCGCGCCGACCGCCTCGGTGCGTACGGCAACGCCGACGGCTTGACGCCGAACCTCGACCGCCTTGCCCTCGAGTCCACGCTGTTCGAGCACGCCGTCGCGCCCGTCCCGATCACACTCCCGTCGCACGCCTCGCTGTTTACCGCGCGTTACCCGACGGCGACGGGGGTCCGGAACAACGGGACCTTCGTCGTCCCGGAGCACGAGCGGACCCTGGCCGAGATCCTCAAAGATGCGGGGTGGTCGACGGCCGCCGTAGTCGCCGCCTACCCGCTCGACGCACGCTACGGCCTCGCACAGGGCTTCGACCACTACGACGACAGCTTGCCGTCGATCGCCGGATCCAACCCCGGGCTCGTTCCCCTGTTCTTTTCCGAGCGGGAC
>Ga0209536_100017173_pt1 | contig 10261 bp, 9 predicted proteins | sample DeeMarSeWOR28_12_FD_187461 | JGI IMG/M metagenome (GOLD analysis project Ga0209536, IMG submission 187461) | Marine sediment microbial communities from White Oak River estuary, North Carolina - WOR-2-8_12 (SPAdes) (version 2) | ecosystem: Environmental > Aquatic > Marine > Intertidal zone >... | reverse complement strand
AGCCGATTTGGGTAATTTTTTTGCACGATATCCTATGTTTCCTGATAAAACCTGATAATAATGGATTATGTTGTGTGATTTCAATGTAATAAAAAGAGGTCCTTTTTATTTTAAAAGATCGATCGTGTCAACCCCGCGGATGAAAACGCTCATGTAATATTTTCAGTTGCTGTCGTGCGACATGCGTGTAAATTTGAGTCGTTGCGATATCGACATGTCCCAGCATCACCTGGACGGCTCGCAAATCTGCACCGCCTTCAAGCAGGTGGCTCGCAAAGGAATGCCGCAGGCTATGGGGCGTCACTTTTTTATTTAACCGGGCCAGCGCGGCATATTTGCGCAGAAGCTTCCAAAAACCCTGTCGGGTGATGGGCCTTGCCGCCTGGGCCACAAACAGATACGGACTGGCCCGGTTTTTTAATAGGACGGATCTGGATCGTTCAATGTAAGATTCAAGCTTATCTTTGGCATGCAACCCGATCGGAACCAACCGTTCTTTGGAGCCTTTTCCCAGCACACGAACAAACCCGGCTTCCAGGTTAAGGTCCTGCAGCTTCAAGTTCACCAATTCGGAGACTCTCAATCCGGCGGCATACAGGAGCTCAAGCATGGCGCGATCTCTCGCACCGCGGGGTTTTTCTGTATCCGGCGCCTCCAGCAATTGCGATACTTCCGCCACCGAGAGAACATCCGGCAATTTCATGCTGGTTTTGGGCAGATCCACCAATCTGGCCGGGTCGTGCCTGAGTATTTTTTCCTGCGCCATAAATCGGTAAAAACCCCTTAACGAAACCAAATGTCTGGCTCTGGACCGGGCACTTAAGCCGGCATTGCGCAGCGCAATCATGTGCTTGAGAATCAGCGCGGTGTCGTCTTCGGATATATTCGGGATTTTGTTGCGCTGCAGGAATTTCCGATATCTGATCATATCGCCGCTGTAGGACTCCAGGGTGGTTCGGGATAGTCCCTTTTCGATCAATAGATAATTTAGATACCGATCAATTAAAATATCGATCGGCGGCAGTTTAGGTGAAGGCATCAGAAGGTCTATTCGAGAGTTGATATTGTTAATAACGATATTTAAAAGCGCTACCGGTGTCAAGTGCTGATATCGTCACTTACAAATTCATCTTTTAAACAACCAATTAGCTTATATTAATTAATTTTGAATTTTTCGGCTTGATCAATAATATACCTTGGCGCCGCTTCTGGCTTCGACCCCTAAATCCTTGAGCTATTAAAGATTTTTGGACAGCGACATCACATTTTTATTGACGGCTATTTTATAATCCGGCTGGATAAATTCATGGGGTCCTTCATTGAATGGCACAAAAATCAAAGTAAAGCTTTTGGCGGTCACCTGGATGTCGGGAAGCTTCTCAGAAAGGGTCTTGCGGGGCTTCATAAAGCTGGCCAGCGTCAGTTTCAGACACTCAATTGCTTCTTCGATCGGCAGGTTGCCGGGATGGATTCTATTTTCGGGCAATTGTGGGATCAGATCATCTTGCGGCTGCACCAGCGTGGCCTGGCTGGCCAGTCTCAGAAAAATCCGGGGGCGCACCTTAAACGCCGGGATCCAGAAACGAAACGCAATATCATGCCAGCTATTTTGCACCGCCCGGGGTATATTGGCAATCTTAATCAAATCGGCGTAGGAATTGAGTTCGATACCGGTAATTTCGGCCCGGATGCGCCAGAAGGGCAGGGAGGTTGTATTTTCACCCGGGCCGGCAATACGGGCAAATTTCAACTGCTTCAATTTTTTCCCGACCGGATACCAGGCCGAATTGCAGTTTTTGCATCGCAGGACCAGCGCATCGCGTTCGCCTTCAAGATCCCAGCCGCAGTTGGGGCACAACGTGGATACGAAGCGAATATGTCCGCGGGGATCAATGTCGGCAAACTCATCGATATCAAATTCCTCCGGCAGCAGGTTTGATACCGGCTTGTCAAGAATCGCATCGTACAGCCTGTTTTTCACATAAAAAGGCGAATAAATCAGGCTCAGGGTTTCACCGACATGCGACTCGTGCACAATCGGCCGGGGCAGGGATTTTCCGAAACGGTGATCAAAGTTGTCGAAAATGCTCTGAGAATCCACGGTCGGCTTCAAAAAGCGACCCGCGGTGTCGGGTGTGGCGAATCTAATTTTCATGGCTTGACTGCGCACACCGACCGAAAAAGGGAAATACGGCGTGGCGACAGCCTGTTGACTGATATCCACAAAGCGTTCCCGGATATCGTTCAGCCCGCAAAAGAAAAGCATACCCTTAAACCGCCAATACGGAAAATAGACCACATCTTCGTTCTCGGCGGCCGGGTGGGGCAGCACATACCGAAAAAAATCATCGGTTATTAAATAGGAATTGACCCGGCAGAATTCGCAGGCAAACAATCGGTCTGTCTCCTCTAACAGAGCCGGTGCCCCGCACTGGGGGCACTGATGTTCAATAAGAAAATTGATAACAGCCTCCCCGGGTGAAGAAAATGAAAATTGAAGATTGAAGATTGAAGATTTTTGGAAGTCGCTGCGCTCCGTCATTACTAAAATCGACAGAACACCTCAACTTTAGGCATTTTAGGCATTTTGCAATTTTAGTCATTTCTGCGAGCAGCTTCATATTTACATTAAAATATATTTTTCCACAATATGCACAAAATTCATTTTTTACGACCTACAGCTTTTCGCCGCATTCATTGCAAAACAAGGAATCACCAAGATTCTCATTGCCGCAGGTGGGGCAGGTTTGCGTTGCGGTCATCTCCTCCACTGCGGTGCCGCAGCGGGAACAGAATTTGGCATTGGGAGCTAAATTTTTGTTACATTTGGTACATTGATTAAATACAACTTGCTGATGACCACACTGGGGGCAAAACTTGGCGTCAACCGCGATGGGATGCTTGCAATCCGGACAGCTAAAACCCGCTGGTTCGTCTTTTTGTTTGGATTGCGGCAACGCTCCTGCAAAATACTGGGCAAACATGGCCGGCATCATCAACCCCATACCGGCGCCCATGCCGGAGCCGGCACCGCCGTCGGCTTCCGACGCTTTTTCCATGGCCATGGCGGATTTCATCTGCATTAATTTGTTCATGTCATCAAAAACACCCATGCGGCTGCGATCGTCAATAGCCTGCTGGACTTCGGCCGGCGGCGTGATGGCGTTGATATAAAGATGGGTCAAATTGATACCGAAGTGACTGAAATCTTCATGCAAACGTTTGGCAAGACCCAGTGAGAGTTCATCGTACTTGGATGGCAAATTTAAGATAGAATCGATTGTTTCGCCCATGTAGTCGTTATATCTGGAAACGATGACCCGGTTCAAATACTCCTCAATTTCGATCGTGGTATACATGCCTTGGGTACCGACCAGGCGGTTGATGAACAGTACCGGCTGGACCACTTGCAGGTTAAACACGCCGAAAGCTCGCAAACGGATCAGACCCAGTTCCGAATCTTTGAATGCCACCGGATCGCGGGTTCCCCACTTCAGGTTAGTGAAAACCTTCAGATTGACGAAGTACATTTCGGCTCGAAGCGGACTTTTCATGCCCCATGGTATGCTGGCCAGCTTGGTTAACAGCGGTATATTGCCGGTTTTCAAGGTATGGCGTCCGGGACCGAAGGCGCCGACGGCCTTGCCTTTGTAATAAAATACGCCCGCCTGACTTTCGCGGATGGTCAGCTGGGCTCCGTATTTGATTTCGCCGGATCCCGCCTCCGGCAGACGATGAACCAGCTCCTGACCGGTTTCATCAAACCATTCCAAATTTTCCAGGAATAAAGCATTGTTTGCGCTCATATCAAATATCTCCTTGTAGGGTAATTTCTTTTCTTTTTGATCCAAACCCGGGGATTCACCGTTGGGCAATTGAGGATCCGCCCGGCTGCTTCACGGCAATGAGGCCTGCCGGAACAATCTGAACTCATACGCTGTTTATCGGCTATATTGGCTGAAACTTAAGTGCCGGGGCCGTCGATGAAGATTCGGTATACGATCATCCTGTGTTTTAGCGTAACATCTTCAGCCGTCAAAGCATAAAAGGTTGAATTTTATGTGGTCAGCTCTACAACAAATAGCTAATTTAGTTTGACATATTCGTCTCGATAGTCGATAATATCGAAGTGGAACAAAAACTATAATCCTTCACCAAGGAGGCCTGAATGACGCGTTGCGATGATAAGCGGGAGCATGAACGGTTCGATCTAAACGCGTCTATGGTATATGCTTTCCATGATTCCGATCTGTTTTATCAGGCCCGGATGTGCAATTATTGTAAGGGCGGCATGTGTTTCAGATGCGACCATGCCATCGAGCCCGGAGCAGATATATATATAATGATGGAAAACTTTGCACCGGATGACGTCGGTGCTGAATTCTATGACGGATATCTGGCCGAAGTGCGCTGGTGCCGGGAGTTGATCCAAGAAGATGCCTCAGATTTCATGGTCGGCGTAAAATACTACCAGACCATCATCAAATAACTGATAATTCAATGCTCACCCCCCGCCTGATTATCCCATCTCCTAAAAACGATAACATCTAACAATCTCACCGTTTTCAAAACTTGAAATGGCGGCCATGGGTATTATTTTCTGCATGTAGTCTTTTATAGTTAAGTTTTTAGTTTTCAAAGGAGCAGTTAAATGATACGAATCGCCAAACAGACCCGGTTGGCACCGGAGGACATTATTGAGCGGGCTGCTAAATTTTTCGGCAAAGGCGGTGAAGAATTGACAGAGACGGAACGAAATCTTTGCTGCATTTATTTTGAAGGAACCGGCGGACACGTTGCGGTATCGGTGGCCGATGATGCCAAGCACCGCACCGTTGATGTCGAAGCCCGGGAGTTTGAATACCAGGCCAAACAATTCTTGCAAAAACTGTAACCTATTCGAGATGAACGAAAAGCGCAGCAATCTGGCTGACCGACTCCTTTTTTATTGTGTCAAGCGGCCCGGTATTTACGGGTTAATGATCACTGGAATCCTGCTGGATTTTATGATCCAATCACCTTTCATCGTGATCTGTGCGATCGAAAATTTTTTTCGCGATAAGGCACAATAAATTTTTTTTAACGACATTGCTCTTATTGATCAGAGCATAGTTAGACGTGGTGGACTAACATTAAGATAGCATTTTCACCGCAGAGCTCACAGCGCGGCAGAGAAAAGCTTTATTTTTACTTGTACCTTTGCGGCTCTGCCGCGCTGTGTGCTCTGCGATCTCGAGCGACTTGTCGGGTCGTAGCTCGAAGAGCGAAGCCTGAAGCGGGCGGTGAACTCGTGTCTAAATAAATATGACCTCATTGGTAAATAGGTAAAGGCCGGTGCCAATACATCCGTTATTTTGCAAACAGCAGCAATAATAGCGGCAGGCCCAGGACCGCCGCAAGGATAATTAGACCCGGAACGGAAAAATAGGGTTTGTACCACGGTTGTTTGTTTGATTTGGCCTTTTTGACTTCGATCAAAAACCAGTTTCCCAGGATCATCGCAGCCACCAAAACCGCCATATACTTGGTTAGCGTGATCAAATTTAAACCATCCATGAGCCAAATTCCCTGTTAATTTCACCTAACTTGTTAATTCCACCCAAATTGAACGTCTAAAAGTTAAATAGTCGAATCGCTTTTGAATTAATCGCAAAAGGAAATAGCCATTGATATTTTTAATATTTGTTGTATAGTGGGATCTTTAGAATGGAGGAAAATAAACCCGGATAAAATTGATTCTCGCAAAATACCTGAAATCTGAATCATTTCACTGCTATTTCATTTTACGATCTCATTGTAATCGGTAGTTAGTGCCCATCCGGTCAGCGGGATTAACCTTCGGCGGACCGGCTGGAAGCGAATCAGGTATCTGATGGCGTCTGGTACGCCTGGCAGGATTCGAACCTGCGGCCTACGGATTAGAAGTCCGTTGCTCTATCCAGCTGAGCTACAGGCGCACGCAACTATTTCGAATATCACAAGAAGAGACCCGTGTCCACATTAAAAATCAAGCTGTTTACCGATCCTGAGACTGAGGTTTAATTGGGTATTGAAAACATTGTGGAAACCTATAAATTGAGATCGACTGCTCATTTAAAATGTTATCATGAAAACAAAAATTGCTAAAAAAAAGATCACCAAAAAAAAGCCGGCGGCAACTGCCAAGGAAGCACCAAATAAGGCCAGCAGCGCCAAAGCGGCAGTTAAAACTTCCGATAAAGCCCTGGTCAAATTTGATCCACTTCAGCGCTATTTAACGGAAATCAGCAATTACAAATTGTTGACGCGGGAGCAGGAAAAAGAACTTGGCATTCAGGTCAGAGAACAGAACGATAAAGACGCGGCCTATCGATTGGTGACTTCCAATCTAAGGCTGGTCGTAAAGATTGCGCTGGAATTTCAGCGGGTATGGATGCAAAACCTGCTGGATCTCATTCAGGAAGGTAATATCGGTCTGATGCAGGCCGTAAAAAAATTCGATCCGTACAAAAATGTAAAATTTTCGTATTATGCGTCTTTCTGGATCAAAGCCTATATTCTGAAGTTTATCATGGACAACTGGCGCCTGGTCAAAATCGGCACGACCCAGGGCCAGCGAAAACTTTTTTTCAAGCTGAAAAAAGAAAAGCAAAAGTTAATTGATATGGGCTTTGAGCCGAGACCGAAACTTCTCTCAGAACGGCTGGGCGTCTCTGAAAGAGAAATTGTCGATATGGATCAACGCCTTGACGGCTGGGATGTCTCCCTGGACGCGCCCTTGAAAGAAGATTCGGATACCGAACGAATTGAATTTTTAAGTACTTCAACTGAATCTATCGAGGACCAGGTATCAAAAAAAGAAATTGAAGTTCTGCTGCACAACAAAATCGCCGAATTCAGAAAGAAAATGACACCGCGTGAAATTGAAATATTTGACCTGCGAATTTTTTCCGATAATCCGGTTACGTTGCAGGAAATCGGTGATCGCTACGGGATTTCCCGCGAACGGGTGCGTCAGGTGGAAAAAAATATCATTAAGAAAATGAGAGAGTTTTTCAAGAAGGAAATCCCGGATTTTGCTTCTTACACTGAAGATGGATCATCTGAATAGAGTTAATACAAATATAACGTGGACAATCAACTTATGAAGATTTTTAGCATGGTGCGAATTTTTTCCATATTCGCCATTTCATTAATTGTCGGATGCGCAACAAACTCGATGGAGCAAGCTCCGGCACCTAGCAACACAACCGCCAAACCGCCTGTTTTTTACGGCCCGGAAAACCAGTACTACTATTTCACTGCAGCCCAGGTTCAGCGCAAAAAAGGCAATCTTGACAATGCCGTCGTTTTGCTGCGCAAAGCCATCGAACTTGATCCGGACTCGGCCTATCTGCAGCGAGAACTCGCCACGATTTATTTGCAGAACAAGGAGGGTGCCAAAGCCATTGCCGTTCTCGAGGAGGTGCTGCGACAACATCCCAACGATATAAAGGCCTTAATCATCTATGGCGGAACCAAACAGGTCCGCAAGGAGAACGATGACGCCATCGCCGCCTATGAGAAAATTCTGGCCCTGGACCCAAAACAGGAAAGAGTATACTCCCTGCTGGGAAATCTGTATGTGGAAGCCGGCGATGATGCGCAAGCCATGGCGACCTTCAAACGGCTGATTGAAAACTTCCCGCGATCCTATGCGGGCCACTTTTATCTGGGTCGAATCTACGCCAAGCAGGGAAACGTTAAAAAAGCCGAGCAGGAATACAAAATAGCCCTCGAATTGGTGCCCGATCGCCTCGAACCGCGGTTCGAGCTGATCGAGTTGTATAAAGATAAGGGAAAAACTAACAAAATTATTCAACTTTATGAGGATATTCTTCGCAGCAATCCGAACAACATCCGGGCTGCGATTGAACTCGGTTTGTATTATCATCAGCGGGGAATGACCCAAAAGGCCCAAAGAATTCTGCAAAAGCTGGGGTTAAGAAGCCAAAATGAGTTTGAGGTCATCATAACCGTCATTCAACTCTATATCGACCCCAAAAAATATGAAGACGCACTGGTGGTCGTAAAAGGTATGCAAAAAGCCCTGCCGGACAGCCCGGATTTAAATCATCTGGCCGGTATTGCATATTATCAACTTAAAAACTATGACCAGGCCATCGTTCATTTTAAAAAAGTGACACCGCAATCCAGATTTTTTCAAGATGCCGTGATCCACGTCGCTTTTATTCTGCAGGAAAAAGGGGAAAATGAAGAGGCCATCAAATTTTTAGCTGACGCCATCGAAAAAGATCCGGAAAATCCGGATTTCAAATATTATCTTGGTACTTTCTATGAAGAAACTGGTGATTTCGAAAGTGCCGAAAAATACATCCGTCAAGCCATTGAGAAAGAACCCGAAAATCCGCGCTATTTCTTTCGTCTGGGGGTCGTCTATGACAAAGGCAAAAAGAAACAGGCTTCGATGGAGGCCATGCGCAAAGTAATCGAACTCGACCCCAAGCACGCGAATGCATTGAATTACCTCGGATATACTTACGCCGACCTGGGTCAGAACCTGGACGAAGCCGAGCGGTTGATCAAACAGGCTTTGAAGTACAAGCCGGATGACGGGTACATTACCGACAGCCTGGGATGGGTCTATTATAAAAAGGGGCAGTTCGACAAAGCGCTTCATTACCTGAAGCGGGCGGTTGAGCTGGTCCCCGATGACCCCATTATGCTGGAGCATATAGGGGATGCCTATCTTAAATTGAATGACAAACCCAATGCCCTGAAATATTACAATAAATCACTAAAAATTAAAGAAAAAGATAAAGAAGAACTTGAAGAAAAAATCCGAAAATTGAAGCACGAAGGATCCTGAGTAACGATTGAATATTTTCGAATGAATATTGAATATTCAAGGTCCGCCTGCGGCGGATCAATTTCATAAAGACCTATCAAAAGCCAAATAGTGATTGTCTGTGGTTTTTTATAAGATTCGATAAAAACAGGCCACTCACCTCAATATGAAGCTCCGACCTATTCCGCAAAACCATAATTCATCAAGACTCATTCGCTGTAAGCGGTCACATTTGAAGGCGGTAATGGTTTTGCTCGTATTTTTTGCCGGATGCAGCAGCCTGTCGACCGGTCTTTCGCGGGTAAAGCAGCAACCGCCGGATCCCGCCGCCAAGGCTGAAGCCCAGGCAGTGCTTGCGAGCTTAGGCAGCCACAATGCCGGTCTCAATAATTTCAAAGGGAAGGGCAAGATCAAGGTCTGGCAAAAGGGCAGGCTGAAGTTTAGGGAAAAGGTATATTGGGTCGGATCTGAAACCAGCAAAATCAGCATCGTAATAGTGATCGGTGGATATCCCGCTGTAAAAATGGCCAGCGACGGAAAATGGTTTTACTACTATGAAGTCGGTGAAGGCGACCCCATTTACAAAAAAATTGCCGCTTCAGACGCCAGTCTGAAGCGCATCATCTCAATTCCGATCCAGACCGATGACGTGTTGAGTCTGATCGCCGGCCGGGTGCCAATCCGCGATTACCACCGCGCAATATTAGAGCCGCAGGACGGCAAGCCGGGTTACGTTCTGGTACTTGAAAAGCGCTGGTGGGGGGTTACGGAAAAAATCTATCTTGATCAAACCAAGACCCGGGCGCAGCAGGTGGAATTTTATAGTCGATCCGGTTCACTGATTTATCGTGCGCGATTTGATCAGATGCAAACGATTAATGGATATCGGGTTCCGGCTCGGCTCAGTCTTACCAACGGAACCGATGCGGATTTTGAGCTTGAGGTCAATGCATACTGGACGGACGTTGCGGTGACGCCCTCGATGTTTGTATTGCAGCCGCCGGAATAATTTTTGTAAAACAAAAATTATATATGTAATGAAAAATGATATTTGGGATTTAATTCTTAAAGTATAAAATAGAAAAATTGAGTATAAATGGAGAAAATGCCGGAATGCGCCGGATGAGGACCATCTCCGTCTTCGGCTTGACTGAATCAGACGTCGCTGAGCGGTTGATCCAAATTACGTCTTTATTTCCGCAATTTAAGCTTGAAATTGAGTCAAAGTTCCCTGACATCCAACTGGCAGTCTACGCCGACAAATCGGGTGCGGATAGGATCAAGAACTCACTGGAGATGTTGCTGGCGTGGATGCATCGAAAACTGGGCAACCATGTCATTTCGGATACCGGCCAGTCCATGGAACAAGTTGTGGGAATGCTGCTGGCTGAGAAAAATGCGACCCTGGCCGTGGCTGAAAGCTGCACCGGCGGG
>Ga0209536_100017172_pt1 | contig 10261 bp, 10 predicted proteins | sample DeeMarSeWOR28_12_FD_187461 | JGI IMG/M metagenome (GOLD analysis project Ga0209536, IMG submission 187461) | Marine sediment microbial communities from White Oak River estuary, North Carolina - WOR-2-8_12 (SPAdes) (version 2) | ecosystem: Environmental > Aquatic > Marine > Intertidal zone >... | reverse complement strand
CTTTGAGGCTTTGCCTGCACCAATCAAGCTCCTGTTCCTTGGCGACCCTGAACTTCTTGCGAATACCGCGCAGTGGCAGCATTAGGCCTATCCATGCCAGCAGGGGAAATCTACGGCTCAACTGTAAGCCCGGTGTTGGGTGCCTATGCCGGACCGGGTGCTCTGGCTATTACTGTCCTAGAAGCGTAAAAGATTAGTTATATCAACAAGGAAGTAAGCATAATTGACGGTAAGAATCGTAACGGACAGCACTGCCGATCTACCACCAGACGTACTACAAGAGCTGGATATCACGGTGGTACCAGCCTGCGTCATTTTCGGCAATAAAACCTACCGAGATGGTATTGATATTAGCCAAGATGAAGTGTATCACAAGATGATAGACGAAAATATCCCCGTTTCCACTTCGCAGCCGCCACCGATCGATTTCGCTAATACCTATCGAAAAATACTTAAAGATACCGATGAAATAGTCTCTATCCAAGCTACCAGTAAACTAAGTGGCCTTTATAACTCAGCTTTACAAGGTAGAGAGATGACAAACGAGAATAATCGCATTGCAGTTTTAGATTCACTTTCCGTATCTATGGGGCTTGGATTACTGACCATATTAGCTGCCCGATTGGCGAAGGCCGGTGAAAACCTACCCACTATTGTGGATAAAGTTAAACAATCCGTACCCCAGATACGCCTCTGGGGATTTTTTGATACTCTCAAATATGCGCTTCAGGGAGGACGCCTAGGCAAGGCTAAGGCTCTATTAGGCAGTATATTACCTATTAAGGCAATTCTAACCATGCGTGACGGAGAGCTACATCCCACTGGGGTCGTTCGTACCCGCATCAAAGGTATAGAGCGCCTTGTTGATAATTTCAGAAAGTCTGTAGCAGTTCAGGACACAGCTGTGGTTTACAGCACAACACCGAACGATGCCCATACACTCAAAGAGCGCATTAGCACTATATCCGATAATATCCCGATTCATATATCGCGTCTAGGACCAGCTCTGGGAGTTCATGGTGGTCCGGGCACTCTGATACTGGCTTTAAGAGAAAAGGTAGTCAACCTTGGCCAAGAAATGATGGAAAACGAAATGTCTAAGAAACATATATCCTTACAATCCATACATCGCCCAAAACTTGACTTTGTTTGCTTTTAAACAGTAACACTTCAGTTGGAGACAGGTTCTTGCCGATAGATTTTTCACCACTACGCAAAGTTCTACAGCTTGAACAAAAGAAAGGTTATGCAGATGCAGCAGTATTCGGCGGCTTGGATAGGTTTCTGACTAAATGGACATCGCAAAACGAAGGAAAAATAACAGATCCAAGTCTCCTTAAGGCTATTTGTAAATTCCCTACTATCAACTACTCTTCACTTAATACAAAACTGCGTAGACAGCAGATTGAAAATATCATGAGCTTTATTGACAGCTTCGTTCAAACAATCCCTGAAAATAAAACGAATCCGCCATTGTCAAATAAAAAGCGTTCATCAACAAGGCAAAAATTATCCACAAACAGTTCATCAATTGATTCTCCCATTAACACCTGTAAGGGAATCAGTTCCAACTTGGCAGCCAAGTTTGCCAGATTGAATGTATATACCATTCGCGACCTGCTTTATTTCTTCCCCAACCGTCATCTTGATTATAGCCGGCTGAAAACAATCTCCGAGCTAACCGAAGGCAATGAGGAAACAATTGTTGCCAATGTGTGGCAGGTACGTGAGGTTAAACTTGGCGGTAGACGCAGCACAGAAGCCATCGTTGGCGATGAAACCGGTAATGTTAGAGTGGTATGGTTCAATAATCCCTACATCGTAAAACAACTTTCGACAAACAAGCGAGTGGTTATCAGCGGCCGCCTCGGTATTTTCAAACATCGCCCCGTCTTCCAATCTCCGGAGTGGGAAATATTGGAGGATAAGGAACTTACACATACCGGACGCCTAGTGCCACTCTATCCACTTACCAGAGGACTGTACCCGCGCCAAGTGAGAAAGCTTATGAAAGAAGCCATCGACAACTGGTCTGCCCAAGTGGATGACTTTCTCCCAGTCAAACTAAGGCAGCGATGCAACCTGCTAGAACTATCAAAGGCGATCTATCAGGCACATTTCCCCGAAGATGAAGAGTTAAAGAAACAAGCAAGGATACGGTTAGCTTTTGACGAGCTTTTCCTGCTACAACTCGGTGTACTGAACCGAAAACAGAAGTGGCAAGAACAACAGATTGCTACTCCCTTCACTATTGAAACACCAATATTAGAAAACTGGTTTAAATCCCTGCCCTTCACCCTTACCACTGCCCAGGAAAGAGTAATTAAGGAACTCCTTAACGATCTTGAGAAATCAAAACCGACATCTCGCTTACTTCAGGGGGAAGTGGGTAGTGGCAAAACGGTAGTCGCCATGACTGCTCTACTCATGACAGTGACCAATTGTTGTCAAGGTGCTTTTATGGCACCCACTGAAATCCTGTCGGAGCAGCACTTCACGAGTATATGTAACTTGCTTACCGGTGCTGGCAAATTGGAGATACAAGAAGAATTTCTACATAGCTATTCCGGGATTCTGCCGAAACCAATTACTATAGCCCTCCTTATCGGTGATATTAAAGAAGCCAAGAAACGGGAATTGCGACAGCGCATCTTAAACGGAGAAATAGATATCACTATCGGCACCCATACTCTTATCCAAAAGGAGGTTGCATTTAAAGAACTGGGCTTTATTGTGGTCGATGAACAGCACCGCTTCGGTGTTACTCAGCGCTCAGCATTACGCCAAAAAGGACTAAGTCCACATATGCTAGTAATGACAGCAACACCCATACCAAGAACCCTAGCCTTGACCCTCTATGGAGACTTGGATCTTTCTGTTATAGATCAACTGCCACCAGGCAGGCAAGAAATAAAGACGAAGTGGCTCAAACCTATTCAGAGGCACCATGCCTATAATTTTCTACGCCGTCAGATAGCTGGAGACAGACAAGCATTCATTATATGCCCACTCATAGAGGAATCGGAGGTTATTCAAGCTAAGGCGGCTGCTGCCGAGTTTCAACATCTGTCAAGGGAGGTATTTCCCAACCTCAGACTAGGATTACTGCACGGCCGTATGTCAGCAGCGGAAAAGGAAGAAACAATGTCCCTCTTTCGCTCAGGCCAACTGGATATACTTGTATCAACACCAGTGGTTGAAGTTGGTATTGATATACCCAATGCCACTGTTATGCTTGTAGAAAGCGCCGATCGCTTTGGGCTATCGCAACTACATCAATTCCGCGGCCGGGTAGGTAGGGGAAAGGAGCAAAGTTACTGCTTGCTACTCGCTGACAATCCATCAGAGGTAGCTAGGGAAAGACTCGATATAATAGAGCAGATTCATGACGGCTTTCAGTTATCCGAAGAAGATCTGAAAATGCGGGGTCCAGGCGAATTCTTTGGTACACGTCAGAGTGGTATCCCCGATCTCCGCATGGCGAAAATCTCAGATATATCCCTTCTTGAATTAGCTCGTAAGGAAGCGGGCTTATTGTTCGTAGATGATCCTAAGCTCAAAAATCCCAAGCACCAGCTTCTGGTAACAGAACTAAAAAGAATCTGGCCAAAAGAAGATGGCGAGTGGAGTTAATTTGGGTGAATAAAATATAGAGTGGAGGCGATAATGTTATCTCAGATACCTATTAATCTTAAAGAGATAGATAAGAAAAACCTAGATAACGAAATAATGAGGACAGCCATTATAGCTGAACTGGACGCCATCAATCTTTACGAGCAGATGGCGAGCCTAGCTCTAGATGAAATCCTAAAAAAGATCTTGCTTGAAGTAGCTAGGGAAGAAAAGACACACGTTGGTGAGTTTCAGGCAATGTTGCTTCAGACTGATAAAGAGCAGGAAATGGAGCTTATAAGCGGTAAAGCTGAGGTTGACGAATTAAGAGAAGAATAATATCCAAACCAGTTATTCCGTAATCACTCAGTCACGGGTTTAATAGCTGCATAATATCCTCTCGCAGCGGTACTATGCTATAATGCAACATACCATTTCCCCTGGAGCTAGTAGTGAGCGAGATACTATCCGCCAAGCAGAAAATAATCAATTATTTACAACAGGCAGCTAATCAGGCACAAGCATTGGGTAGACTACCAAAGGTGCCCCTGCCTAGGATTTCGATAGAGCGACCGCAAAATCCAGAGCATGGCGATTATGCCACCAGCTTTCCGCTTAAGCTCACACGTGCAGCCGGTATTGAGCCGTTAACTATAGCTGATATTATCACAGAGTTGATCTCCCAAAACCCCGATATTACTGCAGTTAAGGTAGCACCACCGGGTTTTATCAACTTCACCTTTAGCAACGACTGGTTAACACGCCAAGTCAATAATATCTTGTCAGCTGGCCAAGCCTACGGTAATATTGAAATTGGTGGTGGGAAGCGAATACAGATAGAATTCGTCAGTGTAAATCCCACAGGCCCATTGCATGTCGGTCACGGACGTGGTGCTATTTTAGGTAGCACGTTGGCCAACGTACTCAATATTGCCGGTTTTTCCGTTGAAAAGGAATATTATATAAACGATACCGGCAATCAGATAGAAGCCTTCCAGCGTTCACTTTTTACCCGCTACCAGCAATCACTAAATCTAGATACCGAAATGCCAGCAGAAGGTTATTTCGGCAATTATATGATTGAACTAGCCAAAGAAATTAAGGATGAGAATGGGAACAATTTTCTCAAACTCCCACAACTTGAAGCTGAATCGAAGGTCGGTGCTATAGGACTAACAAGAATGATAAACCGGATAAAAGAGGATCTCAAATTGCTAAAAGTCGATTTTGATGTCTGGTTCAGTGAAAAGAGCCTTTTCGATAATGGTCAATATAAAAAAGTTATCTCAATGCTGAAAAAGGGTGGTTATCTTGTTGAAAAGGAGTCTGCCATTTGGTTTGTCTCTACTGCCTTAGGTGAAGACAAGGACAACGTCGTCATTCGTAGTGACGGCTCAGCAACCTATTTTGCTACCGATATTGCCTACCATTACAACAAGTTTATTGATAGGCGATTTGATCAGGTAATAGACATCTGGGGAGCTGATCACCAAGGGCATGTCTCTAGGATGAAAGCCGTTGTCACCGCCCTTGGAATTGATCCCGAAAGATTAAAGGTAATAATTTCCCAGATGATAACTCTGAGACGTGGTGATGAATTGGTCCGTATATCCAAGCGTAGCGGTGATATCATAACACTACATGAAGTTATTGAGGAAGTGGGTTCCGATGCCTGCCGTTTCTTCTTCCTAGCTCGTTCCGCTGATAGTCAGATGGACTTCGATCTTGAATTAGCTAAAAAAGAGTCTCAGGATAATCCTGTTTATTATGTTCAGTATGCCCACGCCCGCATTGCTAGCATCCTAAGCTTGGCTAAACAACGGAAGATCATTTATAACGATGGGGATATTTCCCTCCTTGTTGATGAAGCTGAGCTGAGCCTGATACGTAAAATGCTAATACTACCAGAAATAATTGAACTGATAGTCAATACCTTAGAACCTCACCATCTCACCTATTATGCCCAAGATTTAGCCACCGCTTTCCATAGCTTCTATAAACAGTGCCGCGTCATTTCCGATGATGAACCATTATGCAAAGCTCGCCTCAAACTGGTAGCTGCCGCTAAGCTTGTATTAGCCAGAACGCTGCACCTGATGGGTATGACAGCACCAAAAACTATGTAATACTATCGTCAGTCTATACCGCCAAACAGGTAACCGTCCTCGATATACCTTCAATGGCGTGAATCTTACCGGTAATAAGGTCGCCAATCTTATTCAAGTCTTCCGCTTCTACGACAGCGATGACGTCGTATGGGCCAGTTACTGTATCAACCGATTTCAAGCCCCCCATTTTATTTAATATTGAAACCACCTCTTGCGTTTTACCAACTGCCGTCTCAATAAGTACAAAAGCCTTTGCCGACATTAGATTGACCTCCTTGCATGGGGATATTTTCTCCTCTGCCTAAATTTTTATTTTGGGATAATTCCTAACTGGTAGCCTATCAACCAGAGTAAAAAATCCACATTTTACCGGATTATAGGTTACAATATACAACCTGTCAATAAACCGGCTCTGCTTGACATTCGGTATATACCTTAACCTATAATACACGCAATCACCTTTGTTGCCTAATCTATCCACTCCCAGTAATCTGAGATGATAAAGGAGAATGATTTGGAATATTTCCTGACGGAGTTGCAGAAAACGGTCAAGCAAATGGCAAGAACCATTGCCCAGGATAAAATGCTGCCCTTGCGAGCTGAACTTGATCAAAAGGAGGAGTTTCCCAGGTCAGTAATCCAAGAACTAGCCGATACCGACTTATTGGGTGTTTATATCCCCGAAGAGTATGGTGGTCTTGGTGGTGGTTGTTATGAACTTTGCCTGGTAACCGAAGAACTGAGCCGAATATGCGCCGGACTTGCCGTCAGCTATGCGGTCAATGCGCTAGGTAGCATGATCCTCCTCGAGTATGGAAGTGAAGAACAGAAGCAGAAATATCTTCCCGATATTGCTAGTGGAAAGAAGCTTGCCGCCTTCGCACTGACCGAAGAAAGTGCCGGTAGCGATGCCGGTGCCATAAAGACAACTGCTACCCGGATGGATAATGGTTATATAGTAAACGGTACTAAGCAATTCATCACCAATGGTGGCGAAGCTGATATCTACACAATTATTGCTCTCACCAACAAGGAAAGGGGTATCCGTGGCGCCAGTGCCCTGCTGGTAGATAAAGACACCCCCGGCTTTACCTTCGGTAGGAAGGAGAAAAAGCTGGGTATTCGTGCCTCCATAACGAGGGAACTCATTTTCGAGGATAGCCCAGTGCCTTTCGAAAATTTAATCGGCAAGGAGGGTATGGGTTTCCCTATGACTATGCGGTTATTCGACCGTTCACGCCCGGGCATTGGAGCGCAAGCCGTGGGTTTGGCTCAGGGAGCCTTGGAGGCAGCGCTTGACTATGCCAAACAACGCAACCAATTCGGCCAACCCATTATTTCCTTCCAAGCCATCAGTCATATGCTAGCTGATATGGCAACTAGACTGGAGGCAGCAAGGGCACTAGTCTATGCCGCAGCTAGAACCGTCGATAGTGGTACTAAGAATTTTAGTACCGAGTCCGCCATGGCAAAGGTTTTCGCCTCAGATGCCGCTATGCAGATCACCATAGATGCGGTTCAGGTTTTTGGTGGTGTGGGTTATATGCGAGATTACCCAGTTGAAAAAATGATGCGGGATGCCAAAATCACCCAAATATACGAGGGTACCAACCAAATCTTAAGGGATGTCATCGCCTCCGGATTACGAAAGAAAACCCTATAGCAAATCCGTATCACACAACCTCTTAAAATGGCCGATTTAAAGATAGACATTGATTCGCAGGTTTGCGGTAATTATCGGGCTATGAGTATAATATAGGATTCTTCTATGGTAGGGGTCGGGTGGATTATGATTCAGATAAACGTATCTCAGTTACTCAAAGAACCCATCGGCTCGGAGAGGAAATACAGGATAAGTGATTATGTCAGTATAATGGAGAATGGCAGCAGGAATAACATCAATGGCAGTTTAAAACTAACACGCACAAATAGGAGTATTCTTGTCAGAGCAAACCTGGATGCCACACTTGAACTTGCGTGTGTTCGCTGTCTGGATGTATTCAATTGCACCGTTGAGATGGATTTTGAAGAAGAGTACTTCCCTATCGATAATATCTACAGCGACTTTTCTCCAGAATACAATGAACCGGGTGCGTTCACTATAGAAGATAACCAGATTCTAGATTTAACGGAAGCAATCCGCCAATATGCGTTTATGTCATTGCCGATGAAACCACTTTGTCGTCAGGATTGCGCCGGACTGTAAATATTTGGCGAAATATATATAATGGAGTAATTATGGGAGCTTTACCAAAACGAAAGGTGGCCAAGGCTCGCCGTGGTCAGAGGCGTAGTCATAATAAACTGACACCACCTTCGCTTATCAATTGTCCGCAGTGCAACAACCCTAAATTGTCGCATATAGTCTGCCCTGTTTGTGGTACTTATGCCGGAAGAGAGGTTGTTGAAATAAAAAGCCCAAAAAAGAAAACAGAGTAATCTGTTCTCAGTAGCTTCTTTAGCAAAAAGAGGAACTGAAGGTGTTTGAACAGACAAAATTAGCCTATATTTTTCCGGGACAGGGTGTGCAGTATGTTGGTATGGGACGAAATATCTATGACGGTTCTGAAGCAGCCAGGAAGGTGTTCAAACAAGCCGATGAAGTCCTTGGTTTTTCACTATCAGAACTTTGTTTTTACGGGCCAGATAACAAATTACGACAGACAATCAATGCCCAACCGGCAATAGTAACTGTCAGTCTCGCCATTCTTTCCGCCCTAAACAATTCAGAGGATGCCAAAAGCATGCCTGCCCCAACCTTTGTTGCTGGTCATAGTTTGGGTGAATACACGGCACTAGCGGCCGCTGGAGTGGTAGATTTTAGCACTACTATCTATCTTACACGCGAGCGCGGCCGTTTAATGGATCAGGCTGGTTCAGAGAATCCTGGGGGTATGGCGGCAATAATTGGGCTGGATGAAGCGTCACTAGCTGATATAAGTGAACAAAGTGGTGTTAAAATAGCTAATTTCAACTGCCCCGGCCAGCTTGTAATTAGTGGAGATAGAAAAAAACTAAATAAAGCAATAAAGCTTGCCGAAGACAGAGGCGCCCGGCGTGTAGTACCGCTTCAGGTGAGTGGAGCCTTTCACACAAGTTATATGCAACCAGCGTCTAACAAACTAGCAGAAATCATCTACGGCATCTCTTTCTCAACTCCACAAATACCTATAATTGCAAATACAACAGCCAGCGAGATAACTACTGCTGAGATAGCAAAGGACGAGCTGCTAAATCAGCTATGCAATAGTGTGCGGTGGCAGCACAGCATAGAATATATGATTAATAACGGTATAACCACCTTCGTCGAGATAGGACCGGGTAATGTTTTGAGCGGTCTTATAAAACGGATTAACAGAAATATAAAAACAATAAACATAAGTGATATTGAAACAGTTACGAATCTAGCTAATGTCCTTAACCAAGACTCATAATCGATAGATTTAGACAGGAGGTAATGGTATGAATCTGACAGACAAGGTCGCCATTGTTACCGGCAGCGGTCGTGGAATAGGGCGAGCCATCGCACTTAAACTAGCTGAAGCCGGAGGTAGTGTGGTAGTCAATGATATAGGCGAAGCGGCTAAAGAAGTAGCACGCGAAATAAAAAATACCGGTAAAAAAGGGGAAGCGGTCTTAGGTGACGTAAGCTGTATTTCGGACGTAGCTATAATCACAGAGACAACCATAAAAACATATGGCAGAATTGACATTCTAGTAAATAATGCTGGTATCAACCGCGATCAACTCTTAGTCAAAATGACAGACGAGGATTGGGATAGGGTGATCAATATAGACTTGAAAAGTGTTTTTCTTTGTACAAGAGCCGTATTAAAATCAATGATAAAGCAACGTTGGGGTAGGATCATCAGTATTTCAAGCATAGTCGGCCTGATTGGTAATGCTGGTCAAGCTAACTATGCTTCAGCAAAAGCTGGTATCATCGGCTTTACCCGCTCCATAGCCAGGGAAGTAGCTTCGAGAGGTGTTACCGTCAACGCTCTTGCCCCTGGTTTTATAGATACCGAAATGACTCAGAAGCTGCCAGAAAACCAGCGACAGGAGCTCATTTCTCGCATTCCAAGTGGCCGTCTAGGTTCTCCAGAGGACGTAGCATCAGCTGTTTGTTTTTTGGCCTCAAATGAAGCTAGTTACATTACTGGGCAAGTGCTGACAATCGATGGCGGCATGACCTAAAAGGTCGTATACACAACTTAATCCGGGACTGCTATAATAAAACTTCGGAAGGAATATCCATGGCAGGAGCTAGAAGAAAGTCGAGAATAACGATTTTCCAAGCATTGTACGAAATTGATTCTACCGGGCATAATGCTGAAGATGTTATCAAACGTCTGGTGGTTGAGAAGAAACTATCAGCAGAAAACGGTACGTTTATCCGCCATCACGTAATGGGTGTCATTCAGAACAAGCAGGAGCTTGATGAAACCATACAGCGATTTGCTCCCACTTGGCCTGTAGATCAGTTGCCGATGGTCGACCGCAATATTCTAAGATTTGCAATATTCGAGCTTTTAATGGAT
>Ga0209536_100017170_pt1 | contig 10263 bp, 9 predicted proteins | sample DeeMarSeWOR28_12_FD_187461 | JGI IMG/M metagenome (GOLD analysis project Ga0209536, IMG submission 187461) | Marine sediment microbial communities from White Oak River estuary, North Carolina - WOR-2-8_12 (SPAdes) (version 2) | ecosystem: Environmental > Aquatic > Marine > Intertidal zone >... | reverse complement strand
CGAAGCTCGAAAGCTGCCCCGAGGTTGGCGGCGAGTCCCCGCCCGCGCTACCCCGAGCAAAACGATGTCGGACAAGATCACCCCGAGCCAGGCCGCATGGAACCGTTTCGCCGATCAGCTCAAGGAAGTCGGCGAGAAAATCGTTGGCCCCATCGGCGCTAGAAGCCCTCGCGAGCGAGCGGATGGCTTTCGCTACCTGGCCTCGTTGATCGCCGCTGGGCAGGAGCTCGAGATGGAGGCAGACCGCGCGCATCCGGTGCTCGCGCGCGCCTTCACGCCGCTCCGGAGCTTCGTCGGTGACGGGCCCGACACCCTATACCACGACGCCAAGCTCGACGAGTCTCTATCGTACGAGCTCACGGTCCGACGCGGTGACGACATCTTCTTCTCAATCGTCGTCTACGCGAGCGACGACGAGGGCATGCGCTTCATGGTGAGCTTCTTGATCGACAAGGACATCGCCTTCGAAGAAGACGGAGGCGATCAGCTGGCAACGATCCACATCAGTCGGGAGCGTCCGGAGGGCGCGAAAAACTGGTTGAAGCTCGAGGGCCAGCAGCCCTTCATCATGACGCGACAGTATTTCCCCGAGTGCGTGATCAACGTCGACCAGGGCAAGTACCGCCCCGCCATCATGAACATTCGATGCACCGACGAGATGCCGCCCCCCGCCGAGTACTCCGTTGTCGATCTCTCCGCCGGGCTCGACCGCCTCGTCGCGTTCATGCACGACACGGTCGACGCCGGCTTGGGCGTCTCGGCCATCGTGGGCATGAGCATGATCGAGTACGAGGGCAACGCGCACTCGCGACCGACGCGAATCGGAGCAGACGGCCGGCTCGCTGTGGACGAAGGAGAGCACGAAGAGTACACGCCCGACGAGGTCTTCGAGATGATCGACCCGAAGGTGGTCGCGAACAATCTCCCCGGTCCAGGCATCGGCTACTCGGGGGTTTCGTTCAAGCTGGCCGATGACGAAGTGATCGTCATCGAAGGCAAAGACGTCCCGTGCCGGTACTGGTCATGCCAGGTCTTCGACCATTACCTCCAATCGGGCGACTACCGGCATCATCCAGTGGCGCTCAACAATCGCCAGACCGTGTACGACGACGACGGCTCCTTTCGGATTTACGCCTGCGGCGAGAACCCCGGCGTGAAGAACTGGATCAGCACGGAGGGCCGGCGACGTGGCCAGATCGTCCTCCGAACCCTGCTTGCCGAAACCGACCTCCTCCCCGAAATGCGGGTCATCAAGATCGCCGATATTCCGAAGCGCGACCGCGTCTAGCCAACAAGCCCTAGGCAGCGGCACGACTTCTCGGTGGCCTCCCAGCAGGCGCAGAAGTACTATCGGACCGATGCCGGATCAGCCGGAGATCGGAGTTCTCTTTGCTGCACGGGATTAGAAGGCAGCCGGTCACGGCGTCGCGCTCGCGACCGTGGTGAGAACCTGGGGGTCTTCACCAAGGCCCGCTCGGAGCCACCTGGCCGTCCGTGATGATGGCGCCTTTCTAGGGTCGGTGTCGGGCGGCTGCGTAGAAGGCGCCGTGGTTGGGGAGGCACTCGAGGTGATGAAGACCGGCGTCTCGAGGGTCCTCGAGCTCGGCGTCACCAGCGAGCGCGCTTGGGAAGTGGGCCTCGCCTGTGGCGGCACCATTCGCGTCTTGTTGGAGCCGCTCCTGTGAAATCGCAAACCCTGACGGCGTTGCTCGCAGACATCGAACGGAACACCCCCGTCGTTCTCGCGACGAACCTCGACTCGGGCGACCAACGTCTACTGCGCCGAGGCGACGGTATGACAGCGATCGAACGAGCCGATGTCGAGCTTGCTCTGAGATTGGACGCCTGCGTGACGACCGACGCCGAAGCCTCAGAAGCCATCTTCTACGAACCGTTCAACCCACCGCTTCGCATGATCCTGGTCGGCGCTGTCCACATCGCCCAGCCCTTGTCCGCGATGGCGACGCTCAGCGGCTACGACGTGACGATAGTCGATCCGAGGGAATCGTTTGCGGCGTTGGACCGTTTCCCTGGCGTCACGCTCCACCTCGACTGGCCGGATGCAGCCCTCGAGTCTCTTGGCCTCGATGCGCGCTGCGCCGTCGTCACCTTGACCCACGATCCGAAGCTCGACGACCCCGCCCTCCAGGTGGCTCTTCGAAGCGAAGCGTTCTTCATCGGCTGTCTTGGAAGCAAGAAGACCCATGCGTCTCGCCTGCGCAGGTTCGGCAAGGCAGGGTTTGGGGAGACGGACCTCGAACGCCTCAAGGGCCGGTCGGCTTGCCGATCGGCTCCCGCTCGCCCGCCGAAATCGCGGTATCGGTCCTCGCCCAAGTCACCCAGACCCTCCGAAACCCATCACCCAAGGTCTCGCAAAAGGGGATAGTCCCCTTTTTCAGTCGTGCCAGCTCGAAGACCCTGGAATTTTTGCGCAACCAGGAGTTCTTCGAGATGGACTTAGACGAGCAAACCCGGATGGAAATCGAGTCAGCGGCGTTCCGACGGCTGGTCACTCACCTGCGCGAGCGGACCGATGTCCAGAACATCGCGATCATGGAGCTCGCGGGGTTCTGCAGAAACTGCCTGGCGCGCTGGTACCGGGAAGCCGCCGAAGAAAAGGGGCTCGGCATCGATCAGGAAACCGCGCGCGCGTTGATCTACGGCATGTCCTACTCCGAGTGGAAAGAGAAGTACCAGAGCGAAGCGAGCCCGGAGCAGAAGGCCGCGTTTGATCAGCATCACAAGTAGGGTCAGGCCATGGAGTTTGGCGCGGTCGACATCGACGCTACCGCTTCGGAGGGTCGATTCTCGCCCATACACTACTGCTCCGCGACGGCGCTGAGGCTATCCAGAAGTGATCGATCCTAACGGCAAAGGACATCGGTCGCCTCCGGGAGACCGCCTACGCGCGAATCGTGGCCGCGCAGTTGGAAAAAGGCGACGTACACGGAGACGATGCGGCGCAGACACTAGCTTCGTTGTTCAAGCATCCTTCGATCAGCGCATCGGCGATTGTAGACCGCGGCGACGTCATCCCTTCGGGGCTGATTGACGCCCGCGGCGAGGTTACGCATTTGGGCATGCCCGGCGATCCGGGAAATCTCTTGATGCTTGGAACGCTGGACGACAGGACGGCTTGGCGTCGGTGGCCTTTTGAAGGAGATTCCAGGACGACCCATGCCCCGAAACCTCACGAATCCGCGTCGATCGAACAAGCATATCGCCGCCGTAGTGCTTGCGGCGGGGGAGTCGCGAAGAATGGGCGACGCGAGCAAGCTCACGATGATGGTGGATGGGACCCCGATGGTGGCAAGGGTCGTCGATGAGCTTCTGAGGAGCCGTGCGGATCGGGTCATCGTCGTCACGGGACATGAACGCGAGCGCATCGAGGACGCCTTATCGGGTCGCGAGGTGGAGCTCGTGCACAATCCGGACTACGAAGAGGGGATCGCTGCCTCGGTTCGAACCGGCATCGCGACGCTTGGAAACGACGTGCCTGGGGCGCTGGTGGCGCTTGGTGATATGCCGTGGGTGAGCACCGCGGTCATCGATCGACTGGTGGATGCGTTTGCGTCGGACGGAGAGCTCAGTATTTTCATTCCGACATTTGGGAGGAAACGCGGCAACCCGGTTCTGTGGGGTTCGCAGCACTTCCCCGAGCTTCTCGCACTCTCAGGCGACGTCGGGGGCAAAGCACTCTTTCACCGGCATGCCGCTGCGATCTGCTATGTCGACGTCGAAAGTCCTGGCGTGAACATCGACGTGGACACGCCCAACGCCTCGCGGGAAGTGGAATCCGGGCGCCGCCGATCGGGGGATCACTGAGCGGCGATAATCACGCTGACCTTGCCGAGCCCTTGGCCGCGCACCGTCACTTCATCGCCGACTGCAAGGAAACGCGACCTTTCTCCGTCGAGCTTGGACGCGAGCTTGCGAAAGCGGCTCAGTCTCACGAGCTTGCTCAAGCGTACCAACCAGCGAGGCGTGCGCATGGCGACGCCCCCCGGAGTGCCCGTGAGGACGATCGTGCCCTTCGAGAGTGGCGCCTCGGGAAACTCGGCGTGAACGAAGCGCAGCATCTGGAGCGGCGTGTAGATCAGATCCGCCGTCGACTGGTGCTGACGAACTTCACCGTTCACCAGGCTTTCGATCTCGACACAGGGAATACCGTTGGGCATGGGCTTCTCAGGCACCCAGGCCTTGTCCGCGACGGGCATGAAGCCGGGGAAGCTCTTCGATAGGCCCCAATACGCATGACGGTTCGGTCGTCCCTCGCCGAGAATGCCGACCGATCTCGCGGAAAGGTCGTTGGCGATGAAGAACCCGAGCCGCGGCGCGAAGCTCGGGTCGTCCAGCCGCGACGGGTCGACGTCCTCGAGCAAGACGAACCCCATCTCGACCTCGTAGTCGAGCAAGGGTGCTAAATCCGGGAAGTCGCTGCGAAGGGTCTCCCCCAGCCCGAGCTCGAGCGAATCGGCGCTCTCGATGAGCACCTCCGGAGTGGGAAACGGCACCTGAGCGCCCGTCCGCACGACGCTACTGCGGCTCTTCACGAACACAGGCGGCGACGCGTCTCGATCGAACGACGCAGCGGTCTCTTCAATGTGGCCCGCATACGAGAGGCCGATCCCGAAGGCCTGGTTGGGCGCGTCGAGAGGCACGTACGCCCCCTGCCCCAGGTCGTAGCATTGGAACTCTGCCGGCACCGGCACGTCCGACAGCGGCCGAAAAAGGAAATAGCCGAGCGCCACGATGGAGAGCAAGACCGCGGCCGCGACCCCAAAAAAGATTCGTTTCATCGCAAGTAGCACCTTTCGAAAGCGCGCCGCAGCGCATGTTCTGGATCACTCGGCTGCGTCGGTTCACGCCAGGCCACGTGTCCATCGGGTCGAATCAGCAGCGCCCCATCATGCCCGATTCCACAAAGCTCTTCGAGCGCGCGCTGAGCCTCGCTCGTATCGCAAAGCGAAACTAGCTCCCGCACCTGAAGCTTTGACCGCAGCGAACCCAGCACCAGGTTCGCTGCGTCGCGCCATGCGTCACCCCCGTCTCCCAACAAGAGCGTAAAGCGGACGGGGTCCAAAAGGTCGTGGGTCGACCGGCTATTCTCGGGCGGATTCAGCCAGAGATGGGGAAACCTTGCCCCGGGCCTCGTCGATGGTCGGTACTCCCTGACCAGGTCGGCTGCCTGCTCTGGCTCGGAGCGGTCGGGCACGGTTGCGCCCTCCTCGTAGACGTAGCCAAGATCGAGTCCGATGCGGTCGAAGTGCGGCGTTTGGTCCGCGATGCTGTCGAGGACCCGTCGTTTCACCGTCGGTTCCTGGTCGAAGCGCGCAAAGGCGCGAAAGGCGCGCCGGTTGAGGAGCCCGATGATGGTGTCGCGCCAGCGTGCAGGCAGCCACTTGAAAGGAACACTGTTCCTTACGCGGGCCAGCATCTCCATCCCGTTGCGAGGAAGCCCAAGCGCTTCGACTACTTCGAAAATCTTGTCGAAGTTGGCCTTGCTCTCCGCGCAGTTACGAATGGCGACAGGACGTCGCTCGGTTTGGTACGTGTGGAGCAACGCTTCCTGTGCCTCTCCTTTGAGAACCGCGGCAAGCTTCCAACAGAGGTTATGCGCATCTGCGATTCCCGTGTTCATTCCGAGGCCGCCTGTCGGCGGAAACCTGTGCGCCGCATCTCCGACCAAGAAAACTCTGCCGCGGCGGAATGCCTGGGCCACCTGAGCCGTCATGCGCCAGAAGCTGATCGATTCGATCTGAATCGACTCGCCCGAGATTCCCACAGCTCTCGCGATGCGCGCTCGAAAGACTTCTGGGGTGTAGTCTTCGGCGCGTTCGTACGGTGCGTAGATCGGTACGTGATACACCCAGCGCCTCTCGATGTGGTGCGCGATCAGGGTGCCAACCGTCTCGGGGTGCAGGATCCAGTAGAGCTTTGCAGGCGTCGTCACGTGCTCCCGGAGATTGAGCTCGAAGTAGGCATTGACGAAGTCCTGGAGCTTCTCCGGGCCGTCCATCTCGATTCCAAGGGCGCGCCGCGCTCGGCTCGAAGCGCCGTCGGCGGCGATGACGTACCTGCTGTAAATTCGAAGCGTCGAGCCGTCCGAGCCTCGGTGAATGATGCTGGTTACGCCACCGCCGTCTTCTTCGAAGGCTGCCCACTGGTGTTCAAACAGCACGCGGACCGCAGGCGTCTGCTCGACGTGTGAGAGCATCCTCTTCTCGAGCTCGGTTTGGGAGAGGTTCAGGTAGGGCTGCTCCGAGCGAAGGTGCCTGCGGTACTTCTCCGCGTTCTCGGGCTGCGCGAGCAGATCGATCCGCCCGAGCTCTTCGTTGATCGTCTTGCAAAACACGATTCGCGCTGCATCGGCAGGCGGCGATGCCTCGGCTTTCAGCTCCTCCTCCGTGAACCCGAGTCCATTTAGAATCTCAATCGATCGGCCGTTGACCTCATGGGCCTTCGGGTGCTTCGAGAGACCCGGCGCGCGTTCCACTACGATGGTCGGAATCCCCGCCTGCGCCAGACAAAGGGCGCTGACCATCCCTGAAGGGCCCGCGCCGATGATCAGGACGTCGGTTTCGAGGTCGAGGGTCACGATGGCGTCGAGCTCTGCACGGCTAGGGACGGCTCGAGGAACTTCTTGAGGTAGACGAGACCGACGAGCAAAATCGTCGTGAGACTCGCGAACGCGAAGACGTTTTCGTTCAAGCCGAGGATGGTGAGGTGGAACTCGGGGTCGACGATCGAGCCGCCGTACGCGCTCTCGAGCACAGCAGCTCCCCAGAAGCCGAAAATGTTACAGGCCTGCCAAGCCCAGGAGATGTACAGGCTCGAGATCTGATGAGGACGTCTGAACCAAATCAAGTAGAGGTTACAGATGCCCGAGAGCCCCATGAACACCAGTGTCCAGGCCAGGTGGAAGCGCGCATGCCCGACCCAGCTCGGGTTCAGGAGGTGTGTCACGCTTAAGTCTCGCACGATGGGGCCGAAGAACTCGAGCACGCCGATCGTGAGCAACACCTGGGCGACTCGATAACGTCTGCTGATAGTGGCCATGGGTTCTCCTCGAGGTCATCGCATGCATACCTTAAACGAGAGTGAGCGTGAAAGCGGATGCGTTCATCGGCGTCTTCCTCGACAAACTCCGCGCACCCCCAGATTGAGGGCCGGGGCTTGTCGCACCCCCAGGCCCGGACTAGGGTCGCCCGGTGCGTTTCGACCAGGTCTCCATTTGCAGCGTCGCCCATGTCGATGGCGCCGACCGCGTCACGTCCGAGGAGCTCGAAACGAAGCTTGCGGAGCCCATGCGGCGCCTCGGCCTCCAGCCCGGGTTTCTCGAGGGGGTCACCGGAATCCGAGCCCGCCGCATGTGGGGCGTCGAGTTCCAGCCCTCGCAGGCGGCGACGGCGGCAGGAGAGCTCGCGATCGAGCAAGCCGGTATCGACCGCGGTCGTTTGGGGATCGTCATCAACACCTCGGTGTGCCGTGACTACATCGAGCCGTCGACGTCCTGCATCGTCCACAGCAACCTCGGGCTCGGTCCAGACTGCATGAACTTCGACCTCGGCAACGCATGCCTCGGCTTTCTCAATGCGATGGACATCGTCGGGAACATGATCGAGCGCGGCCAAATCGAGTACGGGCTGGTGGTCGACGGCGAAAACAGCCGCTTCGTGGTGGAGAGCACCCTCGCCCGACTCAATGAGCCGGATCTCGATGAAGCGACCTTTCGCGACAACTTTGCCACGCTCACCCTCGGGTCGGGTGGCGCAGCGATGGTGCTCGGCCGGAGGGATCAGGTAGCCAACGGTCACCGCTACGTCGGTGGCGTGACGTCGGCGGCAACCGAGCACCATCAGCTCTGCCGCGGGCAGGTCGACCAGATGCAGACCAAGAGCAAAGAGCTGCTCGTTGCGGGAGTCACACTCGCCAAGAAGACTCATGAAATGGCAAAGCGCGAGCTCGGTTGGAACCCTGACGTGGTGGCCGAGTACATCCTGCATCAGGTGAGTCGGGCGAACACCGAGAAGCTCGCCGAGGCGCTCGAGCTTCCGACCGACAAGTTCATGCATGCCTATGTCGAGCTTGGCAATGTTGGACCTGCGGCCGTTCCGATGGTGCTTTCCAAGGCGGCGGAGGCAGGGCGCATTCAGCAGGGCGACCGTGTGGCGCTGATGGGCATCGGCTCCGGGCTCAACTGCAGCATGTCGGAAATCATCTGGTAAGCCGCCCGTGAAGGTCTCCGACGAGCTCTATCCCTTTGAGCCTCACTGGCTCCCACTCCCGTCGGGTCATCGGATGCACTACGTCGACGAGGGCCCTCGCGGCGCGCCGGCGGTCCTGATGCTGCACGGGAACCCGACCTGGTCGTTCTACTGGCGACGATTGATCTCGGCGCTGCGCCCCGGCCATCGCGTCATCGCGCCCGATCACATCGGCTGCGGGAAGTCCGACAAGCCAGGCGACGACACATACTCTTACCGGCTCGTGCAGCGGGTCGATGACATCGAAGCTCTAGTCGAGAAGCTGGGCCTCCAAGACATCACGCTCGCCGTTCATGACTGGGGCGGTATGATCGGCATGGGCTGGGCGCATCGGCACCCCGACTTGGTCGCCCGCCTCGTCGTCTTGAACACGGCGGCGTTTCCGATGCCATCGACCAAGCGCCTGCCCGCTTCGCTCTGGTTGGCGCGTGACACCAAGGCGGGAGCTGTTTTGGTGCGCGGTTTCAATGCGTTTGCCAGGGGTGCGACGCGGTTTGCCGTCACCCGTGCCAAGCTTCCCAAAGAGGTGCGTGACGGCCTCTGTGCGCCCTACGACAGCTGGGATCGCCGCCGCGCCGTGCTCCGCTTCGTGCAGGACATCCCTCTACGAGAGAGCGATCCGAGCTTTTCCCTGGTTCGCGAGGTGGGCGAGCAGCTCCATCAGTTCAATGACCGGCCGGTGCTGATCTGCTGGGGCGACCGTGACTTCGTCTTTGATGACCATTTCCTGAGGGTGTGGAAGAGCGCGCTTCCCGATGCAGAGGTCCACCAGTTCCCCGACTGCGGTCACTATGTCCTCGAAGACGCGCCCGAGGAGATCGAGCAGCTCGTGCGCAGGTTCTTGGGAGTCGCGGTATGACGCCCGAGCTTTCGACGGTCGCTGACGTGCTGCCGCAAATGGCCGCGACGCAGCCCAATACGACTGCCATTTACTTTCCGACCAAGCGGCGCGATGCCGCTGGCGACGTCATCTACAACAAGGTCTCCTACCGCGAGCTCGACGAGCGCAGCAGCCGAATCGCCGCCGGGCTCCATGCCGTTGGAATCGAGCGCGGTCATCGCGCCGCGCTGATGGTGCGGCCGAGCCCCGAGCTCTTCGCCCTCACCTTCGGTATGTTCAAGGCGGGGGTGGTTCCGGTGATGATCGACCCGGGTCTGGGCATCAAAGGCCTGAGCAAGTGCCTGGCGCGCGCGCAGCCCAGTGCGTTCATCGGGATTCCAGTCGCGCACGCGGCGCGCATCGCTCTCGGCTGGGGCCGGGCGACGGTGAAGCGGACGATCACCGTTGGCGGCTGGGGTCTCGGAAAGCATACGCTCGGGCAGGTCGAAGCGCTCGGCGCAAAACGGCTTGCCGCAGGCGACAGGCCCGTGCCCACCGGTGGCGACGAAGTGGCGGCAATACTGTTTACGTCGGGGAGCACCGGACCGCCCAAGGGCGTCGTCTACCGGCATCGCCACTTTCTCGCCCAGGTGATAGCGATTCGCGAGATGTTTTCGATCGAGCCTGGTGAGATCGATCTGCCTACGTTTCCGCTCTTCGCGCTCTTCGACCCTGCGCTCGGCATGACGACGGTCATCCCGGACATGGATCCGAGCCGGCCGGCCAGCGTCGAGCCGCAGAACATCATCGAGCCCATTCAACGTTTCGGGGTGACGACCATGTTCGGCTCACCCGCGCTTCTCAATACGGTCGGTCGATACGGTGAGCAGCGCGGCATCAAGCTCCCGAGCTTGCGCCGTGTGATCGCCGCCGGCGCACCGATGCCCGGGCAAACGCTCGCCCGTTGGCATGCGATGTTGCCCGCGGAGGGCGATGTGTTTCCTCCGTACGGCGCGACCGAGTCGCTTCCGGTGGCCTGTCTACCAGGACGCGAGATCGTCGCGAAGACCTGGGCCGAGACCGAAAAGGGAGCCGGCGTCTGCGTGGGCCTCCCCGTCCCCGACATCGAGGTGAAGGTGATTCGCATCAGCGACGACGCCATCGACACCTTTTCAA
>Ga0209536_100017169_pt1 | contig 10264 bp, 7 predicted proteins | sample DeeMarSeWOR28_12_FD_187461 | JGI IMG/M metagenome (GOLD analysis project Ga0209536, IMG submission 187461) | Marine sediment microbial communities from White Oak River estuary, North Carolina - WOR-2-8_12 (SPAdes) (version 2) | ecosystem: Environmental > Aquatic > Marine > Intertidal zone >... | reverse complement strand
CAATGATCTTACTCAGGAAATCACGGCTGAAATCGGCAATACCCTTCTTTATCGGCTTACCGATCAAACATGGACAGTCGGCACCAATGCCCTGCAGTGGTCAAAAGCCAATGTAAATTACTCCTACTACGAACACAAAATGGAAGTCAAGAGTCGGTTACTTGAGCTTGACGGTCTGATTCGTTCCAGAGCAGGAAGAGGGGCAGCCAATGTCTATGTTGCTGGTGATGGCGCGTGTTCGATTATCGCAGATTTACCCGGCTTTGTTGCTCAGAATGTAGGTTCGGTTGGTCCGAATCTTTTCGGAACGCTTGACGGCAAGCCTGTTATCAGGGCTCCGCAGTCCGCTACAATAAATACCGATCACATCTATGGTGTTTACAAAGGGACTGGGCGTTTTGATGCCGCAGCAATGTATTCACCTTTTATGCCTCTATGGGTAACGGGTACTTTGAACGCACCGAACAACATCTTGAAGAAAGCGGGAGTCGCCGCTGTCTGGAGCGGATTGAAAGTTGTCGCCCCAGAATTTGTTGCACGTCTGGAGATCACTGCGTAATCTTCTTCAGGGGGAGCAATGATTTTTCAAGATGAAATTGTTGCAAGAAGTATGTCGAAGGCGGGACAGGTTTACTTCCCGCCTTCGGTTTTAAAATACGACGATACTCGTGTTCGCCGGGACTTCTTTGTTCCGTCGGTTTATGAGTATCGCGTACATCGCCCCAAGTTGAAATATTTAAGGGTTGATGTGGATTCTAACGGTTTGACGTTGCCGTATGATGCTAAAAAGGTTGTTTCTTTAAGAAGTTATTACGATTATTTTGTCGGTCCAGTTTCAAAAGATGTACTTCCAAAAACGCATTATGAGGTTCGCGATGGCAGACTTTATGCTGATCCGGGGGATTATTACGTTGAGTATCAAGCGGATTACACAATAACCGACAGGGTTTCCGGACAAAGAATTACGACTCTTAGCAATGAAACTTATCTGTCTTTTGAACTTTACGGAGAAATAATTACAGATTCTTTAGTGATTTATTATGGCTCAGATACTGCTACAACAAGTGATAACGGCACAATTACGGGGAACAATATTACTTCAGGGGCTTATGATCCTAGCACGTGGATTGTGACGATCAATTTTACTGAAGCGGTAGCATCAAACATTACGATTGACTTTACATCGAAAAACCCGGTTGTTCTGGAACTCGACATGAACAACATTTTTTTCTTTCAGCTTTTCGGGGCGCGACTTTTGTCGTCTTTTGGTTCAGCTAAAGCGATTGCTCGGCTTGAGGATTTACCTTTCGATATCACCGTCGATGAATTGCTTTCTTACGGGAGGGAGCTTGAGAGTCAATGGCGGGAGGATTTAGAAAGAAATCAATCATGGTGGGTATGGTAAAATGAAAACTTTAACCAGTCTTTTAACAAAAAATCAAAAAAGGGCGTATTTTGAAGAATTGAAATGCCATAATTAGACAAAAAGGGGCGTAGTCGTGGCTGAAACAAGGACAGCTTATGTAAGGAGAGTGCAACGGCGTGAGCCTGTTCATGAAGCGAGAGAAAAATGGACGTTAAAAAAACTATTCAAGGAAACAATTCGTTTTTCGAAGAACCGACGGAGATATTCGTCATCTGGGAGGACACGGTTAGTCAAAGTAATCCCGTATGTTGGGACAAAGACTGCGGTGATTCATTTAGAGTCATTTGGCGTGACCTCTAAAGCTATACACCAGATTTTTATTTCGTTTCATGGGCTTCATATTACAGAAAGGGTAATGGGAGCGGGTTATTTTCGGGTGCAGTACGGCGGAGATGATTATTGGATTAGGAAGCCGGATATCAGTAAAGATTTGGTTCGAGTTCGTTGTTCTTGTAAGGATTTTTTCTTTACATTTGCTCTTTGGAATTTTCGTAAGAACGCTTTGTTCGGGGTTAAACCGCGTTCTTATACAAGAAAAACCACGACACGTCCCCCGCGAAATCCGAAGAAGATTCCGGGGTTGTGCAAGCATCTTGTGAACGCTTCTTTATGGTTACGCAGGAAGGGATATGTCATAGGACAAAGGTTGTCTTAACCTTTTAGTAGGAGGTCTGTTATGGCTGTTGTTTATGAAACCATTGATGGAACAAGTCAATGGATCAATAACGAGATTTGGTCAAAAAAAGTTTATGGTTCTCGACAAGTTCGGCTTGATCGTCTCGTTGATTTTGGTGTTTTGCTTCGGCATGAACCGCCAATTTATATGGCGAAAGTAACCGAAGCTGTTGTAGCAGGTCGTGTAATTGCTGGAACGAATTATGCGGCTGCGTATCCTACTGGTCCAGCTCTGGACTATCTTGGCGTCACCACTGCGGATTCTGACGCAAACTCCATTGTTACTTACCGGAATGATGGTGAAGCCGCCGCCTGTGCTGCTGACAACATTGATACGGCAATGGAACGCCTTACTGCTGTTCCCGGCGGCTATGTCTCAAAGTATTTAGTTGAGGACTTAGCGGTTGAATCTGGAGGCGGAACCCATCATTTTACTAATGGCGTGTGGAAAACAGGAGGCGAAGTCATTAATGTTCACACGGCTGCGGATGACGCAAATGCGCAAGGAGCTGAGATTACTTTTATTTTCATTGATGATTCTGACGAGGTTGTTAGGGAAGCCGTTAATCTTGATTCTGATGATTCTTCAACTATTGTGTCCACCACTCAACTTTGTAAAAAACTGGTTGGTTTTGTTGTCGGAACACTTGGGAACGGAACTACACAGGACTTAGTGATTGAAGATGAGGACACAGACGTTTGTTATACTCTCTCATCTGGTTATGGGGCAGGCAGTTATGGTGCGATTGGTGTCTCTTCCATTTTTGTTCTAGGAAACCGTGTTAAAATTCTTTGTGACGCCGATGTAACCGGAGTTTTAGTGCTTGAGGGAGTTAAACTTTTCGAAAGTGAAAGAACTTACGAAATTTGGGATAACTCTATTTCAGCCGACACCGCTGTTTATTCTACCAATGGTTATGATTGGGTATGGGCACTTTGGGTCGGAGGTGACGGCATCTCAGGCGAAACGTACACCGTCACTTGCGATAAAAGTCAGGCTTCAGTCGGAAAGCCTCTTGACGATATTACCGCTGGCAATCTTGGTGATATTTTAATGGATAAGGATACTATTAATTTTATCGCCAGAGCGCTTGATTTCAAGAAATTTTCGGTTCGTCAAGCAACTACAGGCGCACTTGCTCCGGCGTGTACCTATAACAATGGAGATGAAGGCGAGGGAGCCTATATTGAAGGTGATGCGAATAATCCTTTCACCGCTCAAGATGGCGTCACTCTTGCTGTGCATGACATTCTTCTTGTCAAAAATCAGGTAGACGCTACAGAGAATGGAATTTATAAAGTTATCCGAAAGGGTAGCGCAAGTTCAACATTCAAGTTCGAAAGGGTTAAGGATTTTGATACGCAGTATGATATTTCTTCAATGGCAACCGTTCTTGTCGAAGAGGGGACTACAAACGGCGGAACCCTTTGGGCGTTGAATATCGCTGATCCGCCAGTTATCGGGACAACTGATTTGGATTGGATTCTAGTCGCTGGTTCTGGGGTTATTGATGCCGATACCGTTGACGGGCTGGACTCCACCGCATTTGCTATTCTTGCTGGTCAGTCCGGGGGTCAAACGCTTAACGGCGGAACTGACGCTTCTGACAATCTGGTTCTTTCAAGTACCGCGGATTCCACAAAGGGCGAGATTCAAACAGCGGATACCCTGCTTCAGCAGACTTTCGGAAATTCCGCTGTGTGGGTAAATCTTGGAACGATTGTTGAGTCTGACTTAACAGAAAGTGGAGACGGAAACACGGAAGCAATCGATCTATCAGTTCAAGTTCCTGCTGGTTCAATTATCCATGATATGGTTGTTTATGTTACAACTCAGTTTACTGGCGGTGGTGCTACTACGGTGACAGCCGCAGTAGGATTGGTAGCAGACCCTAATGGTTACACCGTGGAGCATGATGTTCTTGGTTGCGGTGACGGAACTTGGGTTAGTGAAGGTCAAGATGGCACAGATAAAGGCGAATACCTTTATGTGATTGCGAATGACACTCGAATTAGTGATTTTCGTGCGGCGGCAACTACAGTTCAAGTTGAATTTGCTCCTGATGTTGGGCATGACCTTGCTGATCTGACTGCCGGTTCTTTAACCGTCTGGGCACTGGTTTCCAAGATTGAAGAGTAATTTGTAAATTGTATAGGGGGAAGGGTGTTCGTCAAACGATTCCCTCCCCCCTTTCTTTCTATTTTGACGGAGGTTGAAATGCCAAAAAGATTTTTATTAATTGTGTGTTGCTTGTTTGCGTTTGCCTTTCAGTTGAACGCCGAGAATGACACCTTTACGCAATCAAAAAGCAGTATCCCGATAAAAAGGACAGTTTCGCGAATATTCCAAGATTATGAAGTCGCAGATAAAAATTATGATTATGATGATCTGGGGGGGTCAGATGTTGATGACGGCATTATGTCTATGCAATCTTTTTGGGAGGCATCGAAAGTCGTTCAGATTAGTGTTACTCTTACTGATGTGACTTCAATAACCGTTGTTGTAGAAGGAATGTTACATCCGAATTTAGATTCGTGGAGCGAAATTTGGGTGAGAGAATTTACTGCATCCACGGGGGAAAATCAAGATGTAATTGCGGTGATTACTGAGCCTTTGTGGTATCTGCGGGTTGGAAATAAATTTTCGGGGGGGACACCGGACGCTACTGGACAACACGATGGCGGGGACGATCAGTCTATCCTTACGGATTCGGGTGAATCATGGACACCTGATCAATGGATTGATTACTATATCTTAAATCTTGATGACGGAAGCTCTGCTAAAATTACTGATAACGACGAGACAACAGTGACTGCGACATTAGCGGGCGGAACAGAGAACGATTGGGACGACAACGACGATTATGAAATTTTCTTGTTTGCCAGCGATCTTGTTTCCGCGACGGTGTTGTTTGAACAGAAATAAAGAGAGGGTTCGACGATGAAAAAAATATTCTGCTTCCTTTTTGTTTTTCTTGCAACCTCCGCCTTTGCTCATCCGACGATGTTTACATCAAAAGCAGTACAATCTATTTCTGACCAAATATGCCCCGACGGAGTTTCTGCGTTTACTTGTCTGAATGGAACTCCTACGGTAAACGGTGATCTCGATGTGACTGGCGACCTTGATGTTACGGGATCAATTTCTGGGACAATTGGTGGTTTTACGGTAAAGTCTATCCCTTTCGCAGATGGGTCGGGTGAGTTGACCGAAGACCCGTCTAATTTCTTTTATAATTCCGCCACGTACTTATTAACCGCTTCAAATGTTACTATTGGGGGTATTGGAGATGAAACATTAACTGAGCCTGATTTTACCACTCATGCGACATGGAATTCGCTCGCGGATTTTGATGATACACAGGGATATGCGGAATATGTGCATTCGTCAGGGGGCGGAACTTTATTACAAAACTTGACTTTGACAGCTTACGCCAATACGTTGTATCGCTTTGAATACACCGTTTCTAACTATTCTGGAGACCCAGCGCCGTACATTACTACTTCATTCGCAAAAGTACAACAAAACCTTGCTCAATCTAATGGAACTCATGTCTTATACTTTACGTCCAAAGTAGGAGTGCCTATCGAATTCAGGATTCAGTGCGGTTCGACATCTGGCGGCATGAGATTAGATGATTTTACACTTAAAAAGGTAAGCGATGGTGATTTGACGGTTTTAAATGATGTCGTTGTTACTAATGACGTTGACGCTACGACTTTCACAATTGGGGCTTCAGAGCTGGACTCAACAGACTTTGGGTATCTTAATACTATTGATCAGAACTTGGGCACTGGTTCGGGTGTCCAGTTTGCGTCAGCAAACATAAATGGCAATTTTGGTGTTTATCACAGCGGTTTAAGTGATTATAACACAATGTCACAGGCGGATTCGGGAACTTTCACTTATGACATAACTACCGACGGAACTCCGCTTCATCAATTTAGCGATCCGATGGAGGTTACTGGAAATTTTGTTTCTCGATTCGGAGCAAATGATTACAATACCATGTCGCAAGCAGATTCTGGAACATACTCTTATGTTATTACCACAGACGGAACCGCCTTACATGATTTTGGGAATGTTGTCCAAGCTGAAGCGATGAATATAAGGACTACTGCAAATGCGCATGGTATGTCTTCTCAGTATGCCACTTTGATTTTAGGGTTACTTGATGGATCAACTGCGGCACAGGGGGCGGGTATGTTTTCAGGACGCTATAATCGTTCAAATGAACCCTTTGTTGTTTTTTCGGGTTATGATGATGGGGCGAGTAGAGCAGTTTGGTACGGGGGTACTTATTGGGAAGCTCCTGATGCTACCGAACACTATTTTTACGCCGCTCCTTCTTATACCGAAACGAATGATACTGGTTTGTTGATGTTTACTATTGATGGTCCTAACGCCAATTTAAGAATAAGTAATCCAGCAGATAGTTCTGATTATTGTACTATTACGATGAGCGATCCGTCAATAACCTTTGATTTAGTTACTGACGGGTCGGATGTGTTTCTTTTCAGCGATCCTGTGCGTTCAACAACTTCGTCATACCGTCGTTACTATCACACTCCCATGACATCGACAGACCCTGCAGCTTCGGGGGCAACATGGACATGGTCAGATGGGACAAATTATAATGCGGGTTATAGGCTTGACGCTGATACCGAATATCTTTATGTTGAAACAGACATTCATGCCGATTGGGACGGAGCAACGGACATCCTTTTTGAATACTCTTTTACCATTATGAGCGCAGGTGCTTCTGGATCAGACACAGTTGATTTCGACACTATTTGTTACTACAACGGCGACGGCGAAACTACAGTAAAGGGGCAAACGGTGAACACATCGGTAATTGTAGGTACGGCGGCTCAATATACAACCTTTTATAATGAGCAAGTTGTCGTTGAATGGGATGCCACAGATAACAATATTGAGGTGGGTGATAAAATTGCGTGCCGAATAAATCTTGACACAACAGATGCCGAAGTTGATGATATTATTTTGACAATTATTACCGTTAGTTACCAGACTACCCATGTTGGTATAGAATCTGGAGATATTTAATGGTTCGCGCACTTGTTCTTTAGTGAGGAGGATAGGTGATGAGCGTTCAAAGAAAGGGAGGCAAAATGGCAGAAGTTGGAACAACTACGATTGTAGGAGTTATTTCTGCTTTCCTAGCGACTGTGGGGGCTGTTATAGCTCAGATTTTACAGGCAATGGGGTTGAAGACACGAATGACGACTGTTGAATCTCAAATTCGGGATATAGATAAAAAAATGGATAATAGTCTTCTCGCGTCGGATAAACGATATGTGAGTCGTGACGTTTGCCAAGAAACTCAGAGGGTTATCGAGGTTAAATTTCTGTCCGTGGAAGAGAAACTTGAAAGCATTAACAAGGGTCAAGAGACTATTCAAAACAGCCTAATAGGGTTGCGAAAAGAAGTTTTAAAAGAAATTCGAAATAACAAATGAGTAGAGTTCAAATGAAAAAGAAGCCTCTGGAAGATAGCTTAGGAAGCTAAACCCAGAAATGTTTTATTGCGCATAGGTGGTTGAATGGCAACGCCAACATTAACTCTTATAAACCATACGTCTATTAATACCGCAGAGTCTACAACGAATTGGACGAAATGGGATACGTTAGACCCCGAAGTTAAAAAGGAAGGTAGCAACGGAATTACAGGAACATTTCGTTCTGATTTGGATACTGGTTATTATGATCACGGATCAGCGCCCGTTACTGCTGCGAATAAGCATGTACGAATGTGGCTTAACTTTACCGCAGTTGCTTACCTTGATACCGAAGCCAATAATGGTATGGAATTTTTAATGTATGACGGGTCAACTACTGAGTATCGAGTGGCGTTCGGCAGTGACACCTATTTTGGGGGCTGGATCAATTATGTCGTTGATTGTGATAAATTCACTACTTTAACGCTTGCTAATGTTCAACGTTGGGGGTGTCGATTTAACCGCACGTCAGCCCCCGCAAACAAAGACAATTTTTGGGCTGATTATATAAGGTATCTTGATGGCTATTACGTGACAGGGGGCACTAGTGGTGATAAAATTGATTTAGCTGGTATCGCGTCTGAAGATATTGATACCTCCGGCACTTTAAATGGGTATGGTATCGTGCTGGAGTACGAAGGTGCATACTTTTGTTACGGCGAGCTTCAAATAGGTAATGGGGCAACTACAACATACTTTGAAATGATAAATGAAGTTCTGATTTACACAGACCAACCAGTAGCGTCGGGGTTGTATAAATTTGAAGGCGATGGGTCGGGTTGCGATATAGTTCTAGAAAGTTCAGTCATAAAATCCGCAGGCTCTACCGATGATACAAGATTTATTCTCGACATGGATGAAACCAACCTAAGTTCAGTCTCTATTACAGATTCTAAATTTACCAGAGCGGGTGAATGTAGATTCAAATCCGGTCAAACAGTAACAGATAACGCTTTTGTGGATTGTGGTCAGATTTTAGCAGCAGGAGCAGATTTTGATGGTTGTTCTGTTGACGAATATGAAGGAACAGCTAATACCTCCGCTTTAATATGGAACGTGAACACAGATCCTGATGGGTTGTTAGATAATATGTCGTTTACAAAAGGGACGGCGGCTACCCATGCTATTGAATTCGGAACAACCTCCCCTACAACAATGACACTAAGAGGGGTTGATGTTTCCGGTTATAACGCATCCAATAATCAAAATGATTCGACATTACACATAAAACGAACAACTGGCGATGTTTCGATCAGCTTGATTGATTGTTCAGGCACTTTTTCGTACAGGACTGACGGGGCAAACGTTACTATTTCTAACACCAAGAACGTTTCTTTTCACGTCGAAGACAAAGACGAAAATAATATTCAAGGGGCTCGTGTTGATGTTCAAAAAGACCCTGCGATTACTTATACTTCCGCTGCGTCAGGAAACAATCAGGGCGACACGGATTTTGTAGTTCAAGAAGCCATTGCAAATGAGAACCCTGATACTGGCTTTTTTTCTGTTGTTGACAAATCAACCGGGAAATATCAAAGCTATCGTTATTCGTCTGTAAATACTGGCACAAAAACCTTTACTTTACAGGACGGATCGTGGTCAAATTCTTATACATGTTCTGCCAATGGGTCTCCTGCAGCAACTCAACTTTTAGATACTGTAAACAGCCCGTTTATTTCTCAAGGCGTTGAAGTGGGCGATACTGTTCGAAATACAACGGATGGGTCGTGGGCAAGGGTTGAAGTCGTGGTGAGTTCGTCAGAATTAACCACATCGAAGTTGACTGGCGGAACAGACAATGAATGGCAATCTGGCGATGATTATGATTTTGGTCAACTTGCCGTTACTTATAACGGGAATGATAAGGTTTCTGTTTCATTAATGTCCGACGAAACAGATGCCAGCGGGGATGCTTCGGGAACTTTTAAATATCAAGGCGCTCCGCAAAATATTAAATTCCGCGTGAGGAAACATTCGTCAGGAACTTTGTACGAACCCCTTAAAGGAACTGGTCAGATAGGAGCAAACGGTTTTTCTATTACGGTAGCGTTAGAGGAAGCCGTAGATAATTAAAGAAAAATTTTAAAGGAGGTCAAATTATGGCTGTAGGTGACAATTGGACTCTTGACTATAATGCGTACACCTTAAAATACACAGGTGCGTGGACAGGGAACTTTCCTGATAACATCGAACGCTGGATTGACATTTATAAATGGATTGAAGGCGAAACAGATGAGCCGGGCTCAATCATGTTTTACAATCCTATGGAGGCTGATACTACAAAGCAATATCGTATGATGACTCCGTGGTTCATTGATGACGAGAGCATTAAAGCAACTTATGACGGGGCGTTGAGTTCTGACGGTTGGGCAAGAGTGGAAGATTCCAATATTGGGATTATTCAAATTCAGTATGGCACGGTGACGACTGCGCCTGACGACAATGATCTTGGCGAAACAGTAACGCTTGAAACTGACGGTGATACGGGGACACTTGTCGCTTACGATACCACACGTAAAATGTTATGGATTCGCCCGGATACGTGGGATTCGTCAGATTCATTTGACAATGCGGCAGGTTCTCTTGAAATGACAACGACCGAGGGAATGAATGTTGAAACGGTCGCTAGTGAACCTTCAGAGA
>Ga0209536_100017168_pt1 | contig 10264 bp, 9 predicted proteins | sample DeeMarSeWOR28_12_FD_187461 | JGI IMG/M metagenome (GOLD analysis project Ga0209536, IMG submission 187461) | Marine sediment microbial communities from White Oak River estuary, North Carolina - WOR-2-8_12 (SPAdes) (version 2) | ecosystem: Environmental > Aquatic > Marine > Intertidal zone >... | reverse complement strand
GGCCCGATTCACCGAGCCGGACTTCCCGATGAGATCGAGGGTGAACTCCCTGATCCCGGCCGTCAAATACCAGTTCGTCCTGCCCCCCGACCAGATTGACATAAACAAAGATAGTAACCGTGTCCGAAGCGCGTGTCGATAGCATCCGCTCCCGGAAACTGCCCCTGCTTGTGTAATATGGCGAGGCGCTGATATTGATAATTACCTCGGCTCCAGCGTAGGCCTGGGTAGTTGCCGGTCCGCCTTCATACCAGACGTCCTCACAGATGCTGACACCGATGCCCATGCCGCCAATTTTGTAAACCGGACAGTTGTTGCCTGCCCGAAAATAGCGGTCTTCGTCGAACACGCCGTAGTTGGGCAGGTAGACTTTGTGGTAAATGCCGATGAGCTTGCCATCGTGGAGAACGGCGGCAGCGTTGTAAATGTCTTTATCGGCGTCTACGAAACCGACGACGGCCGTAATCCCCGAGGAGCCTTCGACCACCTGCTCCAGGGCACGCCGGTTTGCCTGGATAAACTGCGGCTTGAGCAGGAGGTCTTCCGGGGGATAGCCACAAATGGCCATCTCCGGGAAGGCGACAATATCTACTCCCAGAGACCTGGCTTGGTTAATCGAATCTAATATTTTACGGGTATTGCCAGCAAAATCACCAACCGTGGTGTTGAGCTGTGCCATGCCCACGCGCAGGCGATACATACCGCGTTTCTCCTGACTTATAGGATTGGCAGGTACCGCTGGATCTCGTAATCGCTGACCTGGGTGCGGTAGTAGTCCCACTCTACCTTCTTGTTAGTGATAAAGGCTTCGAAAACGTGGTCACCCAGGGTCTTCTTCACCAGTTCGCTCTTTTCGGTAAGGGAGATGGCTTCCCAGAGACTGGCCGGCAAGGTGCCGATTTCCCGTTTTTTCCGCTCGGCTTCGGTCATTTCGTATATATTTTCTTCTATTGGGTTGGGTGGAACCAGTCCATTTTCAATTCCATCCAGACCGGCAGCCAGCATCACACTAAAGGCAAGGTAAGGATTGCAAGCGGGGTCCGGCGAGCGAAATTCGATTCTGGTAGCCTGCTCTCTGCCCGGTTTGTAGTCGGGTACGCGGACAAGGTCGGAGCGGTTGCGTCGTGCCCAGGAAAGGTACACGGGTGCCTCATATCCGGGGACCAGCCGCTTATAGGAATTGACCCACTGGTTACATACGGCCGTAATCTCCGGGGCGTACTTGAGTATCCCGGCGATGTAGGACTTGGCTTCTTTCGAAAGGTGATACTCGTCGCCTTTGGCAAAGAAGGCGTTTTTGTCACCCTTGAAGAGTGACTGGTGTACGTGCATGCCGCTGCCGTTGATGCCGAAAACAGGCTTGGGCATGAAGGTGGCGTATACCCCATTAGCCATGGCAACTTCCTTGACTACCAGCCGGTAAGACATCACGTTGTCGGCCATTGTCAGGGCGTCTGTGTACCTCATGTCTATCTCGTGCTGGCTATAGGCGACCTCGTGGTGGGAGTATTCTACATCAATACCAAGTTGCTCCAGCATGAGGACAGTGGTCCGCCTCAGGTCGGTAGCGGCATCATGGGGGGTAAGGTCGAAATAACCACCCTTGTCCAGTGGCTCGCATCCCTGGTCATCCTTGAAGTAAAAAAACTCCAGTTCCGGTCCGACGTAGAAGGTATAGCCCAGGTCCGCGGCTTTTTTCAGGTTTCTCTTCAGAATGTAGCGTGGGTCACCCTCGAATGGTTGACCGCCGGGCTTGAGGACGTCACAGAACATCCGGGCGACAGCATGGTGCTCACGGGGTCGCCACGGCACTAATCGAAAGGTGTCGGGGTCGGGTAGGGCAACCATGTCACTCTCGTCTATCCTGGCAAAACCCTCAATCGAGGAGCCGTCAAATCCCATCCCTTCTTCCAGAGCCCCTTCCAATTCTTCGACGGTAATAGCGAAGCTCTTGAGTATACCCAGGATGTCAGTGAACCACAGCCAGATAAACTTAACATCGTGTTCCTTTGTCATCTTGAGGACGTATTCCTTGCCCCCTTCACTCTTGTTTGTCATCTTACTGATTGTGCCTCCTTTTTGCTTTGTTGTATCATACAGCGTTTCCACCGGAATCGCCAGTCCTGATGCGGACTGCATCATCAACAGGAATGATGAATATTTTGCCGTCTCCAATTTCACCTGTCCGGGCAGTGCGGGTGATGGCCCCGAGAGCCGGAGCAACGTCTTCATCCATGACCACTACCTCGACCTTTAGCTTGGGCAGAAATTCTACCCGGTATTCCCCCACCCGCCATTGCAAGGGAATACCTCCCTGCCGTCCCCGACCGCTCACTTCACTGACCGTCATACCGAAGTATCCGATATCTTCGAGGGCCTTCCTGACCGGTTCCAATTTTTCCTCTCTGATTATGGCCTCTATCTTTTTCATCGTAGCTGGCCTCCGTAGGCCCTCTCTCCGTGTTGAGAGATGTCCAGCCCGACCGTCTCTTCTGTCGGACTGACGCGCAGTCCGATGATACGGTCTACCACCTTGCCCAGTACCCAGGTGGCCCCGAAGGCAAAGGTCCAGACGGCCGCGATCCCGGCTAATTGAAGCAGGAGCTGTTCGGGATTGCCATAGAACAGACCATCGGCACCGGCTGAGTTGACGGCCACGGTAGCGAAAATGCCGGTGGCCAGGGCACCCCAGGTGCCACCCATGCCGTGTACTGCCCATACATCCAGAGACTCGTCTATGCCGTGCTTCATTCGGAAGAGCATGCAATAGTAACATATCACAGCAGCACCGATGCCGATGGGTATCCCCATTATCGGTGAGATGAAACCGGCGGCAGGCGTAATTGCTACCAGGCCGGCCACAGCTCCGGTAGCCACCCCGAGGAGGGTAGGGCGTCGGTAGGCCCAGCTCAATATCATCCAGGTAAAGGCTGCCGTTGCCGCGGAGATGTTAGTGGTGACAAAGGCACTAGCGGCCAGGCCATTAGAGGTTAGAGCACTGCCGGCATTGAAGCCAAACCAGCCGAACCATAGAATTCCAGCGCCGATAGCTACCATCGGGATATTACCCGGTTCCATTGGCTCGCCTTCTCGAAAACCGCGTCGTGGACCAAGCACAGTTGCCAGGGCGAGAGCGGAGACACCAGCGGCAATGTGGACTACGGTACCCCCGGCAAAATCGAGCGCTCCGATTCGGGCGAGCCAGCCGCCATCACCCCATACCCAATGTGCTACAGGACAATATATGAAGGTCAGCCATAAGGTTGAGAACAACAGGAGGGCGCTGAACTTGATTCGCTCCACCACGGCGCCGGTGATGAGGGCGACCGTAATAATGGCGAACATGGCCTGGAATATCATAAAAGCCAGGTGGGGGATGGTAGACGCGTAAACAGGTGAGGGGTCCTGGCCTACACCTGTGAGAGCGATGAAATCGAGCCCTCCGATAATACCCGCATGGTCAGGTCCGAAGCTCAGACTGTAGCCATAAAGCACCCAGAGCAGACCCACCAGCCCCAGTGCGGCGAAGCTCATCATCATGGTGGACAGGAAATTCTTCCTCCTCACCATGCCGCCATAGAAGAGGGCCACCCCCGGCGTCATCAGCATGACCATCGCCGAGGAAACAAGAACCCAGGCCGTATCCGCCGCCACTATCGGCATCCATAACCTCCTGTCGTTTGGATGTCTTTAGCTTAAGGCCTGAATGTTTCGATCAGATTACGTACTGGTTAAATCTGTGTTTCGTGAGAGGGGGATAGGTAGAAGGGCTAACTGGATTATAGGTCTGAGCCTTCTCTGGAAAGGCCACCTTGCCATCTGCCAATGGCGGCGATATTTACATCGGAACCGAAGAAATCACGGAATATCCGGAAATAACAGAGCTCTTCTTTGGACGAAATGTCGATGCTCTCGAGATTTCGTCTTTCTTGTTCGAATTCGGCGTCTGAGATTGTGTCCTCCGTCCAGTGAGTTAAGAGTTCTTCGGAGCCGCAGCCGGCCGCAAATTCCATCTTTGGTCTCCAGATGATTTCGTCGGGCAGGTAATCAGTGAAGGCCTGCCTCAGCAGCCACTTCTCGATTCGCTTTGCCTTTCCGGCCAATTTCAACTCAGGGTTGATAGACATCGCATACTCCACAAAGCCCATATCAAGAAACGGCACTCTTGCTTCTATCGAATGGGCCATGGTAGCTCGGTCAACTCTTTGCAGGTTCATGTTGTGCAGTCCATTGAGAATTCTCATTGCTTCCTGGTGGACATCCTGCTTGTCATCAAACCGCTTAAAGTAATGGTACCCGGCAAATACCTCGTCTGAGCCCTCCCCGGTGAGGATAACCTTGACGTATTCTCTGGTCAGTCTGGAAACGAAGTAACAGGGAATGGCGCTCCTTACCAACGCCGGGTCAAAAGATTCTAGGTGATAGATGATGTTGGGTAATGCCTCCAGCACGTCGTTTTTTGTGTAGGTATACTCATGGTGCGTTGTGCCCAGAAATTGAGCGACTTTCTCAGCATATATCAGGTCCTGGGACTCGTCCTCAAAACCAACCGAAAAGGTATCCAGATGCTGGAAGTTTTGCTTTGATATAGCACAGATTAAACTGCTATCAAGACCACCGCTGAGGAAGCAACCTACCGGTACGTCAGACATCCACCGTTTTTCTACCACGCGGTATAACCTGTCATGTAGGCCTTGGCTTATCTCGTTAACATCCTCCTTCCATTCTGTGATTGGCGGCATTAAGTAGTATTGGGAGAATTTCTGCTGGCTCGAAGAATAGTAATATCCGGCCGGGAATTCCAGAATGTTGTCTATCATACCTCCAAGGGCTTTAATCTCGGAGGCGAAGAAAAGGCAGTCATCCTTCTGACCATAGTAAAGCGGCTTGATTCCTAGAGGGTCCCTGGCAACCAGAATATCTTTCCCATCGTAAACTACAAAGGCAAACATCCCGTCCAGTTTGGAGACTGCTTGCTCTCCGTCTTCCTCGAACAGATGGAGGATTACCTCGGTATCTGAATTGGTACGGAACCGATGTTGCTGGGATAGCCCGCGCCGCAGGTCCAGATGATTGTAAATTTCGCCGTTGCAGATAATACATTTTCTTGTGTCCTCGGCGAATATCGGTTGTCTACCTCCGGCCACATCTATTATAGAAAGCCTGGTCTGTCCCAGAAGGATGTTCTCTCCGACGTAGGTGCCTTGCTCATCCGGTCCGCGATGTGACATTCTTTCCAGTACAGGGGGAAGATGGTCTGCCCATTGGTGAGCATTCGGCCCCAATATGGCGATAATTCCACACATTATGGTTCTAACGTGTCCTTTGAAAACGGTATCCGATGTTCCTCACAGTCTCGATGAAACAGTGACGGGAGTCTTCTATTTTGCTCCTGAGTCTTCTGACATGGACGTCGATGGTTCTGTCTCCGCCGAAATAATCATGGCCCCAGACACGGTTGAGTAGAGTATCACGGGTGAAGACACGGCCGGGATTGCTCGCCAGGAACTTGAGCAGCTCGTATTCTTTGAAAGTCATTATTTTCGGACTGCCGGCTACGGTAACCTCACACCTGCCGGTATCAATCGTCAGGTCACCACATCTGATAAGCTCTGCATTGTCACGGTTACGGCTGTGGAGAAGTCGCTGGATACGCACAACCAATTCTCGGGTGTTATATGGTCTGGTAACGAAATCATCCACTTCGAGTTGGCCGTCAAGGCTGCTGACGGTTTCCAGGTGAGTTAGAGCGATTACTGGTATGCTTCTCTGCTGCATGTCCCGGGATATCATCCCTATACTATCGTGGTTGTCTATTTCCAGCAGTACCACGTCCGGAGTCTGCTCAATAAATTGTTGGTCGATTTCTGCGATACCGGACACGGAGCAGGTAAAGTCATGGTGATCAAGCTCGGTTGCTACTTGTCTGACCGCTTCGGGGTCTTCAGCTATTATCAGTACTCTGGGCATGGTCGTCTTTACCTTTAGTAGGTATACATCTTACCATAGGGCCGTAACCAGCGGGGATAGAGCTTGAGGAACTCCTGGTTAAGTATCTCCTCCGACTGGTATCCGAAGTGTTCGGCAAACTCGTCGATGTACAGCCTCAGGACGTGGTATTCCTCTTCATCCAGCTCGGCGACGCCGACCTCTTTACCGAGCTGGTGGGCTTCGACGCCTCCTCTGATGTAGACGACACCGCCGTGCATACCGGTGCCGATGAAGCGGGCCTGGTGGTTTTCACCGTTGAGGTTTAGGCCCAGCAGGATGAGGATACCGCCAGCCATGTATTCGGCAAGAAAGTCCTGAGCGGTACCGCCAATGACGACCACCGGCTTCTTTTCTTCGTATGCTTTCATGTGGATACCCGCCCGGTAACCGACACTGTCGCGGATAAATATCTTGCCGCCCCGGGCCGATAGACCGGTAATATCCCCGGCACGGCCGTGGACGATAATCTCGCCGTCGTTCATGGTATTACCACAGCCATCCTGCGCATTGCCGTAGACCATTATCCTGGAGCCGTTCATGAAGGCACCCAGGTCATTGCCCGGGGTGCCGTAGATGTCTATCTCGATCTGGCTGTTAAGGTTGGTGCCGATGTATCTCTGACCGAAGACATTCTCCAGTTCGAACTTCTTAACACCGTCGCTGGCGAGCTGCCTTATCCGGGTATTAAGGTCACGGTAGTAGATACCACTGGCGTCTATCTTTGTTGAAGCTGCTATCTTTGTCATTTTATGACCCTGCCATCTTTACTCCGAGTATTTCAAGCTCGGTATCTGTCAGGCCGACACCTCTCAGGTGCAGACGGTTGCCACGCAGGCTTTCCAGGGCATTCACCCCCATACCTCCGAGTAGGTCCTTGAGCTCTAGGCTCCAGCCGCGCAGCAGGCTGGCCAGCCGGCGGGCGCCGATATCGGGGTTGATTCTCTTTGTCAGGGCGAGGTCGGTGGTGCAGATTCCCCAGGCGCACTTACCGGTGTGACATTGCTGACAGACGTGACAGCCCAGAGCAATTAGCGCCGCCGTGCCGATATAGACAGCGTCGGCACCGAGGGCAATCGCTTTGGCGACATCAGCGCTGTTACGGATGCCGCCGGAGATAATCACCGAGGCCTGGTTGCGGATGCCTTCCTGCCTGAGACGCGTGTCGACCGCTGCCAGTGCCAGCTCAATGGGTATTCCAACATTATCTCTGATGGCCTTGGGAGCGGCTCCGGTAGAACCTCTGAGGCCGTCGAGGACAATAATGTCGGCACCAGTTCGGACCATACCACTGGCAATCGCGGCCGAGTTGTGAACAGCGGCAATCTTGACCGATATCGGCCTGGTGTAGTTGGTCGCCTCTTTAAGGGCGTAAATGAGCTGGGCCAGGTCTTCAATGGAGTAGATATCATGTTGTGGTGCTGGTGACAGTGCGTCTGTCCCTGTGGGTATCATCCGGGTTAGAGAGACCTCGGCGCTCACTTTTTCACCGGGGAGGTGTCCACCGATGCCCGGCTTGGCTCCCTGACCAATCTTTATTTCCACGACCCTGGCCGCGTTCAGGTAATCAGCATGCACCCCGAAGCGGCCTGATGCCACCTGCACAATGGTGTTGTCACCATATTTATACAGACTGGAATGCAGACCTCCCTCGCCGGTGTTCCACAGTGTACCCATCTCAGTGGCTGCCCGGGCCAGGGAGTGGTGCACGTTGAGACTGATGGCCCCGTAGGACATGGCAGTAAACATCACCGGGATATCCAGCCTTACCTGGGGGGGTACCTTTGTTGCCAGCGTAGAGTTGTCCTTGTCCAGCTCGATGCTATCCGGTTTGCGACCGATATAGGTTGTCAGCTCCATCGGCTCGCGCAGGGGGTCAATCGACGGGTTGGTTACCTGACTGGCATTCAGCACGAGGTGGTCCCAGTAAATGCGGTAGCCCTTATCATTGCCCATGCCGGTAAGGAGCACGGCCCCGCCTTCGGCCTGCTTCAGGATATCCTCAATGGCTTCCGAGGTCCAGTTATAGTTGTCCCGGTAAGCGAGCTGGTTCTTGATAACCGTCAGTGCCCCGGTGGGGCAGAAAGTAACACAACGGTGGCAGCCGATGCAGTTCTCCGAGCGGCTCTTAATATCGTCATCATCGGCGTCATAGTAGTGTGTCTCGAAGGAGCACTGATTGACACACACCTGGCACTGGATGCAGCGCTCCGGGTCTCGTACTATCTTGAATTGCGGTGGCAAATATGTCTTCATGATTATTCTCGTGTCCTACAGGCGTATCGGGATTCCTCTGCCCGCCAGATATTCCTTGGTCTCGGGGATAGAGTATGTTCTGTAATGAAAAATACTGGCGGCCAGAACAGCATCCGTCTTACCTTCTACCAGGGCGTGATAGAGGTCCTCCGGCGTACCTGCACCGCCGCTGGCCACCACCGGTACGGTGACAGCCGTTGAGATAGCGTGGAGAAGCTCAATGTCATATCCAGCCTGGGTCCCATCGGCATCGATGCTGTTGACCACAATCTCACCCGCTCCCAGCTCTACTGCCCGGACTGCCCACTCCAAAGCATCAAGATTGGCAGCCCGCCCCCCGTCGGCGCCAGTGTGGGTGAATATTTCCCAGCGAGGTGGAGATACACTTGGGACACGCTTGGCATCCATACTCAGGATAATGCACTGACTGCCGAAACGCTCGGCACCTGAGGTAATGAGGTGGGGATTTTGTACGGCGGCGGTGTTGATGGAGACTTTGTCCGCTCCGGATTCCAGCATACGTCTCATATCTTCCACTGTCCGTACCCCTCCCCCCACTGTTAGAGGAATAAATACCTGGTCAGCGGCTCGCTCCACCATTACCTGCATGATTCCTCGTTCGTCACTGGAGGCAGTGATATCGTAAAAGACAATTTCATCAGCCCCTTGTTCATTGTATAAAGCGGCCAGTTCCACCGGGTCACCGGTATCCTGCAGGTTGCGGTACTTTACTGCTTTCACCACCCGGCCCCCTTTTACGTCGAGGCAGGGGATGATTCTCTTGGTCAGCATCAGACGACCTCTCCGGCAGTAAGTGCCTGCGGTCGCTGCACCGGCTGCCCCAATCGGGCCACGACCGGCTCGCCGCCCATTGGTGACCAGACTTTGTCCAGGTCGGGACAGATGAGACGCATGGCCGCCTCTTCCGAAGAGAGGTAGACCATATTGTCCTTCTCGCCGACCGTCAGTGGCCGGAGCCGAATACGGTCGGTGAGACCGAGCATCTCACCCTGGTGGGTAATAATTACGGTGAAAGGCCCATTAAGGAGCAAACCGCCGTAGACCTGACGCAGTGCCAGAAGCCGCTCTCGTTCCCCGGCTGGCCGACGTTCGATTTCATCCCAGAAGGGAGGTGCTACGATTTCCGCGAATACCTTCACCGGCAGCCTGTGTTTGCGTATCACCAGGTCAACGGTATAGGCGACCACCTCGGTATCTGTCTGCATGGTGCACTGATAACCAAATTGCTCAAGATAACGTCGGTTAGTTCCGTAGGAGGAAATCTCACCATTATGGACAACCCCCCAGTCGAGAATATTAAAGGGGTGTGCTCCACCCCACCACCCCGGGGTATTGGTGGGAAAGCGGCCGTGGGCGCTCCACAGGTAGCCTTTGTATTCATCGAGGCGGAAATACTCGCCAATCTCTTCGGGATAGCCGACTCCCTTAAAAACCCCCATGTCCTTACCACTGGAGAAAACGAAGACACCATCTAGTCTGGTGTTTATCTCCATCACCCGTTCAACCACGTAGTCATCCTCGGACTGGTTCTCGGGCTTGAACTGGCTTGCATCGACGAAGTAACGCCAGACGAGAGGCGGATTGATAATTTTTCGCACCGGTCGGGTCGGTAACTCCTCGACGTATACTACCTCGAAGTGATTACGCAGGAAGTCCTCAGTCTGCTGCTTTCCTTCCTGACTGAGGAACATGATGTGCAAAGCGTAGAGGTCAGCGTGTTCCGGATAGATGCCGTAAACAGCGAAACCACCGCCGAGACCGTTGCCCCGGTCATGCATATTGGCAATGGCGCGGATAACACTCTCTCCGGAAAAAGTTTTCCCTGAGGTATCCATTGCTCCGAATATGGAGCAGGCATCTATTACTTTGTCGTCACCATGCGGGTTACTTACGCTTTGCAGGTCTTTCATGTCTAAGACTCCTTGAGCAGTATCGTATCCGGTGCAGTCAATCACTGACTCCGGATGGTATTACCAGCCGTGAGCGCCATATTTCTTCG
>Ga0209536_100017167_pt1 | contig 10265 bp, 4 predicted proteins | sample DeeMarSeWOR28_12_FD_187461 | JGI IMG/M metagenome (GOLD analysis project Ga0209536, IMG submission 187461) | Marine sediment microbial communities from White Oak River estuary, North Carolina - WOR-2-8_12 (SPAdes) (version 2) | ecosystem: Environmental > Aquatic > Marine > Intertidal zone >... | reverse complement strand
TTCACCATGTTCGGAAGCACACTCTTCTTTGAGCTTTTTCAGTATCAGCGCAGACAGCTCCACAGGTGTCCAGTCCTTTCCATCAACAGTTTTTCGATAATTCGCATCTCCCATGTGGCGTTTTATCCACCGAATTGAGCGTTGAGCGTTTAGAAGCCTTGAGTTAACAGCTTCAATACCTACCCGAACTACATCCGAGTTCTCTTCGTCGAAGAAAATCGCAGACGGAGTGAGTCTCTCTCCATCAGCATTTGGGACAATCTCCGGCTTGCCGATTCCATTCAGAATCGCTAACGCCGAGAATGTTGTTCCAAGATCTATACCGACTATATTAGTTTTATTGGGCTCTTGTTTAGCCATGTTATACCTCTTCTACCTCATTTGGGTTCCAATTATTCGACATACCACCTTTATTTAACAAACCTAACCATACAGCATAACCTGGGCTGGTCTTACTACTTTTACATTTTCCTCATCAATAAAAAATTGATAACCGGGTCTTATTATTTTCGCAATTTTTCCTTTTTGATTTTTATTATCGCAGTTCTCTTTACCTTTGACAGCCTCTGCAAACTTTTCCTGCCCGTGATAATCACTGTTTAATTCGGGCTCATACTGTTCAACGCCACTTGACTCGAGAGCAAAGAGCATCTCATCCCTTATTTCCTCAAGGTCTACGACATCCATATGCTTTTCCAATAACTGACTAATACGCTTTTCAAGATTGTCAATACAACGAATAACACGCAGGCAAAAAGTCTTCGTTATGTTCCAGTCGTACCCGTCCTGAAGTTTTGAAAGTCTGTCCTGCTGCGAGGAAGCGTATTCACGAATGGCCGACACCTGCTGAGCAAGCTCACTAAGAGTGTTGTTGATTGGTTCTGAATTCTCAATAGCTGTTTGCTGTACACCCTGTGCCATCTGCCTGAATTCTTCCATCTGTTTTTCCAAATTTTCAGTTTTTTCTTTGAGCGAGTCATCAGTTTTGTTACTTGAGTTTATATTTTCCGCCGCTCGCTCCAATGACTCTACGAGTTCGATTGGTTGTTCATCCGGAGGATTCAAAACGATAGTACGTCTGCCGGAATTCTTTTCATAAGTTTTCCAGCCTGATTTTTCAAATGCTTTTGTCTGTTTTGTTTCATTTCCACGTAAATCTGGGTTTTCATTTTGTTGTTCCACAGTTTTTTCGTCTTCCACAAATACTTCGGTCTTGTTTTTAGTTTTGTCTTTATCTTTTGATTCGCTTTCAGCTTTTGCCACTTTTTCAGTTTCAGTTTTAGCTATTATTTTTTCTTTAACCTTTTGTTTTTTTTCTGCTTTAGCCCTCACTTTTTCTTTGGTTTGCACTTTTTTTCTTGCTTTCCCCTTCGTCTTATTCTTCCCGGCCACTTTTACTGCGTCAGCCTTCTCTTTTCTTTTGTCTTCGACATTTGCTCTTACTTCTATTTTAGGCCGGCCCGATTTTCCCGTCGCGGCCTTAGATTTTCTTTCAGATTCTGCTATTGTCTCAGCACTGACCTTTGTTTTGGCTTTATCCTCATCATTAGGAATTATCTTTTCTTTTTCACCAACCCGGGTCATCTTGATATCCTTGGTTGGGCTATGGTCTCCGGAAGTAACAGGTTCAGATCTTTTAAGATTAGAGGAGGTTTTCATAATAATCTGATACAGGTACAACACCAGGCAACAAGTAACAATCGCCCCGCCCATAAGCGCACATACTATAGCGCCGGAAAAAATGTACCCCCTCATCCGCCTTTGCTTTTTGTATTCGTCTAATTTTTCCCGCCAATGGTCTCCGTAAAGAATGTCAGCAAACGGATTGGCTTCTTTTTTTCCTGTAGCCAATTTTTCCAGGTCTGCATTCAGTCTCTCCTGTTGTTCTTTTTGCAACTGGCTCTCTGTTTTGGTTTTCCCATACTTGTCCAGCCACCAAGGTAAGTTTGCCCGCTGTTCCGGCGGTAATTGTAACCATTCATTATATTGCCTTAGATACTCATCCGGGTCTGAGCCATACTTCGTCTTATAGAAAGCAGCCCTTTGCTGATCCTTGTTATTTTCAACGAGTACCCATCCAATTACAGCGCCGCCAATAACTAATATTAATAAACCAAGTTTAACATATTTTTTAAACATAATTTCATATCTACGTCTATTGTTATGTCACATCAGATATTCCACTTATTCGCTCTCGACTTTCTGATGCTGAACCGGCTTTAAGTTGCAATCTGAGACCGATTCCGAAATTTCACTACTGACCTCTGTGACTCGTAGGACTTCTTCAATAGTGGTCAGGCCCTGCACGACCTTTTTAACACCGTCATCAAACAAACACGGCTGACCACTCCGGCGAAATACGCTGCGCATATTACTGACGGAAGAATCCTTGTTAATCATGTCCCTGAACTTGTCATCAATAACCAACAATTCGTAGATACCCATTCTGCCCATATAGCCGGAACCCCGGCAATCGTCGCAGCCGCGGCCCGTAAAAAGTTGTTTTGCCTTGATTCCGGAATTAGCTATTTGTCTGCGGATGTTTTCCGGGACCTGGTATTCAGTTTTGCATTTTGGGCAAATCTTTCGGACCAATCGCTGAGCAAGAACCGCATTCAATGAGGCCGCTATCAAATACTCATCGATGCCGATATTTACCAATCTGGTGATGCTGCTGGCAGCATCATTTGTGTGCAACGTCGACAGGACCAAATGGCCCGTCAAGGCAGCCTGAACGGCGATTCGGGCTGTCTCGTTGTCACGAATCTCACCAATCATCATCACATCAGGGTCCTGACGCAGCAAACTCCTCAAAGCCGTGCCGAAGTCAAGACCAATTTTCTCATTGACCTGGACCTGATTACAAAAATCAAGCTCATACTCAACAGGGTCCTCAACAGTCGATATGTTCAGCTTGTCACCGTCCATCTGACACAGAGACGAATACAGCGTCGTGCTCTTGCCGGAACCGGTAGGGCCGGTAACAAGAAGAATCCCGTGAGGCAGGATAATCTGCTGCTTAAAGGCATCGCAGATCTCAGGTTCCATACCCAATTGCTCGAGATTCATCAGAATCGTCTGGCTGTCCAGGACACGGATAACCACTTTTTCACCATGATTCGTTGGCAGCGTCGAGATACGCAGGTCAACCCCCCTGCCGCCGACGGTAACCTTGACCTTGCCGTCCTGGGGCAGGCGTCTTTCGGATATATCGAGATTGGCCATGATCTTGACTCTCGAAATAATTGCAGGGTGCATTTTCAAAGTCGACCGTGTTGTGTCAAAAAGCACGCCGTCTATGCGGTATCTTACCTTCGTAAACTTTTCCTTGGCCTCAATATGAATGTCACTGGCCCCTTCCCGTATCGCATTGCTAATAAGGTAATTTACGAATTTAATAACAGGTGACTGGCCCGCCATCTTTTCGAGGTCTTCAAGGTCGTCTTTCTTTTCTTTGATAACCTCGACCTCTGACATATCATTTATGGCATCATCAAGCCCGTAATCGATGTTTTCTTTCTCGAAGGTTTCGCAGACCTTTTTTATATCTTCATCCGGACACACCAGAATCTCAACGTTCATCTGGGTCTGCCTTTTAACATCCTCAATGACAAACAGGTCGGCAGGCTCACTTGTCGCAACCAACAGAGTACGGCCCTTCATAGCAACGGGCATAATATGATTGCTTTTTATATAGTTAAGCTCAATTTTATCAAATGCGTTCCTGTCCACCTCCTGCGCTTTAATTCTGCGAAACTTAAATCCATACAATCCCGCTTTGGCCATTGAAATCACCGGTCCATCAGCTAATTTCAATTCCCTTATTATTTGAGCAACATCGGAGCTTTTCTTTTCGGCCTGCAGTTGCCTTACAGCAGAGAGCTGGTCCGATGTTATTTTGCCCATCTCGCAAAGGACATCGGCAACATCGCGGACATATGCGGGAGTGTTCTCTTGTGGACTATATAGGTTTGAGAGACCACAGATCTCTTCAGCAGAATCATTACCAGAAGAATTGTTATTGTGATTCTCTACGGATTGTGCCTGATTTTGTCTGAGTTTCAAAAAGCGTTTCATAATTCCGTCAATACCTACAAAATAATATTTACACTTTCAGCGTAAAGCTGGACAATTCTGTTCACACCGGTAATAATAAAGGCCGTTTTTGTTCTATTTCCTTAAGGTATTAAAGAAGCACTCGGCCCTCATATTGAAACCGTCAAATAAAATATAAAAAATAATTCTATGCTCACCAAATACGATAAAGACACGAAATCACCGATTTTCCTGCGTCCGATAGAGATTCCCCACCATACTTTTCATCGTACAATGGCCAATATCAGTTGAAAATTCAGTATAGATTTAATAGCATAATGGGATTGGAGGCCTTAACAGGGTTATTGAATCGTCTATATAGGACATTCCGGTATATAAATAGAAAGGATCTCAAGTATCCTTAGACGGTGTACGAATAATATAAAAAGTAATGGCATCAAGTGTTCCCCACCATGTGAATGGAATTAGATGAAAAGTATCGGACTAAAAAATTCTTTAGCATTAAAAGAGGAATTGAAATGAATCGCTTATTTGTTTCATATGTTTTTGCTGCTTTATTTGTAAATTCCGCATTTGCACAAGTTGAAGCAAGGTTATTGCGGTTTCCAACAATTCATGAGGACCAAATTGTCTTCACTTACTCGGGTGACCTATATAGTGTCCGGTCAACCGGGGGCTTGGCCCGTAAGCTAACAAACCACGAAGGTTTCGAAATGTTTGCTCGTTTTTCTCCAGATGGCCGATATCTGGCTATCACGGGCCAATATGATGGCAATACGGAAGTCTATCTGATGTCTGCCGGTGGTGGTGTGCCTCTACGCCTGACCTACACGGCAACGCTTGAACGCGATGATGTGTCCGATCGGATGGGTCCCAATAACATTGTTATGGCATGGAAACAAAACGGCAGACATATTATATTCCGTTCACGAATGCGTTCATTTAATTCGTTTAATGGGCAACTCTATGCTGTTTCCAAATCGGGGGGCCTTGCTGAAGAACTGCCGCTTCCACGTGGTGGTTTTTGCTCCTTCTCGTCCGATGATAAGAAGTTAGCTTATAATCGGATATTTCGTGAATTCCGCACGTGGAAACGCTATCGCGGCGGTATGGCCGATGATATCTGGATTTATGATTTCGATACGAAAAAAATTGAGAATATCACCAATAATGACGCTCAGGATATTATCCCTATGTGGAGAGGCGATAAAATCTTTTTCCTCTCCGACCGTGATAAAAATAAGCGCATGAACCTTTTTGTTTATGATGTCAATAGTAAGAAAACCAGGAAGTTAACGAATTTCAAAGATTTTGATATCAAATTTCCGTCGTTGGGTAAGAGAGCAATTGTATTTGAAAACGGAGGCTACATTTACCGCTTTGACATCGAGAGTGAAAAATATGAGAAAGTGACTATATACATTAAGGAGGATTTAAGCGGCGGCAGAAGCGGCATTGTTAATGTTGCAGACAATGTGACCAACTATGAAATCGGACCGGACGGCAAGCGTGCCTTGTTTGGCGCCAGAGGGGACGTATTTACTGTCCCTTCCAAATACGGTGCTGTCCGCAATCTAACGGATTCGCCGGGAATTCACGAACGGAATTCCAAATGGTCACCGGACGGCAGATGGATTGCTTACATATCTGACGCATCCGGTGAAGATGAAATCTACATCATGCCTCAGGACGGCAGCGGGCGGGCAAAGCAAATCACAAGAAACGCCGAAACCTATAAATACAGTATCGAGTGGTCACCGGACAGTAAAAAGATTCTATGGGGGGACAAACGATTGCGTCTTCGATATGTAAGTATCAAGAGCAGCAAGATCACCGAAGTTGATCAATCCGAAGCATGGGAATTCAGGCGCTATTCCTGGTCTCCCGACAGCAGGTGGATTGTTTATGTAAAATCTGAAGTGGCAGCGATGGATAAGGTTTACCTGTATTCGCTCAGGGAGAAAAAATCTTATGAACTTACCGACGGGTGGTATTCGGCATCCAGTCCAGCGTTCAGTTCGGATGGAAAATTCGTCTTCTTTACTTCCGACCGGGATTTCAATCCGATTTACAGCAGGACCGAATGGAACCACGCCTACCAGGACATGTCTCGAATCTACCTGGTTACGCTGGCAAAGAGCACAGATTCTCCATTCAAACCTCGAAGTGACGAAGTTGAGGTGAAGAAAAAAGAGAAAGTCAAGAAGACGGACGCTGAAAAGGCTGATCCGAACGAAGACTCGAATAAAGGTAAGAAAGACAAGAAAAATAAAAAACCAAACATTAAAGTTGAAATCGACGGTATTAAGGACCGCATTGCCGTGCTGCCCATAGAAGTTTCGAGTTACTACAATCTGAACTCGGTTGGTGATTACCTGTATTACAACCGAAGAGGGAGCAAAGACAAGGAAAGCCGGTTGCGGATGTATGACCTTAAGGAACGAAAGGAAACTGATCTTGGCGAGGTCAGTGGTTACGAGATATCGGCTGACCATAAGAAGATGCTGGTTGTTTCGGGTGGGAAATATGCAATTATCGATTTGCCCAAATCAAAAGTCGACATCAAAGAAACACTGGACCTTTCCAGTATGGAAGTACGACTTGACAAAAAAAAGCAGTGGAGGCAAATCTTTAACGAATGTTGGCGGCAGATGCGGGAATTCTTCTATGTTCCCAATATGCACGGTGTTAACTGGGTGGCTATGCGTGAACGCTATGAACCTTTGGTTGCTCATGTAAATCATCGTGCCGACCTGACTTATATAATTGGTGAGATGATAGGCGAATTAAATGTGGGCCATACTTACGTGGGCGGCGGAGAGTATCCCAAACCGAAAAGGATAACAACAGGTCTGCTTGGAGCTGAGATTGTACGTGATGAAAAATCCGGATATTACAGGATCGAAAAAATATTACGCGGGCAAAACTGGGATAAAGCTGTCCGTTCGCCATTAACCGAAATCGGAATCGATGCGAGTCAGGGCGACTATATTCTTGCGATAGACGGCAAATCTACCGCCGATGTCGATAATATTTACGAGTTACTTCTCAATAAAGCAGGCAAACAGGTCACCTTGAAACTAAACTCGAAACCCGCGAAGAAAGGCAGCCGGGATGTAATCGTGGTACCAACAGACAGTGAAGAGAAGTTATATTATTACGAGTGGGTTCAGACAAATATTGAGAAAGTAAGTGAAGCAACCGAAGGAAAAGTCGGGTATATTCATGTACCTGACATGGGGCGTTATGGATTGAACGAGTTTGTAAAGTATTTCTACCCGCAAATTCGCAAAAAGGCACTGATCATCGACGTACGTGGAAACGGCGGCGGAAATGTCTCGCCTATGTTGATCGAGCGGCTTCGGCGTGAAATTGCCATGATCGAATTCGCCAGGAATACCGCGCCGCAGCCTGATCCCTATAGTATGATATATGGGCCCCTGGTGTGTTTGGCAGATGAATTTTCCGCATCAGATGGCGATTTGTTCACATATCAGTTTAAGAAGTATAAACTTGGAAAAGTAATCGGTAAACGAACTTGGGGCGGTGTTGTCGGAATTCGCGGTACGCTGCCCCTGCTGGATGGCGGTTACTTACGCAAACCGGAATTTTCGCGCTACGACGAGGAAGGTAAAAAATGGATTATCGAAGGGTACGGAGTCGAACCGGATATTTACATTGATAACGACCCTGCTAAAGAATATGCAGGTATTGATGAACAGTTAAATAAGGCAATCGAAGTCATTCTTGAAGAACTGAAGACACAGCAAAAAGAGATACCTCCGTTACCACCTTATCCGGTTAGATAATGTGAGAATTACAAGGCTAAGCATATTTACACCTATGATTATTCAGTTATTACAATCGTGATATCTCTTGTTCAGTATACTTGATTATCTCGTTCATCATCTGGACAGATTGGTGTGGGTAAAGGCCGACGGCAGTCTCCGCTGAAAGCATGACGAAGTCGGTGCCGTCCATAATGGCATTCGCAACATCGGTAACCTCTGCACGAGTGGGTCTGCTGTGCTCGGTCATATGTTCCAGCATTTGAGTGGCCGTGATGACGAACTTTCCCGCGGCATTACATTTCTTTATTATCCGCTTCTGGATTATGGGGACTTCATAGATTGGGACTGCAACACCCATATCTCCACGAGCTATCATTATACCGTCGGCGGCTTCTATTATTTGATCTATGTTTTTTATCGCTTGTTTATTCTCAATTTTTGCAACAATTCTGCAATCAGGTAAGCCAGGCTTTATCAGTTCAGCGGCTTTGAGAACATCATTTAAATCCCTTACAAATGACAGGGCAATATAATCCACCCTGTGCTTTAGTCCGAATTCGATACCCTTTTTGTCTTTCTCGGTTATCCCTTCAAATTCAAGGTCCACATCGGGTATATTTATTCCTTTTCTTTCTTTAAGGATACCGCCTTCGACAACGACAGCTTTTACACTATTAGTCGACGTACTCTTTACGCGTAGGATAAGGTTGCCATCATCAATGTAGATAAGTTGATCCGGCCTTATCCGGTTTAAATCACCCTGGTAATCAAATGGAATTGTTTTTGGGCCACAAGATACGGAGTCATTGGTCAACCATACCACTGTTCGATGTTTTAAGAACTTTTCCTTGGCACCTTTGAATCGCCCAATCCTGATTCGAAAGCCTTCAAGGTCCAGCATTATCCGAATATGTCTTCTATACTTTTTGTTTATTCCACGGACAAGCTCTATGGATTCAAGATGCTGTTTCTGGCTGCCATGCGAACAATTTAGCCTGACTACATCCAGACCGGCTGTGAACATCTTTCGCAGGACAGTATAATTACTGCTTGCAGGACCTAATGTGGCAATAATCTTGGTTCGAGGCATTATATCAAATTCCCAATTGTAATAGACTTTAACCTGAATTAGCTATATAGGCAAATACTATAAATTGTCATTTGTCAAGCAGTAAGGTTGGAAATTTCATTATCTGATAAGTTTTGAAAGTACAGGTTGGGCATAACAAGCTGGAAATTGTTGCAATAGTCAAGGGGAAAGATTAAAATAGCGAATTCAATAATTCGTATTTATGTAGATGTGCCTTCTGAGGAGGCATCCACAAAAACTCTTCAACATGAAAGAGTAGGATACTCCGGAGACAATATGGACAAGGACATTTTAAAAACGGTGTTAGTTACAGTATTGGTATTTATTTTAAATGTTACGGTTAACGGTGAACCTGATAAACGAAGAGGGACGCAACTCTTCTATCGTATGGTAGGGGCTCAAAATAATGCTCCTATTCTGCCTAAGACCCGTTCTGTCTGGACACAGGACAAACGTTGTGAAGTCGGTAATACGGGCATGGCGGACGAGGGATATACCGAGTATCCTTTTTGCTTTGGCTTGATGGATTTTAGCTTTGTCGAGCGTTATTCGATTTATCCAAGATCCGTATCGGGAGCGCAGGCCGATGAAAGTATCGTTAACACAGCGGATCTTGTCATCGACCATGTATATCAGCCCGATGGATGCGTGTGGGGATTCACAGGAAGGGAGTTTGTACAGACTTTTAACGCAACCGGAGATGAGCTGGTAAGCATTACACTGCTTGTAGCTTCAGAGCCTGCGACATTCAGGGCGGCTTTGATCGAAGGCGGCGCTGAGGGCAGGCAAATCGGGCCTACCAAAACCTTCTATTCGGGTCATTCTATGGAATGGGGAACAGCAAGGTGGACGGCAGGCCAGGCGAAATTGATTAACGGCAGGACCTACGGCATTAAAATGTGGCGAGAAGATGGTGGCAACTGGACACCTTATCTGCACTCTCTGGGCAATGCCTATGATGGAGGATTGCTTTATGTTGACGGCAAAGCGAGAGCAGGGACGGATATGGCTATCTGGATAGTAGAGGAACCAAAGGACCTTAAACGCGGGCTTGTCGTCGGCGCCGACGAAGAAGGCTGGGTATACAATAAAGACAGCGTTAGTTTTATTCCAAGAACACCAAATATCAAAATGATATGGCTGAACGTTTCGCCTGTCACGATGAACCCGCCGACCGCACATAACTGTTGTGACCTTGTAATTCGTGTCTGGGACCATAAGGGCAGGCTGGTTGCAGGCCCTAAAAGAAGTCTTGCGTGCGGGCCAATAAACGGCCCACACCCGCCACCGTTTATCTTTGCATCGGACGAATTTCCGGTTAATATCGG
>Ga0209536_100017166_pt1 | contig 10265 bp, 8 predicted proteins | sample DeeMarSeWOR28_12_FD_187461 | JGI IMG/M metagenome (GOLD analysis project Ga0209536, IMG submission 187461) | Marine sediment microbial communities from White Oak River estuary, North Carolina - WOR-2-8_12 (SPAdes) (version 2) | ecosystem: Environmental > Aquatic > Marine > Intertidal zone >... | reverse complement strand
CGCGCCCTCCTCGCGCAGCGCCTCGATCGCTGCGTCGCCGAGACCGAGCTCCCGCAGCACCTCGTCCGAGTGCTCGCCGAGTCGCGGCGCATGCCGATCGATCGAGGCCGGCGTCCGGCTGAAATCCCAGGGCGGAGCCAGGTAGCGGGTCGCGCCGAAGCGCTCGTCTTCGAGGACGCGGACCGTGCCGCGATGTTTCACCTGTGGATCCTCGAGGAAGGCCTCGACATCGTTGACCGGTCCGAAGGTCGCGCCTTCCTCGCGCGCCCGCGCGACGAACTCGGCCGAGGACCACTTGCGCACCTCGTCCTTCAGGATCGCGACGAGCTCGATGTAGTTGCCGAGGCGCGTGCCCATGGCCTCGAAGCGTGGATCGCTGACCAGGTCCATGCGGTCGAGCACCCGACAGAGCGCGGCGAATTGATGGTCCTGGATGATCAGCCCGACGACGTGCCCATCCGCGGTCTGCCAGGCGCTGAAGAAGGCGTCGGAGATACCCGTCTCCTCGAAGTCGGGCGGGAATGCGCGCGGCGTCATCGGGTCGGGCAGCGCGAACGCCGCATAGGCGTCGAGCATCGCGACCTCGACCCGCTGGCCCCGGCCCTCCGGATCGCGCTCGCGCGCGAAGAGCGCGGCCAGGATCGCGCCCACCGCCGTGACCGCGCTGGTCTTGTCGGCGATCGGTCCGTGTACGGGCTTGGGCGGTCCGTCGCCGCCCTGCGCGGGCATCACGCCCACGAGTCCCTGCATCAGCTGGTCGTAGGCGGGCAGCGCGGCATAGGGCCCGTCGCTACCGAAGCCGTTGATCGAGGCGAAGACGAGACCCGGGTGGCGCGCGGCCAGCGTCTCGTAGCCGAGCCCCAGCCGCTCCATTACGCCGGGCCGGAAATTCTCGACCAGCACGTCGATCTTCGGAATCAGCTCGAGCACGAGGTCTCGCCCGCCCTCGCTCTTCAGGTCGACCACCAGACTCCGCTTGTTGCGGTTCATCTGGGTATGCATGGCCGAGAAGAGCGGCTCCTTGAAGGGCGCGCCCGAATAACGTGTCTGATCGCCCGCCGGTGACTCGAGCTTGATCACGTCGGCGCCGAGGTCGCCGAGGGCCTGGGTGCACATCGGGCCCGAGACGACGCTCGTCAGGTCGAGGACCCGGATGCCGGCGAGCGGGCCGCTGCGAGGCGTGCTTTCGGTGCTCATCGGCGCGCCGTGCCGGCCGTGCGGTCGCTGCGCTCGGAGTGCGAGGCCGCGTCGGCGCGGCCGACGCGCGGCCCCGGGTCGAAGCGGATCTCGAGCGAGGCCGGGCCGCGGACGGCGGGGTTCGCGCGGTAGGGGATCGCGTCGAAGCCACCCACGACCTCGATGTTCGCGAGGCGCTCGACGACGTGGCCGAGGGCCACCTCGAGCTCGAGGCGCGCGAGCTGCGCGCCGATGCAGAAATGGCGACCGACGCCGAAGGCCGAGAGGTCGTAGGGGGTGCGCGTGATGTCGAAGCGGTCGGGATCCTCGATCACGGCGGGGTCGCGATTGGCGGCGGGCACCGAGCAGAAGAGCATCTGTCCCTTCCGGACGGGTACGCCGCCGACCTCGGTATCGACCTTGGCGAAGCGCGGCAGGAAGCGGCCGGGATGCTGATGGCGAACGATCTCGGCGGTGGCGTTGGCGCGGACGGACGGATCGTCGCGGAAGAGCGCGAGCTGGTCGGGGTGGCGCAGCAGCTCGATCAATCCGAAGGACAGCGAGTTGGCGGTCGTCTCGGAGCCCGCCACGATGATCGCCATCAGCGTGCTCTGGATCTCCATCGGCGTGAAATGCCGGTCGGCGTCGTCCTCCGCCTGGACCATGTCGGTCATCAGGTCTTCGCCGGGATTCGCGCGCTTCTCGTCCATCAGCTCGCGCACCTCCTCCATGTGGAGGGCGATGCTATGCAGCGACCGCAGCTTCTCCTCTTCGCTGCACATCGGGTTGAAGGCGACGACCGCGGCGTCGGCCAGGCTCTTGAAGCGCCGCTCGCGATCGCTATCGGGCGGGATGCCCATCAGGCGGCTCACGATGTTGACGGGAAAGATCTCTGCGAACTCCTTGGCGAAGTCACAGGAGCCGCGCTCGATGAAGTGGTCGATCAGCTCGTCGGCGAGCGCGTGCATCAGGGGGTCGAGGTGGCGGACCGCGCGCCGCGTGAGCGCCGCGGACGCGAGCTTCCGCAGGCGCGTGTGCGCGGCGCCCTCCGCGGCCAGGATATTCGAGCTGGTCATCTGGATGACGGGATGCTTCGCCTGCTCGGGATCGGGAGCGACGTAGCCTTCCCAGAGCGTGCGGTCGCCCGAGAAGCGCCGCTCGTCGGCGAGCACCTCGACGACGTCCGCGTGGCGCGAGAGGAAGAGCGCGCCGAAGCCGGGGATCTCGTAGACCGGTGCGTGCTCACGCATGATGGCGAGCAGCGGGTAGGGATCCCGGTCGTATTCGGGGCTCATCGGGTTGAAGACGAAACCCGGATCGGTGGGAAGCAGCGGTTGGGCGGCCATGATGTCGGGGCGAGCCTCGGGTCTGGCCGGCGCGCGAGCCGACCTGTGATGAGTGTGGTATCGCGTTCGATTCAGGGTGCGGTGGCGTCGGGGTGGACGCGCAGGGCGAGCTTGCCCTGCACCTGACTCGCCGCGAGCCGCTCGAGCGCGGCGGGCAGCGCTTCGAAGTCGACCATCTCCTCGATGTGCGTCGAGAGCCGGCCTTCCTTCCACCAGCCGAGCAGGCGCTCCTGAGCGGCCTCCTTGAAGGCGCGGTCGTAGTTGCTGGGAATCACCCCGACGACCGAGTAGTTCTGGTAGACGAGGTGGGCGGGATCGACGGGCCCCCAGCTGCCGCTCGCGAAGCCGATCATCAGGATCCGGCCCTCGTGGGCAACGCATTTCGAGGCCGCGGTGAACGCCTCGCCGCCGACCGGATCGTAGACGCAGTCGGCGCCGCGGCCTTCGGTCGCTTCCATCACGGCCTCCGAGATGTTCCGCTGCTTGCGGTCGATCACCACGTCCGCGCCGAGCCCCTTGCAGTACTCGACCTTCTCGGGTCCGGCGACGGTGGCGATCACGCGCGCGCCGAGAGCCTTGGCGACCTGTATCGCGGCCGTGCCCGTGCCGCCCGCGCCGCCGAGCACCAGCAGCGTCTCGCCGGCCTCGAGCTTTCCGCGGGTGATCAGGCCGATATAGGCGGTGTGGAAGGGAATCAAGAACGCCGCGCCCTCGGCGTCGGTCATGCCCTCCGGAACCGGCAGGCAGAAGTCATCGAGGGCCAGACATTGCTCCGCGTACGAGCCGTGCCCGGTAAAGAAGCTCGTCACGGCCATCACCCGGTCGCCGACGCGCCGATTCTCGACGCCTTCACCCCAGCCGAGCACGCGCCCGACCACCTCCTGGCCCTGCGTGAAGGGAAGCTTCGGCGTCATCGCATAGCTTCCCTGACACATGAACACGTCGGGCAGCCCCATCCCGGCGGCAAGGGTCTCGACGAGCACGGTGCCCGGGTAGGCCTCGGGGGCCGGCGCGTTCTCATTCAGGGCAAGGGCATCTTTCGGGGTGCCGCGTTTCACGGTCTGCCAGGCGCGCATCGGTTTCTCTCCTCGGAGCTGCTCGTTCAGGTGACGGGCTCACGTCGTTGCAGGTGCCTATGGCGGATCGCCAGAGCCCGACGGCGTTCGTCCGGACTGTAGCTCGGCGTGTCGTCGGGCAGCGCCTCGCGAACCCGATCGAAGGGCACGATCGACACGCTGGGCGCCGGCTTCGTCTTCGTCCAGATGTAGCGATACTGGATCATGCCTTCGGGATGACCCCAGGTGTCGATCCAGTTCTGGATACCGGGGTCCTGGTGCGAGATCACGAAGCGCGCCCGGCCGTCCCCGTGGACATAGGATTGCGCGTGGTTGAGCCCGGTCTGGCGCGTGGCCCAGTCCATCGTCCGGAACCACACGTCACAGAGCTGGATCTGCCAGTAGCGGGCGTCCGGCACCTCGAACTCGACGATCATCGCCTCGTCCGGGTCGAGCGACCACCAGTCGTTGCCGTACACGATGTCCCGCGCGCCGCCGACGAAGGGCACGGGGCCCAGCAGTCGCCCCTTCACGTGATCGCGCCGCAGCTGATCGACCCACTCCTGCCAGAACTTCGTCGTCTGCAGCGTCCAGAGCCCGGCCTCGTCGAGCAGCTCCGCCATGCGTGCGGGCGTGAGCGGTGCCGGGGCGCAGCCCTCGCCGCCGATGCGGTGGATCTCGAAGCGCGCGGGGATCTCGGTCTCCCAGTCGGCGAAATACTGGCGGACGCAGAAGTATTTCGTCTCCGGCGGCATGTGCATGAAGTTGCCTTCGAAGCCGGCGGGCTTCTCGGCCGCCAGCAGGATCTCGAAGCGGCCGTCGGGCTCGCAGGCGATCTCGGAGAGCAGGACCGTGTCGAAGACCTGATCGTCCCCGAGCTGCATGTAGCCGTCCTTGGTCTCGAGCAGCGCCTCGAAGACGTTCTGCTTGTTGCCGCTGATCAGGTACTGCGCGTGCGGGCCCACGCGGCACCAGAGATATTGGTTGTCGACGTTCTCGGCGCCCCATTTCGATTCCGAGTCCGGGCTGCGAACGAGCCTGGGCGTGTCGGGATCGGAGAGCTGGAGCGCCTGCAGGATGCCGCCGGTCGTGAGCCCCAGGACGTATTTCATCGCCTGGGCGTGCAGCTCGCCGTGGGTCGCGGTCTCGGCGGTCGGGAACTCGAGCAGGTGCAGTCCCGCCTCTTCGAGCGAGCGGCAATAGCCCTTCCAGGCTTCGCCCGAGAGCAGTCGCTTCGCATTTTCCTCGGGGCTGCGCTCGGGCCCGCGAAGCTCCTCGCGCAGCGCTGCGCCGAATTTTCCGCTGCCGCCGATCGCCGGCTCTTCGCTCATGTTCTGGTCTCCTTGTGGGGCCTCATCGAAAGTCATGAGGCTTTGGTGGCGCGGCCTCGCGGCCTCCGGGTCACGCTTCGTTCTTCACCCGGTAGCGCTCGTAGTAGTCGGTGAAGCGGGCCCGCTCTTCGTCGAGGTCGAGTCCCGTGTCGCTGAAGTCGTACTTGTGGGTCCCGTGGCGCCCCTTGGGCTTGTCGCGGATGTAGTCGCGCTGGGCCTGCTGGGATGCCTCGGGATAGTCGATCCCGAAATGCTCGTAGACTCCTGCGAGGGCCTCGACCGGATCCTTCACGAGGTCCGCGTAACGGAGGTCGAAGCATTGCTCTTCGGGCAGCCGGCCCGACTCGCGCAGGGCCGTCATGCCATCGATCAGCGCCTTGCAGGTCTCGCCCGTGAACCAGCTGGCCATCGCGTCGACGTCGACCTCGTCCGATCGCACGTAGGCCGTCGAGTAGAGGATCGACACCACCGAGGGCAGGACCTTCAACGGGTCACGATGGGTGAAGACGATCCGGGCGTCGGGGTAGACCGCGAGCAGCGCGTCGAGCTGGCTCATGTGCGAGGGCGATTTCAGGACCCAGCGGTCGCCCGGGCATCTCCACTGCAGGTTCTGGAGCATCTGCTTGTGGAACTCGAAGCCGGGAATGCGATCACACGCGTTGTACCAGGCCGCATAGCTCGGGACGACGTGACGGCCCATCCATTCGTCGCTCACGAAGGAGTGCGCCATCAGCTGGACGTCCTCGACCGGAATGTCACCGCCGAGCTCGTGCATCGTGTCGTACTCCGGCACGATCTCGCACCACAAGCGGATCTGGCGATCCGCGCGCGCGATCCGTTCGTCCGTCCGGTAGGTCGCGGTCTCGGGCGGCGGGCAGGGGTTGCGGACCTCCCAATGCCGCGGGGCGCGATGGCGCGGGTCGGCGGCGAGCAGCTCGTGGGTGATCGAGGTGCCGGTGCGCGGCAGACCGGTGATGAAGAGCGGCTTCTCGATCACCTCTTCGGTGATCTCCGGGTGACGCTTGCGTGTGTCGGTGATCTGGAGCCGGACGGTGAGCGAGTTGACCAGGTCGTCTCGGATCAGCAGCGCGCCGACCGTATGCAGCTTGGCCTCCTCGCGCAGGGAGTCGACGAAGATCCGGAAGGGCTCCAGAAACGCGTCGCTGCCGAAGTCGTCGAGCCCCGTGCGTGCGCGAGCCTCGTCGAGCAGCGCGTCGGCGTCGAGCTCGATCCAACGCGGATCGCTGTTCTCGTTGAGGGCCGTCACCCAGGCTGGGCGCGGGCCGGGTTGCCAGATGGACACGGGGGATTCTCCACGTTTTTCGGGTGTTCTCTGCGGTTTGGTGTCGAGGCGGGATTCCGCAAGCATCCCGCGATCGCCTGGAATCGAGTGATCGGACCCGGTCGGTCGGGGCGATCAAGGCATTCCAGGCGATCAGGGCATTCAGGGCATGTAGGCGCCGCCGCTCACGCTGACGAGCTGTCCCGTCAGGTGCGCCGCGCGATCCGAGGCGAAGAAGAGCGTCAGGTCGGCGATGTCCTCGGGGCGGCCGATGCGACGGATCGGTTGGGACGACACGTTGAAGTTGGCTTCGCCGGACTCCGCCGCCTTCGCCATCGCCTCGGGCGTCCCGAAGAATTCGTAGCCGTATTTGCGCCAGAAGCTGCCTTCGCCGACGTCGTCTTCCCGGTGCGGGACGATCCAGCCCGGCGCGACGCAGTTGATCCGGACGCCGAGCGGTCCCCACTCGTAGGCGAGGCCCTTGGAGAAGGACATCACGAAGCCCTTGGTGCCGCCGTAGAGTGCGACCTGATTGGCGGCCTCGGGGACCAGCGCGGAGTTCGAGGTGATGTTGATGATGCTTCCTTTACCGCGTTCGACCATGCTGCGACCGGCGGCGAGGGTGCAGTTGTGCACGCCCCAGATATTCAGGTTGACCTCCCACTCGGATTCTTCACGGGGCTTCTCGAGGAAGGGGCGCGGGTGGAAGACGCCGCCCGCGTTGTTCACGAGCACGTCGATCGGACCGAAGGTCTTCTCCGCGGTCTCGGTCATCTTCTCGACCTGGTCGTTCTGGGTGACGTCGGTCGCGACGACCACGACGTCACCGGGCAGCTCCTTCGCGGCGTCGGCGACCTCCTGACCCTTCTTCGCGTCGCGCGTCGCGATCACGACGTTGGCTCCTTCTTCGGCGAAGCCCAGCACGAGCCCGCGGCCGATGCCGCCACTCCCGCCGGTGATGATCGTGCTCTTGCCCGTGAGTCCGAGATCCATGTGAGCCTCCTCGATGCCTCATGCTAGCCATCTGCGCGTGCTAGCGTCGAGCGCCTCTGGAGGAGTGCGAGATGTCCGATGCAGAAGCGCCGCCGCGCAAAGCCGTCGCCGATCCCGAAACCTACCGTGAGTCGCTCGACGCCTGGATGAAGGGCCAGCGCCCTGAGTGGCGCGGGCTTCGGGTGCACGACGTCGACATGCCGCGGGCGACCGGGTTCTCGAACGAGACGGTCTTCTTCAGCACGACCGCTTCCGAGGACGGTGTCGAGACGACGCGCAAATGGGTCGCGCGCATCGAGCCCCCCGACGGTGGCCTGTTTCCGGAGCAGACGTCGGAGTGTGGGATCTCCTGCGAGGTGCAGCATCGCATCATGTCCGCCGTCCGCGAGACCGGCGCCGTCCCGATTCCCGAGATGCTGCCCTTCGAGAACGATCCTTCCGTGCTCGGCCGCGGATTCTTCGTGATGGAGTTCATCGAAGGCCTGATTCCCGCGGACGTGCCCCGCTACACGCAGGAGGGCTTCCTCGTCGACCAGGCGACACCAGCGGATCGTGAGACGATGGTGCGAGACGCCTGCGAGACGATGGCGACGCTCGCCGGGCTCGACTGGAAGCAGCTCGGGCTCGAGTGGCTCGACGTGAAGGGGAAGGGCGAGCCGACCCTTCGTGATCAGCTCGAGCTCTACCGAGGCTACTGCGAGCGGGAGCTCGGCGATCGGGAGCATCCCGTCATCATGGCCGGGCTCGACTGGCTCGACGCCAACGCCCCGGACGCAGCGATCGGGATCAGCTGGGGCGACAGCCGGCTCGGCAACATCATCTGGCAGGACTACCGCTGCGCGTCGGTCTGCGATTGGGAGGCGGTCTCGCTGTGCCCGCCGGAGGCGGATATCGGCTGGTTCGTGATGTTCGATCGCATGTCCCATGAAGATCTCGGCGCCGAGCGGCTCGAGGGCTTCCCGACGCGCGAGGCGCAGGTGGCGATCTGGGAGGCGGCCAGCGGGCGATCGGTGGCCGACACGATCGACTACTGGGAGATCTTCGGCGCGATGCGCTTCGACGCGATCATGATCAAGCTCGGCGATCGGATGGTGCGCGCCGGCATCATTCCGCCGGAGCACAGCATCGCCATCGACAACGGCACGACCGAGGCACTGGAGCGTCTGTTGGCGCGACAGGGCCTGCGAACCGGGGCATGAAGGGTCGCGATCCCTCTGCTTTCGCATCGCGAGGGTCCGCGCGTGAGCGGCGGCTGATGAGAGACGGCTCGTGAGAAGCCACGCGAATGCAATCGGGTCGACAGGGACCGGGCAATCCAGATCGAATCGGCGGCGAGCGATCGCCCCCGCGGAGGAATCGTGACATGGCAGGAGATCTCGAAGGGAAGGTCGCGCTGATCTCGGGCGGAGCGCGCGGCATGGGCGCGGAGGAAGCGCGGCTCTTCGTTTCCGAGGGCGCGCGGGTCGTGATCGGGGACGTTCTCGACGCGGAGGGCGAGAAGACGGCCGCCGAGATCGGGAAGGACGCGCTCTATGTCCATCTCGACGTGACGCAGGAGGCCGATTGGAAGGCCGCCGTGGCTCGCGTCGAGGAGCATTTCGGCCAGCTCGACGTGTTGGTGAACAACGCGGGGATCCTGCGCTTCGGCCTGCTCGAGCAGACGGAGCTCGAGGAGTACGAGCTGGTGATCCGCATCAATCAGATCGGCTGCTTCCTGGGCATGAAGAGCGCGGCGCCCGCCATGCGAAGGGCCGGGGCCGGGTCGATCGTGAACATCTCGTCGCTCGCGGGCATCAAGGGCGTCGGCGGTGCGATTGCCTACACGGCCAGCAAGTTCGCCGTGCGGGGCATGACGAAGACGGCGGCGATCGAGCTCGGCTCGGCGGGGATCCGCGTCAACTCGGTGCATCCCGGCGGCGTGGACACGCTGATGACCACCTCGATCGAGGGCAACGCGGATGCGGCCGAGCGCGAATACGACTATCCGATCCCGCGGATCGCGCGGCCCGGCGAGGTCGCGCAGCTCGTGCTCTGGCTGGCATCGGACAAGAGCTCCTACTCGACGGGGGCGGAGTTCCTGATCGATGGGGGCGACTGCGCGGGCGACATGCCCGATGCCTTCCGGGATGCGCTGGCCGCGCTGGGCTAGTCCGCGGGGAGCGGATCAGCGGTCCTCGTCCGTCTGCTCGCCCATGTCCTTGAGCGCTGGATAGAGGTCGGCATCCGGGTCGACCTTCGCGCCGCTTCGCAGGCCCAGGCGCCCGATCGGTCTGGGGCTCGTCTCGTCGGGCTCCGGCTCGAAGGAATCTGGCTCCGGCGGGCGCCAGCTCTCGGGATCGCAGATCGGAATCCGCCAGGCGGCATCGGCGTCGCTGCCGAGCGCGTCGATCTCGGAGCGGGTGACGGGCTTCGAGAACAGGTAGCCCTGCATCTGCGTGCAGCCCCGGTCGAGCAGCGAGCGCATCTCGTCCAGATTCTCGACGCCCTCGGCGAGGACCTCGATACCGAGCCCGCGCGCGATGTGGATGATGCCTTCGAGGATGACCCGATCCGGATCGGTCTGGGCAGCGCCTCGCACGAAGGATTGGTCGATCTTCAGCAGATCGATGTTCATGCGCCGCAGCAGCGTGAGGCTCGAGTATCCGGTCCCGAAGTCGTCGATGGCGACGCGGATCCCGAGCGCGCGCAGCTCGTCGACGACCTGCAGCGTCGCTTCATTGGCCGCCAGGGATTCCGTCAGCTCGAGCTCGAGTCGCGACGCCGGCAGCCCGGTCTCCTCGAGCAGCTTCTGGACGCGGTGCGCGAAGTTTCTCTGATCGATCTGACGTCCCGAGATGTTGACCGCGACACGAACGTCCCGGAGCGCGTCCCAGCCGACCGCGGCCTCGCAGGCCGTTCGAAGGACCCACTCGCCGAGCTGGACCATCGCCCCGGTCTCTTCGGCGACATGGATGAAATTCGAGGGTGACACGGTGCCGCGGGTCGGGTGCTCCCAGCGGACCAGCGTCTCGACGCCGATGATGCGCTCGGTCGCGACCTCGATCTGGGGCTGGAACATCAGGTGGAGCTGGTGGAGTCACTT
>Ga0209536_100017164_pt1 | contig 10265 bp, 5 predicted proteins | sample DeeMarSeWOR28_12_FD_187461 | JGI IMG/M metagenome (GOLD analysis project Ga0209536, IMG submission 187461) | Marine sediment microbial communities from White Oak River estuary, North Carolina - WOR-2-8_12 (SPAdes) (version 2) | ecosystem: Environmental > Aquatic > Marine > Intertidal zone >... | reverse complement strand
TATTTCCATGGAATTGAATGTTTCCGTTGAAAACACCCATGCCTTCGTGCTGGGTGGACACGGGGATACCATGGTGCCCTTACCTCGGTTCTCAACCGTCGCAGGCATTCCAATCACCGAACTAATGGCCCAGGATCGCATCGATGCCCTCGTGGAAAGGACCCGTAACGGCGGAGCTGAGATTGTGGCCCTCCTGAAGACAGGCAGCGCCTATTATGCACCAGCATCCGCCGCGGTCGAGATGGCTGAGTCGATCTTAAAGGATAAAAAGAAGATCCTGCCCTGCGCAGCATATCTGCAGGGAGAGTATGGCCAACAGGATCTGTTTATCGGCGTTCCGGTGAAGCTGGGTGCCAAGGGGGTTGAGGATATCATCGAGATAACCCTGACAGACGAAGAAAAGCAGGCCCTGCAGAAATCAGCTGATGCGGTTCAGGAGCTCAAGGATGTGCTGAAGACTCTGAATTGACGATTGACTATCGTCTATTGACAATTGAACGTACCCTATTGATCTTAATCTATCTGGGTCAAATGACTTTCATCCTTAAATAGTCAATTCTCAATAGCCAATTGTCAATTATGTCCCAGTGCCTTCAGCACTGCTTCCGCTGTGCGGCGATTAAATCCGGGCAGTGAACTGATTTCATCGAGATCGGCTGCCCGGATATTTTTTATTGTCTTAAAATGTTTGAGCAGGGTTGCCTTTCTTTTGGGGCCGACGCCCGGAATCGTGTCTAAAGCAGATTGCAGGGATTTCTTTGTGCGTCGCCGGCGATGAAAGGTAACGGCAAAGCGGTGGGCTTCGTCCCGGACGCGCTGTAAAAACAGCAGAAGATCCCCTTCCCTGCCAAAGCTTAATGGATTGGCCCTGCCCGGCTTAAAGATTTTGTCCCGCTGCTCACCTTTTTTCTCATCCTTTTTAGCGATGCCGATCACGTCAAATCTTCCCTCAAGTCCCAGACCTTTGATAACCGCCGTCGCGATGTTAAGCTGGCCTTTACCGCCATCCACCATCAACAGGTCCGGATACGGTTTCGAGTCGTCGCCCTTGCCGAAACGGCGCTTTAATACCTCATCCATATAGGCATAGTCATCTTGTTCGCTGACTGTTTTGATCCGGTATGTGCGGTAGAGGTCTTTTTGGTCATGGGCATTTTCGAACACGACCATCGCCGCTACGGGCTCGGTCCCGGAGATATTGGAGTTGTCAAAGCATTCTATTCGTGCGGGTAATTTGTTCATTTTCAGTTTTTTTTGAAGACGCAACAAAAGATTCATTTCAGCGGAATGTGACGCCAGGATATTTTTTAATTCATTTTCCGCATTGCGGACGGCTAAATTTACCAGCCGTGCCTTTTCACCGCGCTGGGGATAAATAATACGTGTCTTTTTCTTTTTAAGGTCCCGCAGCCATTCTTCGATCAGGCGGGTGTCTTCCAACGCCAAGGAAGTCAGCAATTCATCCGGCACAAACTGGTGGCGATCGTAATATTGCCTGATAAAGGCTGCCAGCATTTCTTCTTCCGTGGATATGGTCTCGGAAAAGTTGTAGTGTCGTGTTCCGGTCAGAAATCCATTGCGTACCGCTAATACTGTAATCACAGAAAATTCCGGAGATCGGGCCAGGGCGAAGACATCCCGGTCTTTAAAATCGGTTGAAACGGCAATTTGCTTTTCGATGGTTCGTTCCAGGAAAAATATCTTATCTCTCAGCCTGGCCGCTTTTTCGAATTCCTGGATCCCGGCGGCGTCTTCCATTTGTCTTTTTACCTTGCGCACGAGATCCGGCGTTCGGCCCTTTAAAAACATGACGGCTTCACCAACCTGTTCATGGTAGACTGCCGGGTCGACATCGAGACAACACGGGGCCAGGCATCCTTCCATCTGGCAATGGAGGCAGGGCCGGGTTCTGGTTTTAAAATCTTTGGCCTTACACTTGCGCAGCTTAAACGTTTTGTTGATGGTTCGCAGGGTTTCACGCACAGCCTGGGCGGATGCAAACGGCCCGAAATACTTAGCATCATCAACACCGATTTTTCTAACAATCGAAAAATTAGGGTATTTTTCGTTTAGATCAATTCGTAGCGACGGATAGCGCTTATCGTCTTTTAGGATGACATTATAACGCGGTTTGTGCTTTTTAATGAGATTGGACTCGAGGATCAGCGCTTCTTTTTCCGTTCCGGTGATGATGGTCTGGATATCATCTATTTTTTTCACCAGTATGCCGGATTTAAGGTCCAGGTGCCCGGATGTTTTGAAATAGGAAGATAATCGTTTTTTTAAATTCCGGGCTTTACCGATATAAATCACCGTTCCGGATGCATCTTTCATCAAATAGACACCGGGCTCAGTGCTGACACGGGTTAGCTTATTTAGGATATCATTTGCTGGGGGCATGGGTGATTTCAAGATTAAAAAATTATAGGTTTCAGGTTTCAGGTGTCAGGTGTCAGTTTCTTCGATTTCACATCTTGGAGGCCTGACACCCGAAACCTGACACCTGAAACCTGATACATTGTATTTCCAATCAACCAGTCAACCAATCAACTAACTATACTTCCAAAACAATCAGCTTCTGCAGCGCTCTGATCTGGTCTCTTAAATCGGCGGCTTTCTCAAACTCAAGGTTTTTAGCCGCTTCGTGCATATCTTTTTCAAGGGAATTTACGGCCGCATCAATATCATCGAGCGATTTATAGGTTTCGATGGCTTCGGCCGCATGATCGACGGCGGTGTCTTGGATTTCATTTCCGAAATTAAAAATCCGCGTAATATCTTTTTGAATGGTTTCAGGCGTAATCCCGTGGCGTTGATTATAGGCCTGCTGAATTTTGCGACGGCGATTGGTTTCATCAATGGATTGTTGCATTGATCGCGTCACTTTATCCGCATACATAATAACCTTGCCGCGCACATTTCTGGCCGCGCGCCCGCAGGTTTGAATTAAGGATCGTGCTGAACGCAGAAAACCTTCTTTATCAGCGTCCAGGATTGCCACCAGAGCAACTTCGGGGATATCAAGGCCCTCGCGCAGCAGGTTGATTCCCACCAGGACATCAAACGTGCCCATTCTCAGGTCTCTGATAATGTCCATGCGTTCAAGGGTGCCGATGTCGGAGTGAAGATAGCGTATCTTGATCCCCAGATCCGAATAATATTCGGTTAGATCTTCTGCCATTCTTTTCGTCAGGGTTGTTACCAGAACTCTTTCATGGCGCTTTTGATGCATAGAAATCTCTTCAAGCAGATTGTCCACTTGGTTTTTGGCACTGCGAACCTCGATTAGCGGATCAATCAATCCGGTGGGTCTGACGATCAGTTCTACCAGAGCCCCTTTGGCTTTTGAAATTTCATATTCGGCCGGTGTGGCGGAGACATATGTCACCTGGGATATCCGTGCCTCACTTTCTTCAAATTTCAGCGGGCGGTTGTCGAGTGCGGATGGTAACCGAAATCCATATTCAACCAGGGTTTGTTTGCGGGATCGATCTCCCCGGTACATTCCCCGGATCTGTGGCACTGCAATGTGGCTTTCATCGATAAACAGCAGAAAATCTTCCGGGAAATAGTCCAGCAGGGTTGGCGGTGGTTCTCCGGGTTTGCGCCCGGTCAGGTGCCGGGAATAATTTTCAATTCCGTTACAGTACCCAAGCTCCTGTATCATTTCCAGATCGAATTGGGTGCGTTCCTCAATTCGCTGGACTTCAATCAGTTTGTCTTCCTTGCGCAAGGATTCCATCCGCCCTTTCAACTCTTCAATGATGGAAGCCATGGCTTTTTTGAGGGTTGTTTTCTGGGTGACATAATGGCTGGCCGGAAATATGGTTGTCTGCTGCAATCGTTTGGAAACAGTGCCACGCAGAGGGTCAATTTCTGAAACGGACTCAATCTGATCCCCAAAAAAATCGATGCGGATGGCGTTGTCTTCTTCGTAAGCCGGAAAAACCTCCACCCGGTCACCCCTTACTCTGAATACGCCCCGGTGGAAATCGAGATCATTGCGTTCATACTGCATGGCAACCAGTTTGAAAAGAAACGCATCCCGTCCGAGTTCCATGTCGACCTCAATGTCAACCCGCATGCCCAGGTAATCTTCGGGCGCACCCAGTCCGAAAATACACGATACACTTGCGACAACGATGATATCTCTGCGGGACAATACTGAACGGGTGGCTGAATGTCGCAGCTTGTCAATCATTTCGTTAATGGACGAATCTTTTTGAATGTAAGTATCGCTGGATGGGATATAGGCTTCCGGTTGATAGTAATCGTAGTAGCTTACAAAATATTCAACGGCATTATTCGGAAAAAGCTGTTTGAATTCACTATAAAGTTGCGCCGCTAGGGTTTTGTTCGGGGCGATGACCAGCGTCGGCTTATTTGCACTGGCGATAACATGGGCCATGGTAAAGGTTTTGCCGGACCCGGTTACCCCCAGCAGGACGTTATGGCGCTTTCCGGCCAGCAAATTGCGGGATAATTTTTCAATCGCCCGGGGCTGGTCACCGGCAGGTTTAAAATTGGAAATTAATTCGAACTCGGACATACTTCAGTTATCACTATATTTGGGTTCTACAATCTTTAAATTAATTTAGATCTTTCAATCCATTACAGGGCTATCCAAGGTTTCAGGTGTCAGGTTTCGGGTGTCAGGGATAGGCTCGGTATCCATGTTTCTAAGTCCTGACACCTGAAACCTGACACCTGACACCATCTAAAGTCGAGACTACCTGAAATTTCCGGATACGAGGAAAAAGTTGAAAATATCTGACAAGATTCATGAGACCAGGACCACGCTCATGGCGCCGATGCCCTCTCCTTTTCCGATAACGCCTAGTCCTTCGGTAGTCGTGGCTTTAACATTAACACAGCCGGGGGCAACTTCAACGGCGTGGGCAAGATTTTTTTGCATGGTTTCTCTATAAGGACCGATTTTAGGGGCTTCGGCAAAAATAATGGTATCGATATTGCGGATAATAAAACCCTTTTGGCGCACCATTGCATTGGTTTGGGCCAGCAGGTTTAGACTGGAGATATCTTTGTATTGGGGGTCGGTATCCGGAAAATGCAGGCCGATATCGCCCAAGCCGACCGATCCCAGCAGGGCATCACAAACCGCATGTACCAGGACATCCGCATCCGAGTGTCCCAGTAACCCTTGTTCAAAGGGAATGAGCGCACCGCCGAGTATCAGTGGGCGTCCCGTCACCAGCCGATGAACATCATATCCAATCCCGATCTGCATTGAGCACGCATTCCTTGCAATTTTAAATGATTATTCGGTATCTGTATCACTTTTCTTACCACAGGTGAGCAGTGGCGTAAAGTTAGAGTCTGATACCGGTCTATTTCGGTTTCACTATATTTTCAACAACCCGGTTCATGTTTCGCTCAGATTTGACAAGTTCCCAATTATTGAATCCTTGTTTTAAGGCCTCTTTGAACCAGAAAATGGAATCATCAAATTGTTTTTGATCCGCATGTAGTCTGGAGATTTTATAATGAATATCAGCATTGTGGGGCTGGATCTCTATAATTTTTTGGTACCAGTAAACAGCTTCAAGATAGTCACCCCTTTCAGCTTGAACGCTGGCCAGACGTTCAATGGCCGGCACGAACCGCGGATGTATCGACAGGATGCTTTCATATTGTTTTAGGGCCTTATCCGTTTTCCCGAGCGATTGATACAAAGCGCCGAGTTCATAATGAAGTTTATAATTTTCTGGTTCAAGTTGAGCTTTTTTTTCTTTGGCTGCGGTTTCTTCGATTATGGCATCTTTGGCCACAAGGGTATTTTTTAGATTCTGACGGGCATCATTTTGCCCCGGGTCTATGGTTAACGCCAGGTTAAACTGATCAATGGCCTGCTGTATCTTTCCCTTGCGTACCAGGGTGGCTCCCAGATTGCTGTGGGCAACGGCAAAGGCAGGTTCAATCTGGATGGCGTTAAGGTAATAATTCATGGCCTCATCAATTAAGCCCCTTCTAAAATAGATATTGCCCAGGTTGTTGTGGGCCAAATAGTTGTTCTGAGTGCTCTTGAGGGCGTTCTCGAATAACAGGGTACTGTTTCGCCAGTATCCAATTTGAATGGAGGACACGGCCATAAAAAATACAATCAATATGGGTGTAAAAGTGAATGCCATTGTTTTCTGGTAACGCCGATCTGCTAACATATCGTTAAATCCCCAGACGGCCATAATAAAAATGCCTATCAAGGGGATATAGGTGTAGCGATCGGCCATTGCATGGGCGCCAACTTGAACAATTCCGATAACGGGCAGAAAAGTACCAATATACCAGAACCACCCCACCGGAAGATAGGGGTAGCGGTGAGCCGCTTTCAAGATCCAAAAAGAGATAAGGGCAAAAAATACAATGACGCCTGCAACTTGCCAGATTTCATAACTGTCAGGATAAGGGTAAAAAACAGATAGATGGAAGGGCCACAATGTCTTGAGCAGGTATTTAAAATAAGAGACCATTGAGGTTGCCAGGCGTTCATTTAACGGATGTCCAAAGGATCCCGGGTGGCTGTCGGCTTTCTGAATAAGGAAAGTCACAACGCTAAAAACCGTTGTAATGATAAATAGGGGTATTTTTTCTATAATCAGGTAATATGCTTGCTGCCATTGAATTGCTTTATCAACCTTGACGGGGGAAGCTGATTTGAGGCGTTCCAATGGCCAGAAATCCAACAGAAGAAATACAAATGGCAGGGTCACCAACATCGGCTTGGTCATCAGGCCCAGAATAAAAAAAATAATAACCAGCAGATATCGTTTAATCCCATGATGTTTTACATACCAGACATACATCAGGGTTGCCAGCATCCAAAAAAAAGCGCTGAGCACATCTTTGCGCTCGGCAACCCACGCCACCGATTCTACGTGTAAAGGGTGCAATGCGAATAATGCGGCGACTATGCAACTCCGCCACAGATGTCCCGTTGTGTACCTGAGGATCCAGACAAGTAAGAGGGTGTTTATAATATGCAGCAGCAAATTACTGAAATGGTGACCACCTGGATTCAAGCCAAAAATCTGGACATCAAGCATATGTGACAGCCATGTTAACGGATGCCAGAATTCAGCGTGGGTGCTGCCAAAAGCCCGCCTGACACTTTCCAACGTCAAACCCTGTTGCACCATGGGGTTTCGAGTGACGTAGACATCATCATCATAACTTACAAATTCGAAGTCAACCACCTGCCAGTATACAACGAGGATCGATAGGATCAGAAGCAAACATATCCACGCTTCTTTTGGTATTTTCAATTTTGAATTAGCTCGGTTTTGGGATGAGTTCATGAAGAGCTTTTTTCCTGAATTGCTATACGGCCAGCGGTGCTTCAGGATAATGAGGGGCGACGCAGTCTCCCATTTTTTGCTGATACATGGCTTTTTTTATCGATTTTCTTGCGATTATATTCCAGTTTAGCGTCACCAGAAATTATTGTCAATTTTCAGAAATCTTGACCGGATTTGTTAACTGCGCTTATAATGAGAGTTCAACAAGTTCTGCTTATAACCGGTGAGGTTTGTTCAACCATATGGGTGCCAGACCCTGACGACATATCTTGTAATTAATGCAAACACTTAGGAAAGCGCGATCACAGTGAGCAAAAAAACAAACCAGCCTGTGAAAAAGGCTTTAAATGAAAACCAGGCCAAAAATTTTCTAAAAAAGTTCGGCATTCCGACAATAACAGAGACAATTGCGACCAATTCGCATGATGCCGTCGATGCAGCGCGGCAAATTGGATTCCCCGTCGTACTGAAAGGATTTGGTTCTTCTCTTTTGCATAAAACAGAGCGGGGCCTTGTTCATTTAAACCTTCTCAATCCTCAGGATGTCGAGAATGCCGCGCAATTCATTACGGCTGAAGCAAAGGCTGATTTGGAGGGGTTTATAATTCAACCCCACATTAAAGGCCGCCGGGAATTTGTTGCCGGATTGTTTCAAGACTGCCAATTCGGTCCGGTGATCATGTTCGGCATCGGCGGGGTGTTCACCGAAGCTTTTGCGGATGTCGCTTTTCGCCTGGCACCACTGACTGAAAATGATGCCTCGGAAATGCTCGTGGAGATTCGAGGTCTAGCACTTCTGGGTGATTTCAGGGGTGAAAAAGCTGTCCGGCAAGATGAACTGATTCAAACATTGCTGGGATTATCCCGGATCGGAGAAACCCATCCGGAAATCTTAGAAATTGATATAAATCCCTTGCTGGTAACCCCGGAGGGTCGGGTGACGGCTGTGGACGCACTGGTGGTCACCGGTGGTCGAACCGCAGAAATCGAATTTCTGCCAGCGATATCCCCGGATGCCATCGGCTCGCTTTTTTATCCAAAAAGCGTCGCCATCGTGGGTGCTTCGGCCCAGATCGGGAAATGGGGCCACACCCTGATGGCCAATACCATCAGTGGTGGCTATAAAGGTCCAATTTACCCGGTCAACCCGAAAGGCGGCAGCATAGCGGGAAGAGAAGTCTTTCGATCTGTGGCCGCCATACCGGAAAAGGTTGGCCTGGCGGCCGTAACCATCCCGGCCGAAAAGGTGCTGGATCTCATACCTGAATTCAGGAAAAAAGGGATTCAAAATATGCTCCTGATTACCTCCGGTTTTGGTGAAACCGGAGAGCGCGGCAAACACCTGGAAAAAGAATTGGTCAAAGCCGCCCGCCAGGCAGGTGTCCTGGTGCTGGGTCCCAACACCATGGGTATATGCAACCCCCATAATAATCTCTACTGTACCGGCTCACCGGTCATGCCCCGGCCCGGCTCGACTGCCATGGTCGCACAATCCGGGAATATGGGAATCCAGTTGCTGGCCTTTGCCGAGCAGCAGGGTATCGGTATTCGGGCTTTTTGCGGTTCAGGCAATGAAGCCATGATGACGATTGAAGATTATCTGGATGGCTTTGAAGTGGATACCCTGACCCGTACGGTGATTCTTTATGTCGAGAGTGTTAAAAATGGTCGACGCTTTTTTGAAAGCGCCCGCCGTGTCGGCCAAAAGAAGCCGATCGTGCTTTTGAAGGGGGGCAGAAGCGATGCCGGCAACCGGGCTGCGGCCAGTCACACCGGTGCCATGACGTCCGATATCAAAATATTCGAAGCTGTTTGCCGGCAGGCCGGTATTGTACTGGCCCAAAAGCCCATGGATCTTCTTGATTTAGCGGCCGCCTTCTCTTCACTGCCGTTACCCGAAGGCCGACGGGCCGCCATCGTTACCCTGGGCGGCGGATGGGGAGTTGTGACGGCTGATTTGTGTGCGGATTACGGCCTGGTGGTACCGGAACTTTCAGCGCAGCTGATAGACAAAATGGATCAGATGCTGCCGGCCTACTGGAGCCGATCGAATCCCATCGATCTTGTGGGAGACCGCGATCCCTCCGTACCCTTGACTGCTCTGGAAGAACTTATGAAGTGGGATGGCTGCGACGCCGTTATCAATCTCGGTATAATGGGCCGCAGGATCATGGTTAAAAGATTCGGCGAATCGGTACTGAAGGCCGATCCCCAATATGATCAAGCGTTCGTTGATCAGATGAATCAACAGTTTCTAAAATTTGAAAAGCAATATATCGCGCATATTGTCAACTTAATGGAAAAATACCATAAACCCATATTTGGCGTCAGCCTGCTGCCCGACGAGAAGAATCAAACCCTTTACCGGGTTGCCGGCAGTGGACTTAAAGGGGTGTTTTATCCAACCCCGGAACGGGCGGTGAAATCATTCGCCAAAATGGTCGAGTATAACCGATTTTTAAAAAAAATTAGACTTGTGAGATGATTTATCTTGTGATAAACCCCCTATCTTTCCTAAAGCGCTTGGCGAAAAAAGATGATAAAAAATAATTTTAAATACAAATACGATTTTGAAATCGGATATCTCGTAAAGAGCCCGTGCAAAAAATGCGTTCAGAAAAAGGTCTTCCCCAAATGTGCCCCTAAATGCAGCCTGCTGGATAAAATCCACACGACCTTATCCGAGGCGGTATCCTGCACCCGGCGAACCTGATCGATATCCCGACCCAATCGTCAGTTTTAAGCGACAGTTTGTTCTACCACGCTTTTCAAATTGTTAAACAACGACGTCGAAGGGATAACCACGATTTCTCGATCGCTTATTTTGGTCACGTACCGGGGTTTGTCCTGGTGTTCGATGTAGGCCTTCCTGAGTTCTTCGCTCAAGTTTTGGAGGCTGTCCTGCGAAAGTCCCTTTTCATCTACCAGAGATTTGAAGTTGACGATTTTATC
>Ga0209536_100017163_pt1 | contig 10265 bp, 11 predicted proteins | sample DeeMarSeWOR28_12_FD_187461 | JGI IMG/M metagenome (GOLD analysis project Ga0209536, IMG submission 187461) | Marine sediment microbial communities from White Oak River estuary, North Carolina - WOR-2-8_12 (SPAdes) (version 2) | ecosystem: Environmental > Aquatic > Marine > Intertidal zone >... | reverse complement strand
GAGTATAGGCGATACATTGAACGTACGGGGAGATTGCTACCCAAGCTAAAGACCTGAAAATGTAGGAATCAGGAATCCCCACTGAATATCCATTCATCTGAAAGCCATCGCACAATAACCAGAGCGATGAGTGTGATAATTGAGATGATTGGACCTAGGAAGTAGTATTCCGGAACCGGTTCTAGTCCGAACCAGAAGAGTACGTATGCAACAAGAGAAACCATGGCTGCAAGAATATCGATCAATCTCCACTGTTCTCTTCTTGTGAATAGAGCTGTGCCTGCACCCACAAACAAGAGTGCAGTCAGTCCCCATAGCAGCAAGCCAATAATCTAAATCAATTCCGCATCAATTATCCCTGTCAAGAGCCATGACGTACCATTCCAACCTACTCCCGGGTCTGGAGGATTCTCGATGTAGAACATGAACATCGATGAGATCAACCCATGAATCACTAACATGAGGGATATTATCTTCCGTTTCAAAATCTCACCTTCTCAACCAAAGCTCTGGCCCAGTTTCGAATATCCTCCCAGTTGCGAGTATCATATACTCCCGGTTCAAGTTCTTCAATCCCAATCTCTTCTAGTTTGATCTTGAAGGGGATCAGAGTCTTTCGAAATAGAAAACCCATCTTGTTATAGTCCCATACACCTCCAAACATAGCATAGTCTACAGGATCGAGAGAGTATTTCTCTCCCTTTTCAACAAGATACTTCCTCCATTCAATTTCCATTTCTTCAACATTGTTGTCAGCTTCTAATATGACTCGTGAACCTGAAGACACGAAGATTGCAGTCTTCTTATTCCTAAGCTCATCCTGAAATTTATCAAGAAACTTCTCTGACTGTTTACACCATCTCCCCATCTGCATACCCGATCCGATCAGAACCAGGTCATACTCTGCAATGTCCTTCACTTTCTCTTTCTTGAGATTGACAATACGGACATCAAGTCCTTCATCAGTAAGAACTCCTGCTATCGCTTCTGAAGTAGATTCAGTTGCTCCATATCGTGTACAAAATGCAATCAGTGCCTTCATTCAAGGAACCTCAGAATGAGCGGCGACAAACCATCTTTTAAATGGAGAGATATTTGAGGAGCTCTTGGGAACCGAAAGGAGAGAGCTATACCATGACACTACACTATGAAGAAGCCGGTGATCATTCAAACAGAACTATTGTCTTCGTGCACGGTGCTGGAGGGTCTGCAGCAACATGGTTCATGCAGCTTCGAGGTCTCTCGAATGATTTTCATATTGTGGCTGTAGAATTGAATGGTCATGGAAAGACTCCTAATCGAGGAGAGGATGATGTTCTACATTCCTACCTTCATGATGTTCATGAGGTCGTATCGAAGTTCGACAAACCAATCCTCGCAGGTCATAGCATGGGAGGGGCATTGACACAACTCTATGCCCTCAATCATCCAGAGCACCTCACGGGTATCGTTCTTGTTGGTACAGGTGCGAAACTCAGAGTGACCTCAATGGTCTTCGATGCTCTTGATAATGATGTTGAGACCTATGTGAGCCTTACCGGTCAGTTCATGTTCCATGAGAATACATCGGATGATGTCAGAGAAGCATCTAAGCATGAAGTCAGAAAGTGTCCGGTCCACATCATTCGTCGGGATTTCGAACTGTGTGACACTTTCGATATCATGGACAAAGTATCTGATATCAAGTTGCCTACCTTGATACTGGTTGGCGATGCAGACTTCATGACTCCTGTGAAGTATTCCTCCTTCCTCAATGACAATATCGACGGTTCAATCATGATGGTGATTGAGGGTGCAGGTCATGCTGTCATGTTAGAACAGGTGAGTTCATTTAACAAGTATATCGCTGACTGGGTGAACTCGCTGATTTAGAGATTGATTAGTCGGCGTTTCTTATCTACAGCGGCCAGAAGTTCAGACCTGTCAAAGTAGACTTCGTTTCGTGTGATCTTCCCGTTCTCAATCTCAACGATATCGAGACCTACCTCATCGATGACCTCTTGATCGATAGGGATTGAACACTTCCATTTCAATACTGTCCCATTCTCAATTGGGAAGACCTCTAGGGGAGTCCACACCCAGTCCTGATAGACTGCAAGAAGACGCTCGAAGTACCTTCCAATCTCCTGATGTCCTCTGAGACCATCCCTCTTCTCTGGATCGACATAGAGGGCATCCTCATGATAGAATGATAGCAACTTCTCAGGATTGTTGCCAGTCCATGCATCCAACCATCTCCCACAGAACTCAAATAGCTCATCTTTGTTCATAATGAGGGTCTCCAACGAAATCAGAGCTGAGACACTTGTTCTTAATCCTTCCCAAATATTCCGGAGTGTTAAATAGAGGGCTTGAGCCAATGTTCCCGGTCTTTACGACATTTGTGGAGTAGAAAAACATGGGAGAAGAAATTCCAACAGACAGGAAAGAAAGGTTTGGTTGGTATCTTTTTGATCTCGCAAATACCAGCTTTACGGTTCTTATCGTGACTGCCTTGTTTCCCCTATACTTCCGATTACTAGTATGGAATGAAACTCTTGGAGATGCTATGTGGGGATATGCAGGTAGTATCACGATGTTGTTTATTGCCCTCAGCTCACCTGTGCTCGGGGCCATTGCAGACTATGGAGGATCGAAAAGGAAGTTTGTCACGTTCTATACTTCAGTATGTATAGCTATGACAGCATTCATGATTATCCTTCCTGGACTCAGACAATCAGAAATTGATCTACTCACTCCAGGAGTGGGACCATCACCTTTTCCAGCATTATTCGGTTTTGATATTTGGGTATGGGCGTGGGTGATATTCATCATAGCCAATATTGGCTTTCAAGGAGCACTACCATTCTATAATGCTTGGTTGCCTGAAATAAGCACAGAGGAGAATATCGGCCGCATTAGTGGTTATGGCTATGCAGCTGGATATGTAGGAGCTATGGCTACCATTATCATTGCCCTGCTTGTTATCATTGCTGATCTCCCCTACACCTATGCATTTATTGCAAGTGCAGTATTCTTCCTTGTCTTTGCGATTCCAAGCATATTGGCTCTCAAGAACAGACCTGCTCGAGTGTTTCCCGGAGAGGAGGGTCAATCCCTTGCGAGATTAGGATATAGGAGGGTGAGGAACACTCTCGGAAACATTCGCAAGTACGAAGGACTACCTCTGTTCTTAGTTGCATACTTCCTCTTCAGCGATGCAATCACCACTGTGATCTACTATGCTGCTATCTTCGGACAAGCAGTCTATCTGTTTAGTACAACGATGATTCTCGTCTTCTTTGCTGTGACTCAACTCGCAGCAATTCCCGGCGCATTCGTCTTTGGTATAGTTGCGGATAAGATTGGAACGAAGAAGGCTCTCATCATCACTCTGTTCATTTGGGTCATAGCTCTAGCCATCGCATACTTGTTCGTGGCCTATGGGGCTCTCGTTTGGTGGACTGTTGGTATGATAGCTGGTGTGGGAATGGGATCATCACAGAGTATAGCACGAGGAATGTATGGTCAGTTCATCCCTGAGGATAAGAAATCAGAGATGTACGGTTTCTATGCATTGACTGGAAAGTTTGCTGCGATACTTGGACCCTTCGTATATGCAACTGTCCTTTTGATAGTGAACCCGACTCAGAATCCTGCACTGGTGGCTCAGTCGCACCTAACAGCTATGCTTGTGATTCTGCTGTTCTTCGTGGTTTCGATTCTCCTTCTACTGAAGGTGAGACAACCTGTGAAGGGAGAGGCGAAAGTCTACCTAGAAGATGACCAACCATTTGTATAGTTAAAGAATGGATTCCCCCTTGGAACTTCCAAGGTGGGAATTCCATTGATTTCTTTTCACTCCGCATAACTTTACTCATTATAGCTTAGAGAGAAAGAGGTGTGAAAAGAGAGGGCTGGAGTCATTGAAACAGATTGTTGAGGCTCTATAACAATGGATGAACCTTGTCACCAAACATCTCAATCTGTTCTCTCATTTCCCCGTACGGAAACATCAGGATGATATCTGAGACCCTCTGGTCTTTGTACTTGGCAAGTTTGTCTGCAATCATCTCAGGGGTTCCCCAAAGGGAGGACTGTACTCTCTTCCTATAGGCGTCCTCTGAGATACCGCGCGATGCAGCACCTGACTTGATCTTCTCATCCATCTCTGACTCCGACTCAAGAATATGCGTCCAACAACCGACAGACTTGAGAATTGTTTGAGGTTTTCTTCCATGTTTTTCCGCAAACTCAGCCAGCTGGTTGAATATTCTCTCGGTCTTCTCTGGATCGAATCCCCACGCGACATTTATTCCATCACCATAGTGAGCCGCCACCTCTATCATGCGAGGCCCTCCCATATTGGAACCTACCCATATTGTCGGGTGTGGCTTCTGCACTGGTTTGGGAAACGACACAAGCTCATCGACTGAATAGTACTCACCGACGAAAGAGAATTTCTCTTCGGTCCACACACCTTTGATAATCTGAATTGCCTCAGTGAGCTGCTTCATTCTAACTGGAAACTTGGGAAATTCGTATCCATAAGCGTTGTATTCAAGCTTCTTCCATCCAGCACCAATTCCAAACTCGAGTCTTCCGTTTGAGAGGACATCAATTGTTGCGCCCATCTTTGCATGGAGGGCGGGATTTCGATAGCTGCTACAGAAAACTAGACTTCCAACTCGAATCTTTTCATTATCTCGAACAAGAGCAGCCATCAACAACCAAGGGTCAAGCAGAACTTTATCTGTTGCATCAGCATCCAACATGAAATGGTCCGAGAACCAAGTAACTTCAAACCCATTACTTAGTGCTTTCTCAGAAATCTCTAGGACATCCTTGTACTCGAATCCAAACTGCGGCTCAATCTGAACTCCAAATCTCACGAAGACCTACTCCGATCTCGCCTTCTCCTCCATTTCAACTACAATCCTGACTGCATCCTCAACAAACTGGGGACAGATCTTGTGAAAGTGCCCTGTTGCAATAGCCTTGTCACGAGCCTCTTTATCATCCATCTTCACTCCAGTAAGAGTTTCGCAGATCACAGTTTCGTGGAGCTTTTTGAATTTGTACATGAACTTGATAGCGGAAGTGTACGTTGCTTCTTTGTGTTCCTTGAAGTCTGAGTATCTCTGACCATTGAGAAGACCAAAGGCTGCAACCGCACCTGAAATTGCTCCGCACACATTACCCTGAAGACCAATCCCTCCACCCATTCCAGCAATAACTGAGGTCGCCTCATCGAAATAGAGACCGTACTTGTCAAGTACTGCATGTAAGACAGCCTGAGCACAATTATGATCCTCATCAAAATATCTCAATGCGTTTTCTACGCTTTCATCTTTCAAAATGCATCTCCAACTTCGAGTAAGATGGAAAGGACCATATCAATGCTTTCTCTATTCTTCTTTACATCGTATTTGGATCTGAGTTGTTCTCTAGCTCCTCAACACTGATTCGAGGTTCAATGCTTTTTGTTACGAGCACGAATAGAATGAAGACATTGAGAATGATCACCGTGTACAAAAGAGGAAGTCCCTGCCATAGGTCATACATGATGCCTGCAGGTATCGGACCGAATGATATGAAGAGCATGACAACGACCATCGTAAGACTGAGCATCTTTCCAAGGTCTGGTCTTGGAAGTGACTTCAGGATATATGTACCCAATATAGAGAACCACAATGTATCGTTAATTGTCTTCATTGCTGTGGCAATGAATGCTAGAGAGAATATCACACTTAGACCAGGAAAGACACTATCAGTAGCAGCCAACCACTCTGCTGGAGCTATGTATGGAATCTGTTGTGCTAGCACAAGGAGTCCAATAGCCAGAGGCATGACAGAATACACTGCAATCGTTACTCCTCTCCCGCCTCTCTTGTCAAAGACTCTTCCTAACCACAATGTCAAAGGAACGGAGAATGCCAGTGTGACGAGAATCATGAGATTGATTTCTTCAACAGTGAAAGCAAGTGTTTCATTCACGAAGTATAGACTTCCAAATCGATAGAATGCATCGCTGAAAGCATCTAGTCCGATGATCAAGACAAACACTGGGAAGACCTTGAACAGTAGCTTGAATCCTCTTAGGTTCTCACTCAGGAAGTCCCTGATTATATTGCCGTCTTTCACTGCTCTCTCTGGTCTTGGAAGTTTCTTCAACATCGTAAAGCGAACCGTACCTGACAAGTAGAAGAGAATTCCTGCTGCGATCAGCAGGAGTTGCATCGTAGATACAAACCCTGTTCCCATATCAAGTAGAATGGATACTGCAAATAGTGGAACCAGACCCCATGTTGTTCCTAGTGTGAACAGACTGTTTGCGACGCCCCCAAGACGCCTATCAATTTGCTCCATGCTATACGCCTGGCCTGCTGTCCCTGTGAAGGATGACACACCGAAGATGATGAGAGATAGGGCTATTGCCACAATCTCTGTGGAAAAGGCAAGTAGGAGGAACGCTGTTCCATTGATGAACATTGTAACAGCGCTCAGATTCCTTCTATCATAGTTGTCTGCAATATAGCCTGCAAAGAAGGTCCCAATCATGTTGATGACAAACATCAATGAGAGCAGTATTCCTACCATTATGTAGGATACTCCAATATCTCTGAAGTAGAGAGTGAAGTATTGATTCAACACATTCATACTGCTGTAGATCCAAACTGTCCCAAGATAGATAGCCCAGTTTCGATTACTAAGGACACGTCTAACTGATTGCCACCACGACAATTGAGAAACATCGTCATCAGGTGTCTGAGTTGTCATTGACTCTTGGGTGATTGTGTCTTGTTCTTCCATCCTGATCCAGCTCAATACCAAAAGTTATAGAGATTTTTAACTATAGTTATTTTATAGGTCTTTTTGTATGTTTAAATTGCAAATTTGACTCCGACCGAAAAAGATACACTGGTAAATTACAGCGGGTGAGTGGTTGGGTTATGAATGGACGAAGACTCTTTTCGGGATTACCTCAAAAGACTACGAAAATCAAAGAATGCTATTGAAAGCATGGTAGATATCGTTCATGAGTATGAATCATATATGGATGAGGAGGGAAAGGCAATTGAAACCGCTCAGGATGAAGATTTGGAATGGTTTGTTCTCATGATAGAGCAGGAGCTAGGTGAAAAAGCAAACAGGCGTCTATGGGGAATCTCTACCTACTATGAATTCTTGGAACGATCAGACATGGCAAAGCATGCTGCTTCCCTGCGTGGAAAACGAATCAAACATATACCCTTCCCTCTAGCTAAGTTCCGTGGTGTTGAGGAGGAACATATCAGTGGCCTCGCAAAGATTGGAATAGAGAATGTTGAAGATATGATCAAAAGGGGGAAGACTCCTGAGATGAGAGAGGAGATTGCTGAGCAATCGGGTGTACCATATGAAACCATTCTTGAATTCGTTAAGCTCTCTGACCTAACACGAGTTGGCGCAGTCAGAACGGTCAGAGCACGACTCTACCACGATTCTGGCGTTGACACAATAGAGAAGATGGCTCAGTACGACCCTGATAGTCTCAGGTCTTATCTTCAACAATGGATTAAAGAGACAGGATTCGATGGGATTGCTCCACTATCAAAAGAGGTGAAAAATGCAGTGAATGCTGCGAAGAGGCTTCCCAGGATTGTGGAGTATGAATGATCAGGGCAACGGGGCATTATTGGATGGTGGATTTAGTCTACTGAACATCGACACACCAACAATGAGTACTACCAGACCAAGCATGATGATCATTACTCCGATATTCTCCATGGTCTGGCCCAATATTGTGAATCCTCTTAGGATGTAACCTGCAATGATCAAGATGAAGCCAGAGAGCGCTACTGTCTTCGAAACTCTTGTGTCTTTGACCACAATCTCAGGTCCAGTGTCCGCTGGTCCAAGAGTAGGAGCATCAGAGACCTTCACTTCTGATAGGAAGAAACGAGAACCATCATCCGAAAACTTCCCTTGAAGAGAACCCTCCGATACTAGTTCTTGTATTGCTGATCTAGCCTCATCCTGTTCCACCCCTGTAAGCTGGGAGAGTCTTTCAAGAGAACTAATCCTGTTCTCTAAAACAACCTGACAGAGTCTTGTCTTCATCTCAATGGGAATTTGATTGGAGCTTCCAACAATCATCGGTATATCACGTCAAGAACCAGTGATGATTACTATATAACCTAGAGGCACTACGCAGGCTCACAGAAAAGGGTCTTATTCAGAGTACACGCGACTTTACTTTTACTATCTTTTGAACAAAATTAATGGCGCGCATCGCGTTTTGCAGTAATAAACTTCACTGATTACGAAGCTGAAGACGTCGGGTTTTTTAAGGATAAGATACATTTCCGAAACAACCTTGGGAGCTTGAAGTGCAAGCGTCCCTGGTTGGTTCTATTCCGAACCTTTGCAAGGAGACGAAATAATGGTAAGTAAAGGAACAATGGCCGCCATTGTCATTGTCATCATCGCCATCGGTGGTGCCGGGGCATACATAATCATGTTCAATCCCTTCGGTCCACAGCCTAATCCATATGACGTAGCAGTCGTTTTCGCTACGGGTGGGCTTGGTGACAAGAGCTTCAATGACGGTGTGTATCAAGGCTTGGAGGATGCTGCTGATGATTTCGGCATTACATTCACCTATGCTGAACCAACAGCGATATCCGACTATGAGGGATTCCTCAGAGGGTTTGCGCAACACGCCCAATACGTTGAGCCATATGATCTGATCATCTCAGTAGGATTCGATCAGGAAGTTGCACTGCAGACTATCGCCAATGAGTCAACTGCTCAGAAGTTCGCAATCGTCGACATGTTCATTGACCCTATTGTCTATCCGAACGTTGCTTCACTGCTGTTCGATGAGCACGAGGGCTCAGCACTTGTCGGTGCAATTGCTGGTCTTACGACAACAACTGACAAGATTGGTTTTGTTGGTGGAATGGACATTCCATTGATCAACAAGTTTGCTGCAGGATACTTCTTCGGTGCAAACTACACCAACCCAATGATCGATGGTGACAACATCACCATTGCATACACAAACGATTGGGTTGATACTACTGCTGGTCAGACTTTTGCTGATGGTATGTACGATGCTGGTGCTGACATTGTCTTCGCAGCAGCTGGTCGTGCAGGTCTAGGAGTGTTCGATAGTGTCAAGGACAAGAACACAACATCGAGTGTTCCATTATGGTGCATTGGTGTTGACTCGCCACAGATGTACTATGGCACTGCAGATCCAGACAACCCGGTAGCTCCAACACTCTGTCTAACTTCAATGCTGAAGCGTGTCGACGTTGCTGTCTACACAATAATTGAGGACTGGGTCGAAGATGGTACTTGGAACACTGGATTTGATCTTCTGTACTCCTTCAATCTGGCTAACAACGGTGTTGGCTACGAGATCAACGAAGATCTGCTGACACTTAATCCTTCAATCATCAGTGCTGTTGAAGCGTTCAAGGCATTGATCGTTGCTGGAACAATCACAGTCCCAGATGCAATCTATTGGACATAGTATAGTGCAAGAGGGGTTCGCCCCTCTCTCTCTTATTTTTCTCTTCTATTGACCGCAGTCTTAATTAGTACCAGCTACACCGAGCTTACGAAATGCAGAATCATTATGCAACCCTGAATATCGGTTTTCTATTTGAGAGGTCGTAATCATGAGTAGTGAATTTGCTGTGGAACTCGAAGGGATATCGAAGACTTTCCCTGGTGGTGTTGAAGCTAACAAGGACATAACTCTTCGAGTTCGGAAGGGTGAGGTGATGGGGCTCCTTGGAGAGAACGGAGCTGGTAAGAGTACACTGATGAACATTCTGTACGGACTTCTGAAACCAGATGAGGGCGGTAGGATTGTGATCAATGGGGAGGAGGTCGAACTAGAATCCCCTCAGGATGCCATCCTTCGAGGAGTAGGAATGGTTCATCAACACTTCAAACTCATACCTGTGTTGACGGTTACGGAGAATGTAGTTCTAGGTCTCGAACCGATATTGAAGAGAATGGATATTCAGAGCATTCCGGGCGGATCAAAACTGGGATCGGTCATGCCAGTCGATTTCGGTTCAGCAGCAAAGAGAATCAAAGAGATTGGGGATGAGAACAGTCTGCCAGTGGATCCTAATGCAAAGATTCGAAACTTGTCAGTAGGACTTCAACAGAGGGTTGAGATCATCAAGATGCTTTACCGTCAAGCGGACATCTTGATATTAGATGAGCCAACATCTGTCTTGACACCTCATGAGGTTGATGAACTCTTTGAAACATTGGAAGAG
>Ga0209536_100017162_pt1 | contig 10266 bp, 7 predicted proteins | sample DeeMarSeWOR28_12_FD_187461 | JGI IMG/M metagenome (GOLD analysis project Ga0209536, IMG submission 187461) | Marine sediment microbial communities from White Oak River estuary, North Carolina - WOR-2-8_12 (SPAdes) (version 2) | ecosystem: Environmental > Aquatic > Marine > Intertidal zone >... | reverse complement strand
GCGGATGTCAGACAGGCCCACAAATGGATCCAGGTTGCCGGACGTCCGTTCCACGTACACATACAAGGTCTCGTCCGGCTTGAGGTTGGGTAGCGTGTAGAAGATGTTGTTGCCTACTTCGGCACGCCCGGTCAGTTCCTGCACCCGGGCAGGTCCCTGGGCATAACCGGGCAACGTGGTGAGTGCAATGCCCAAGAACAGGATGGGTAGCACCACTAGCCACATCGAGGGAGACTTGAGATGTCTACGCAGGGGCGCCTTAATCATAGTTGGATCCTTTATTCTATCTCTAACGCATTACTTGCTGTGAATCGTCTAAACCGTGCCGGTCCTGGTCTTCAAAATGACCATTTTGCGATGTAGATCAGCGTTTCAGCTTGACAATCTGGGCTAGAAGAAGAGCACTACCGCAATCCCCAGTGGAACCAGGTAAGCGAGGGGATAAATCCAATCCATGTAACTGTCGATCTGATCCGCTTGCTTTTCTTGACCATTCATCTCCATGCGCTTCAGCCAGACATTATAAATCACAACCAGGACGTTGACGAAAAAGGTGGTTGCCATTATGACGTCCAGAAGGGTTAGATAGCCCAGGCGTGGGTAGTCTTCGGCTAAGCTGAAACTAAAGGCGATGAAGAGCAGCAGGTTGCCTGCGGCGACCTCGATGCGCCGCGTGTAGTCTTTAAGGAAAAAAGTGACCCACGAAACGCCGATGATCAGCACGATAGGCAAGAAGACTTGTAGAATGTAGTAGTCGAGATGCCGGGGTGCTTCGAAGCTGAAGGTGAAGCGCGAGGTGATGGCCTGGGTACTCCCCTGGACGCTGGTGACGGATGTATCAAAATCGGTGATGATAAACTCATCTTCGCCGTGCTCAGTGCTGATCTCGCTGAATCCCTCCAGATCTGAGAACACGTAATAATCTTCGGGAAGCAGCAGATCGACGCGGATGATGAACTCCTGGGTGTCGAAGGGATACTGGCGGAAGTCGAAGTCAAGCTGCATGTTGGTGGTGAAGCGCTCGAAATAGGTGCCACTGCCATCTGGGAAGAGGACGACCAGGCGGTTTTGCGTCCAGCGGTTGCCCTGCTGGTTGGCGATGGTGAAATCGGGCCAGCGCCCCTGGACGTCGGCCAGGAAGCGGTCGAACTCCTTCTCGGTGTACAGCTTCACCCAACAGTCGCAGTCGTCCGGGTTGTAAGCCAGCCTCGGATCACGCCACTGCATCTGCATGCTGGCCACGACGTTGAAGTTCTCCTCGGCCTGGTTGACCCCGATGATCTGTTGTAGCTTGACCCCGATTTTTACCTCCACCGGCTGCTCGACCACCGGATCCCCCGTGGCGGGCGCCAACCCGCTCAATACGCCCGGCGTATTGAGCCCTACCAGCAGGCGGTAATCGCCGCTGGTGGCTGGCTCCTCCCCGGACGAACTCAAGATCTCGAGCTGGTAATTCTCCCCGGTTTCGGGGAAGGTGTACTCGAGACCCGTCCAGGTCTGTTCACCATCCAGGTTGGCGGTGCGAATCGGTTTGCGGGCGAAATTCCTCAGCACCAGGCCTGGCTTGAGGTCCCCGGAGCTGGCCTCGAGGTAGGCGTACAGCGTGTCGCCCTGTTCAAAATCACGTAAGTTGACGACAGTCGACTTCCTGGCTTCACCCAGCGTCCCGGTGAGTTCCTCCACACCCACGACGGGCTGGGTTGACTCCACATCCGGGACGGCGATTACGGCCTGGGTGGGCTCCGCCTCGCCCGTCAAGACCTGGGGGGCGTCCAGGCCAAGCAGCACGCGGTAGCCGCCGAATGTCTGGTCCCCCTGGTAGGACAGCGAACCGCCCACGAGCAGCCGATACTCCCCATCCTGGGGAACCGGGAACTCGAAGGCTGCCGTCAATCCGCCGCCGCTATCGTCATCCCAGACCAGCAGCAGTTGGTCACGGATCTCCTCGGCGGCCAGGATGGGATCCAGCCCCTGGGACACGATCCGCTCCAGCTCAGCGTTGTAGTCCTTGCGCAGCGTGGCGACATCGTAAGTCGTATCCACAAGCCCTACCAGCGGGTCCAGGTTTCCTGAGGTACCGCTCACGTGCACGTAAAGAGTCTGGCCTTGTTTGAGATCGGGCAGCAGGTAGAAGCGGAGTTTCCCCTGTTCGATCTTGCCGGTGAGTTCTTGAACCTGGCCAGCCTCTTGGTCTTGGGCCGAGGCGGGCGACAGAGTCGCCAGGGGGGTGAGCACAACGATCAAGGCCAGGATCACAAGGTTTGCACGCTTCATATCACATATTTTCCTGAGTATCGATTTCTTGGTAGCCCCTCTGGCAAGTGTTGCCGCTCCTGGGGGGTGGCCAGACTTCACGCCGTGACCATTCACGGACGCGACCTGGATTGATGAACGCCAGTACAGGTCATGCGCCATTGCCCCGAGAGGTCGTTTCGGCCAGCCAGCCCTGGGCCTGGTCATAGGCTTGTCGCAAGGAAGCGAGCAGCCGGTCGCTGGCCATCAGGATGTTCTCCCCGCCGATCACCCGTAAGTCGCCGGTTCTCTCGAGCTGGACCCGCACGGTTTCGCTCACCTCTCCCAGATAGAGACGCCCGCCCCTCTCTTGCAGCGCCTGGGCATAGCGCACAAAGACGCCGATGGCGGTGCTGCCAAGCTGCTGGCGGCCGCGCAAGAGGATGATAACGACAGCGTGGTTAGCCCCTTCGGGGGACGGCGCTTCCTCTTCAAAATCGCGGGCGGCCGCAAAGAACAGGCTGCCATAGGGCAGAAGCACGGTCACCCGGTTGCTGGCCAAACTTGCAGTTGCTGGTTGCTCCTGAAAATCGCCGTCCGCTGTCGGGACCAGCTCCATGATGGTCATGCGCTCTGAAGACTGGAATATGAAGAGCAGGATCTGGATGAGCACGCCCAGAAAGATGGCCTGCTGAACGGGCAGGAAAAGGGTGGCCACCAGGGTGAGCGAGAAGACCGCGGCGGATAAGCGGTTGGTGTTCCACACTTTGCGTATCTCGGCGGGTTTAATCGACTGGAAGCCAGCCAGGATCAGGATGGCTGCCAGGCAGGTCATAGGTAGGTTCTCGATCTGTGTGGAGAAGAGCACCACGCCGATGGCGACAAACAAGCCGGTGAAGATGTTGGCCCAGCGCGAGCCGGCCCTGGCGCCAACCACCAGGGTGGTTCCCGAAACAGAGCCACCGATGGGCAGGCCCTGAAAGAAGCCAGCGGCAATGTTGCCAAGCCCCTGACCCCTGAAGTCGCCGTCCGGGTCCGGATATTTGCCGTCGGGATTGGGAAAGCCCTGGCTCACGCCGGCGGCCTGCACCAGGCCGATAATGCCGATGGCGATCGCGGACAGCAGTAACTCCGGCACGAGGCTGATGTCCGGCAATGTGGGCGTGGGCAAGCCCTCGGGAATATCGCCTACCAATCCTACCGATGCTAGGGGGATAAACTTGACCAACACCGCGCCGACGATCAAGGCGATCAGCATGGAGAAGGAGCCCAGCCGGGTTCGATCCAGGAGGAGGATGATTACGACAGTCAGAAGGCCGATGACCAGGGTAGCCAGGTTAACCTGGTCTGGATGGCGCAGCAAGTCAATGGCCTTGGCAACGTGGTTGCCTCCTTGCGCGGCATAGCCGCTGAAGTCGGACAATTGGCTGAGAATGATGACGATGGCGATCCCGGTCAGGAAGCCGCGCATAACAGAGTTGGAGATGAAGCGGGTGAGCCAGCCGAGCTTGAGCAAACCCAAGATCAGCATAAACAACCCGACTAGCAGCGTCAGGGTGACCAGCGCCACCGTCTGTTCCTGCCCGGAATATGGCGCCAGCGCTTCGAAGACCACCAGGGCCATGGCGCTGGTGTTGACGACCGCCATGTACACCGAGCTGGTGAACAGCGCCGCAATGGGGGTGCCCACCATGAGGTTGTATAGACCGTATATGGGGCTGACACCCGCCAGGGTGGCCGAAGCCATACCATCCGGGATGCCAGCGATGGCAGCGGTCAGGCCGGCGATCACATCTTTTCCCAACGTGTCGCGGGTGATTCTCAGGCTCGTCATAGGCGTATAGATCTTCCGGTCACAACGCTCGGCAGCAGGGCGACGATCGGTAGCGGTGAGTAAGGGCGGCCTGTCCCTTTCGACAGGCCCCCCCTGCTTTGGCACTGCCTAGGTGGCAGAGTCAGTCGCTGTTGGCGAAGCGCTCCAGTTGCACCGGTCGATATCGGTCGTACAGGGTAACCAGCAGCGTCAACATCAGCACGAAGAACAGCGTGTTCCCCAGGTTGAGCGACCCTTCGAAGTTGGGGAGCAGGAAAGCGTAGACCAGGACCAGGCCGAAGTTGACCACCGTCATCACGATGAACTGGCGTAGGATGGAGCTCCACGTGGTCCCGCGCTGTGCCAGCCAGTGGCTCAGCGCGGAGTTGACGATGATGATAAACGCCACCCCGATGGCGAGCTGGAGGAAGGTGGATTGCACGTCCGGAAGTATCTGGGCGAAGACGGCGCTCACCAGGGCTACCATGACGATCTTCTCCAGAAGTGCGCTGTTGAAAAAGCGTTCGGGTTGAGTTTTCGAAACGTCCCCGGAGGCGGCAGGCAGAGGATCGGCCGCCAGCTTCAGGCTCCAATCGGCCGGCGGCAAGCGTCGCAGCAGCCAGCGTATGAAGACGATCACCAGCACCACCAGCACCACCACCGCCACTTTGACCCAGAACGAGGTCCGCAAGGCCTCGAAGAAGGCGTCGACCCAGACGGTGGTGTCAAACTGGCCGATGTGCAGGATGTACTCCTGCGGCAGCTTGATGAAGATCCAGATGAAGGCCGTGGCGCCGATCATCACCCACTTGCTCATCCGTTTCGGATCCCACCTGAGGCGCACCACTTCGTAGAACATAAAGACGTACTCAAAGGCGTTGGTGAAGATGAACAGCAGCGGGCGCAGTTGGGTGGCCTCGAATAGAAACACGCCGGCCAGCCGCCAGTAGAATAGGAAGCGGACCAGCTTGAAGGCGAACAGGTTAGTCCAGTTGCGCAGCGTCGAGATGTAGGCGATGGTCAGGTAGTAGAGGTCCAGCGCCTTGTCGAAGCCCTGGTAGCCTTCCATGGGCAGGTTGGTCCGGTCGCGGATGATCGTATAGTCCACCATGTCTAGGAGGGACGAAGCCACGACCCCCGGCAGCGGATAGCGCGGGATGGTCAGGGGCACCAACAAGCGGGCCAGGATGACGGCCCACATGATCAAGAGGTCCGACGTTTCTGTCATGGTTAGTATCCTCCGTTAGTGTTTTGGAGTTGGTTGTGTTTCATCTCAGTTGCGACGCAAAGTGCAACTGGCTACCGGCGGCGGCCAAAGATGCCGCCGCCGTAGGCGCTCAGATCGATCAAAAACCCTGCGATTACCAAGAGCCATTCGATGCCATACAGACCGCCCGGCGCGACCAGGACGTAAATGACCGTCGTCAACGGCAGGAAGATGAGGCCCAGCAGCGGCACGACAAATGTCTCAAAGGCGCGATTAACCCAAGGCGTGAACAGCCACATCAACACCAAGGCCAGGCGCGGGGCGACACCCGCTAACAACGCAAAAATGCACGCACAGCCCATGATTAGCTCCTTTCAGGTGGGGTAGAGGTGCGCCCCACCTTCGAGGTGGGACGCACCTGTTGCGTAAGACCTGCTACTGCCGCGCCATAATCATGCGCATCTCGGCCTCGTCATCCTTGATGACGTCACCGCTGACGTCGAAGGTCACGCTGTAGAGCGTGCCGGTGAACTCAAAGGGCGTGTCGTAGAAGGGTGCCACCGGTGCGCCGGGATCGGCGCCGACGGTGATGCCTCCGGTCAGGCCCAGGCTGAGCGGCGTGGTGTACGGGAATTCGGCTTGGCCCACCAGTGTGCCGTCGATGTAGAGCTGGGCGCGGCCCGGCGTGCCCTTGCCTTTGGCGATGTCGGGCGGGCCGGTGGCCTCGAACTCGAAGCGCAGGGCGTGGCTACCGGTTGGCACCGGCTCGGTGGATTCTACGTGCAGGTAGTCGCGGGCGACATAGTTTTGCACGTATTGCAGCTTGCCGTCCTTCACGTAGAAAGAGTAGCCGCCATCCGTGCCACCGAAGGATACCAGGGCGCCTTCAGCCCCGCCTTCCGGTATCTCCACCTCGGCTGTGATGCTATGCGTGCGGTTCAGCAGGCGTGGCCCGGCGTTGAAGGGTACCGCCTGCGTGCCGGGATAGAAGGTGTAGCTGGTACGGTCCTTGGCGATCTGGGGGCGTTCCTCGGCAAAGCGCTGGGTGCCTCGCCCATCCACCGGCAGCACGTTGTATTTGCCCGCTTCGAAGTACCACTGGCCGACCATCTCGATGAGCTTGGCCCGATGCGCGGCCTCTTCCGGCGTTTCCTTCACGAGTCCCAATGCCTCGCCCGCGGCCTCAAGGCCCTTCAGGCGCTTGGGCGCCAGGTCATGGTTTTCGGCAAAGTCCTCGGCCACGTGATACAGCTCCCAGTTGTTGGCATCCAGTTCCGTTAGTTTTTCGGCGGGGATGGGCTCACCAAAGAAAGCGCCGGCTTCGGTAAACGAGGGTCCGGGCCAGGGGCAAACCGCCCGCCAGCCGTCGTGGTAGATGGAGCGGTGGCCCATCATCTCGAAGTACTGGGTGTGACGTTGGCTGGGCGCACCGGCCTCCTCAAAGGTGTGGGCGAAGCTGACGCCCTCGATGGGCGACTGGGTGACGCCCTTGATGCTGGTCGGCGGCTTCAGCCCCAGGGCATCGAGCACGGTGGGCACCATGTCGATGGCGTGAGCGTACTGCGTGCGCACTTCACCTTTGGCCTGGATGCCCTTGGGGAAGTGGACGACAAAGGGGTCGCTGATGCCGCCGCGATAGGTCTCGCGCTTCCAGCGGCGGAAGGGAGTGTTGCCAGCCCAGGTCCAGCCCCAGGCGTAGTGATTGAAAGTATTTGGCCCGCCCAGCTCATCAATCTTCTTCAGGTTCTCTTCGAGTGACTCGGGCACGTTGTTGAAAAAGAGGTTTTCGTTGACGGAGCCGGTTGGTCCACCTTCGGAGCTGGCGCCATTGTCGGAGAGAACCATGATCAAGGTGTTGTCGAACTGACCAATGGCTTTCAGGAAGTCCAGCAGGCGGCCGATGTGGTGGTCGGTGTGGGTCAGGAAGCCGGCGAAGACCTCCATCATGCGGGCGTAAAGCTTCTTTTCCTCATCCGAAAGCGAATCCCACTTGGGAACGTCCGGGTCGTGTCGGGAAAGTTCAGCATCTGCAGGCACAACCCCCAGCTCTTTCTGCCGGGCAAAGGCCTTCTCGCGGTAGGCTTCCCAGCCATCGTCGAAGGCCCCCTTGTACTTGTCGGACCATTCCTGGCGCACGTGATGCGGGGCGTGCATGGCCCCGGTGCAGAAGTACATGAAGAAGGGCTTGTTAGGCGCCACCTGCTTGGCGTCGGCGATAAAGCTGATGGCCTTGTCCACCAGGTCTTCGGTTACGTGATAGCCTTCCTCGGGCGTCTTGGGAGGCTCCACCTGATGGTTGTCGTAGACCAACTCCGGATAGTACTGGTGGGTCTCGCCGCCCAAGAAGCCGTAATAGCGTTCGAAGCCGCGGCCCAGCGGCCAGCGGTCATAGGGACCGGCGGCCGAGATCTGGTCGGCCGGGGTGAGGTGCCACTTGCCTATGGCGTAGGTGTTGTATCCGTGCTGCAAGAGCATCTCCGAGAGGAAGCCGTTTTCGAAGGGGATGTTGCCATTGGCGCCGGGATAGCCGGTCGAGGCCTCGGTGATGCAGGCCATGGCGTTGGAGTGGTGGTTGCGCCCGGTCAGGATGCAGGTGCGCGTGGGCGAGCAGAGGGCCGTGGTGTGCATGTTGTTGTACAGCAAGCCGTTGGCGGCGAGGCTGTCCAGGTTGGGCGTCTCGATGGGGCTGCCGTAGCAGCCGAGTTGTGCGAAGCCGGTGTCGTCCAGGATGATGAACAACACGTTGGGCGCGCCCTCCTTGGCCCGCAGCGGCTCCGGCCAGGCGGGCTCCGATTGATCAAACGTGCGTCCGATGACGCCGGAGAAAGCGGTGCCTGGTTTATACTCTTTCAATGACATATTCTTACCTCCTAGAACTATATGCGGTACGAATGCCGAAGGGGCACATGGTGACAATTGACGAAGGATGGAGCTCCTTGCTCTCGGATCGATCACCTCCTTACGGGTTTCTCGGACCAGGCGCCCTTGCAAGGGTTGCCAACCTGCGCAAGGGTGAGTGTTTCGTTAGCGCCGCAGGGGCTGCGGGGTCAGTCATTGTTGGCGAAGCGCGCCAGGTGAACGTGTCGATAGCGGTCGAACAGGGTAACCAGCAGTGTCAAGAGGAGGACGAAAAATAGCGTGTTCCCGAGATTGATCGACCCATCGAAGTTGGGTAGCAGGAAGGAATACCCCAGAACCAGACCGAAGTTGACTAGCGCCATCACGACGAACTCGCGCAGGGCTGACGTCCAATGCGTTCCGCGCCGCGCCAGCCAGTGGCTGAGCACCGTGTTGATGATGATGACGAAAGCCACGCCGACGGCGATCGCGAGATTGCTGGCCTGCACCCCTGGGAGCACCTGGGCAAAGATGATGCTCACCAGCGAGACCATCACGATCTTTTCGAGAAGCGCGGCGTTGAAAAAGCGTTCCGATTGCGTGTCCATGTCAGTACCCCCGTTTCCCCCAGAGGAGGGGGCCGGGACAGGGTCAGCGGCGATTCTCAGGCCCCAGTCGGCAGGCGGCAAACGTCTCAAGATCCAGCGTGCTAGAACGAGGATGAGCACTACCACAACGGCCAGGACAGGTATGACCCACAGGTTGGCAGCCAGGATCTCGCTCCACGGCGTGTCGGTGGGCATGCCGAAGATGGTCTGCTTGATGAAGTCGGTGGTGTCAAGTTGGGCGATGTGGATCCAGTACTCCTGGGGCAGCTTGATGAAGATCCAGATGAAGGCCGCAGCACCGATCAGGAACTTCTTGGTCATCTGCTTTGGATCCCAGCGCAGGCGAACGGCCTCGTAGAAGATGAAGAAGTATTCAAAGGTGTTGGGAAAGATCATCAGCAGCGGGCGCAGGTGTAGTAACTCGAATAGCACCACGCCGACCAGCCGCCAGTAGAAGAGGAAGCGGCTCACCTGGAAGGCAAACAGGTTGGTCCAGTTGCGCAGTGTCGAGATATAGGCGATGGTCAGGTAGTAGATGTCGAGGGCCTTGTCGTAGCCCTGGTACCCCTCCAGATCCAGGTTGGTGAACTGCTGGAAGATCGTCTGATCAGCGGCGTCGATGATCAGGGCGGCCAGGATAGCCGGGAGCGGATAGCGTGGGATCAAGAGGGGCACGAAGAAACGGGCGGCGACGACAACCCAGAAGATCAGGAGGTCAGATGTTTCTGTCATGCTGGGCATTCTCCTCGCTAGTCGCTGGTCTCAGGTCTTGGCTGCCAGGGCCAGCGTTCCTCGACCTCAACCACCAGCGCCCAGCTCAGGAAGGTGCGGATGAGCACCAGCAGACCTAAGACCAGGACACTCTGGAGGGTGGCTTCCAGAGCCACGGTACGCACGATGTCTGCCGCCACCAGGATTTCCAGGCCTAACAACAGAGCCCGGGCCAGACGCACCTTGAGCTCTCTATAGGGGCCCTCTATCCGATGACGGCGAGCGGCGTCGATCGCATACCGGATCGTGGCATAGAAAATGGCCGCCACGATAATGACCGCGGCTAGGATCTCGATGGCCAACGCGGCAACCTCGATCCATTCGAGGATAGCTTCTCCAAAGCTAGCGCTGGCGATGACGTTGTGCAGCACGGTTTGCCCTCCTTCTCCTCAATTCTATAACCCGGCCTTGCCCCGCAGGTTGGGCCGAGGCAGGAGACCCAATACCCAGGCCATTTGCCGGCAGAAGCTAATTCGCCATTTCGAACGACGCGGCAGTGGAGCCCTCCGCGGTGCGCATCTCCATCGTGTTGCCTTCGACGCGATAGGTGGCCGCGCTTTGCAGGGCGGTCAGATACTCTTGCTCCTGCTCCATAATGCCTTCTGGATCAGAGCACATCATAAAGGTGCTGGCTGCCGGACCGATGGAGATGTTGCCCTGGTCATCAGCTTCATAAGCGGCTGTGTAGTTGTTGCACCCAGCGGAGCCGGTCAGGTTCCCGTCCTGGCCGAAATCGGCCGTCAACTCGGTGCCGATGATGACGCTCACCACCCCGCCTGTGCCGTTGTTGTAGAAGA